>OLFX01001165.1_pt1 | contig 32877 bp, 27 predicted proteins | sample 1605091 | NCBI WGS metagenome assembly OLFX01 (sample SAMEA3888906, study PRJEB22519) | human gut metagenome | biome: human gut; feature: human-associated habitat; material: faeces | place: Denmark | collected 2012 | reverse complement strand
TCCAGTACCACCTCATCTTTAATTGAGAAGAAGTTGCTCAAACGAATTTCAAGTACCATTTTATTCTCCAAATTTGTAATTCTTTTGCAAATATAACAAATTAAATAACAAAATCATAATTCGGACAACTTTTTATAAATTAGAAGCAGCCTGGCTTTCAATCCAGTTTTTGGATTTTCTACTCACCCGTTTTTTAAATTGGATCGTTATATATAAAAAATGAGAAAAAGAATTGAATATTGAATAATTGATTGAAGCAATGCTAGGATTAGAAAAACGATATGAAATTGCCAGGTTGATTGCATGCGAATTGATCGGAGTGCTTTCTGGACGTGAGGTGGAGGATTTGGAAGTGTGGAAAAACTCTTCTGAAAAGCATGCAAGGGAGTATATGGAAATCCGGGAAAGATTGCTTCGGGATATTGATTATCCGGATCATTTGGAGCTAAAGCAAGAATGGGAAGGATTTGAACAAAAACTGTTCCGGAAAAAGCGGGTATTCAATTGGTGGGTAACAGTAGCAGCTGCTTGTGTGGTTATTTGTTTGGGTATAACATTTTTATGGATGAGAGAGCCTGTTGCCGAACCGGTGGTTGCCGGAACATCAGGGGGGACGAAAGGTTTTAGGGCGACACTGATTTTAGGAAACGGAGAGCAGGTGAGTATAGGCGACTCTTCGAGCCAAACGATTGCTGTTGCGGGAGGAACTACGATTGTAACGACCGGAAAAATGGTGAAATACGATGCCGGGAAGGAGGATCGGGAAGAAAAAGCGGAATGGAATACGATTGTTGTACCGCGTGGAGGAGAATACGAATTAGTTTTGGCCGACGGAACGCGGGTGTGGTTGAATTCGGAGTCTCGCCTGACTTATCCCGTCCGTTTTACGGGGGAGCTGCGGGAGGTGAAAATGGAGGGAGAAATTTGTTTCGATGTAGCCCGGAAGGAGGAACAGCCTTTTGTCGTGAGAACGGCTGATTTGGCGGTAAAAGTATTAGGAACTCTTTTCAATATGGAAGCTTATCCGGAGGATTCCCGGGTAACGACTACGCTGGTCAGGGGTAAAGTAGAAGTAGCTGTCGGGGATAAAACTCAGGTATTACAGCCGGATCAGCAATTGTCGGTGGAAGCAGGCCGGTTTACTCTGAAACAGGTGGTGGCGGAAGATTATATCGGCTGGACTAACGGACTATTCCATTTTACCGAGGCATCGCTCGAGGAAATTATGACCAAACTGGCCCGGTGGTATGATGTGGAATTCTTTTTCGCCAAACCGGATTTGAAGGAAGCCCATTTTTCTTTGGATATTCAGCGGTATGAAAATATCGCTACCATTTTATCGAAGCTTGAAAAGACCGGGCGGGTACGGTTTCGGGTAAGCGGAAAAACGGTGGTTATCGAACAGTAGGATATATTAAAAAAGCAATACATGCGGGCACATGTACTGCTTTACATTAACATATCGATACTCCTTCGTGGGGAGTAGAGCGTATTATTAACTTTATTTACAAATGTATGAAAAAAAATTTAAGGAACGGTAGTTTCGTACTCACGAAATTACCCCGTATGTTGATTATGATGAAGACGGTGTTGATTCTACTCGTGTGTTCGCTGAATTTACAGGCAGCAGTCTATTCACAACAGAAAAAATTCGACATTTCGATGAAAAAAGCCTCTTTGGCGGATGTGTTTCAATATTTGAGGCAAGTGAGCGAATATAAGTTTGTATATGACAGTGATGCAGTGAAACAATTTCAACCGGTTTCGGTGGATTTGAAAGGGGTGGGCCTCGAAGAAGTTTTGGAAGATTGTTTGAAAGGAAGTCCCTTTGTTTTCCTGATCGAAGATGATCTGGTGATTATCCGGGAACAGAAAAGTGTACCGCAGAAACAAACTCAGGAAGTGAAAATTGTCGGTAAGGTGACGGATGAAAAAGGCAGTTTGCTACCGGGAGTAACGGTACAGATTCAGGGTACTTCGCTGGGTACGGTGACCGATACTGACGGAAAATATGTCTTATCTGTGCCTGAGATGAAGGAATTGACATTGGTATATTCGTTTATCGGTATGGAAAAGAAAGCGGTGAGATGGAAAGGAGAAAAAGAATTGAATATCACCTTGGTTACAGAAGTGGCCGAGATGGACGAAGTAGTGGTGACCGGTATTTTTACCCGAAAGAAAGAAAGCTTTACCGGTTCGTCGGCTACATTTACCAATAAAGAGCTGAAGATGATCGGTAACTCGAATGTACTCGAAAGTCTGAAGACACTCGATCCTTCGTTTGCCATTATCGAAAACAATGATTTCGGTTCGGACCCCAACCATTTGCCCAATATCGAAATCCGGGGGAAAACCAGTGTAATCGGTTTGACCGAAGAATATAATACCGATCCCAACCAACCGTTATTTATCCTCGACGGTTTCGAGTCGACTCTGGCGACGATCAGTGATTTGAGTATGGACCGGGTACAGAGTATTACTGTGCTGAAAGACGCAGCCGCTACCGCTATATATGGATCGAAAGCGGCCAATGGAGTCGTGGTGGTAGAAACGAAGGCTCCCGAAGCCGGGCAGCTGAGATTGAATTATACCGGTAACCTGAATTTTACTTTTGCCGATCTGTCGGATTATAATTTGATGAATGCCGAGGAAAAATTGCAGTTCGAATTGCTTTCCGGACTTTATCAAAGCTGGGGACCGGACGGGTATTTGGGAAGTGTCGAGCAGGAAAGAAAATATAATATGCGTTTGCAGGAAGTGCGGAGAGGGGTGGATACCTACTGGATGAACGAGCCCCTGCGTTTTGCTACGACACACAAACACAATTTGTTTCTGGAAGGTGGCGACGGAGTGATGCGTTATGGTGTCGGGGTGAGTTACGGAAAAACCCAGGGAGTGATGAAGGGATCGGACCGGGATGTATTGAATGGAAATGTCCGGCTCATTTACCGGAAAGGCCGTGTAGCTTTTACCAATTCTTTGAATGTGGATTATACCAGGGCAGAACGGGAGAGCGTTTCTTTTAAAAGATTCGCCCAAACCAATCCGTATTACCGGAAAACGGACGAAAACGGAGAACCTGTAAAAGTGCTGGAGTCTTTTTCTTATTTTGATATAAATACCTTTAGAACAATAAACGAAAATGTATACGGACCGTTTTACGATTTGTCTAATACAAATTTCGATCGTACCCATACTTTAGGGATAACCAACAACTTTGAAGCCGATTGGCGGGTAATAGACGAATTGAGGATCCGGGCGAGAATAGGAGTAAATAAATCCAACGAGCAGGCAGAGAAATTTTCTTCGCCTTTCAATTCGGAATTTGTGGGTAAGGAAGATAATGAGAAAGGAGCCTATACGGAATCGGAAAAACACGTTTTCGGTTATGACGGTGATTTGAGTGTTACCTACGGAAAATTACTGGCAGAACGGCATATGGTAAATGCGGTGGCCGGAATGCGTTTTACCCAGTCGACTTCGAATCTGAACGGGTATACCATGCGGGGATTTATCGACGATGAATTTTCCAACCCTTCTTTTGCTCAGGAATATAATCCAGATAAAAAAGTATATCAGGATGTTAAGAAAAGGACGGCCAGCTATTATGTGAATCTCGGTTATGCTTATGACAACCGTTATTTGCTGGATGCCAACTGGCGGGCAGACGGGGCTTCCATTTTCGGGGTGAACAAACTTTTTACCAATACCTGGTCGGTGGGACTTGGATGGAATATCCACAACGAACATTTTCTGGAAGGGGCCGGTTGGCTGGATATGCTGAAACTGAGGGCTTCGGTCGGAAATCCCGGAAACCAGAACTTCGATGCTTATATTGCGATGAAAATTTATACCTATAATAATCATCATACCAATCCTTGGGGAGTCAGCGCTATCATCAATAATTTCGGAAATCCGGACCTGGAGTGGCAAAAAACGCTGGATCGGAATATCGGTTTGGATTTAGTGGTGTTTAATAACCGTTTGCGGGTGAATTTCGATTATTTTTCAAAGAAAACCGATCCGTTGTTGGTTTATACCGGAGTTCCTTCGTCTACGGGAGGTACCTCCGTTCCGGCTAATGTCGGCGGACAGGTGACGAAAGGATATACGGTTGTGTTGAATTATGCTTTATTGAAAAAAGAACACCTGCTTTGGCAGGTAAATGCGACCTTACGGCATCTGACTTCGGAATACCGGAATGTCAGTGCCTATTTATCCCGGTTCAATGATGAAAATAAAACCAAGAATATGTTGCGGTATTACGACGGCGGAAGTCCTTCGGATTTATGGGCTGTCCGCTCTGCCGGAATAGATGCGGCTACGGGACGTGAGATCTTTTTGCATAAAGACGGTACCCAGAGTTTTGCTTATAATGTCGAGGATGAGGTGGTCGTAGGAAATAGTGATCCGAAACTGGAAGGGGTTGTCGGCATGTCTTTTTACTATAAAGGTTTTTCGGCTTCTGCCAATTTCCGTTACCGGTTGGGTGGGCAGATCTTTATGGAGACCTTGTACAATAAGGTAGAAAATATTTCGTTCAGTGATGTCCACTATAATCAGGATAAGCGGGCTTTGTACGATCGTTGGAAAGAACCGGGCGATAATGCTAAATTCCGGGCGATTTCAACGACAGCCGATACGCCGATGTCTTCCCGGTTTGTCGCCGACAACAACGTCTTTTCAGGAGAGTCTATATCGGTGGGGTACGAGAGCCAGGGAAAATGGCTGAAATCGGTCGGCGCTTCATCATTGACGGTAAGAGCTTATATGAACGATATTTTCCGGATTTCAACCGTGAAAAATGAACGGGGTATCGATTATCCCTTTGCCCGTTCGGTATCCATGTCTTTGGGATTAAGATTTTAAATTAAAACGAATGAAAATGAAAAAGTTGAATTTCATCATAAAATGTGGTCTGGCTTTACTTCTGCTATCCTTCTATTCCTGTGAGTCATGGCTGAATGTGACGCCTTCGGATCGTTTGTCGGAGGAGATGCTTTTCAATGACCGGGAGGGATTTGTGAAGGCATTGAACGGGGTGTATATTGAATTGAATACGAATGAATTGTATGGCCGAAACCTGACTGCCGGTGCTTTGGATGTGATGGGACAGTATTACAGTGTTGCTTCTTCGTCGCATGCTTTCTATAATTATGGAGGTTTGGTTTATACCGGAAACGATGAGAAGGCCCTGTTCGATAACATGTGGCAGAAATGCTATGCGGTGATTGCCTGTTGCAATACGATTATCGAAAAATGTGATGAAAATAAGGCCGGACTTTCGCCTGTCTGGAGGGGGTCGATCAAAGGGGAGGCTTTGGCTTTAAGGGCAATGCTTCATTTTGATATGTTGCGTTTGTTCGGTCCCCTGACTTCTGAATTGGATAAAGAAAGTATTCCTTATCAGACGAATTCGGATCAGGCGGTTACTCCTTTACTGTCCGGATCGGAAGTCGTCGGACTGATTCTCGACGATCTGAAAAATGCTGTCGGTTTGCTGAAAGATACGGATCCTTATTTTGTGGAAGAGGAATTTTCCGATACAGATTTGAATTACAGGCGTTTCCGGATGAATTATTTTGCAGCAAAGGGCCTGATGGCCCGGGTTCAGCTTTGGGGAGGAGATAAGGAAAAAGCTGCGGCTACGGCCAAAGAAGTGATTGCCGAAGGACAGGCTGAAGGAGCGGAATTTTTCCCTTTTGTAACGAATAGCGAAGCTACTTCATCGAATCCCGACCGGGTATTCTATTCCGAAGTATTGTTCGGAACCTATCATTCTTCCCGGGAAAAATTACATGAGGATTTGTTTGCTCCGACACTCGAGTCGACCAGTATTCTCACCTTAGCCGGCACTGCCCGGAGAGATGATTTATACGATAATGAGAATGATTACCGTTATTCGGTTTGGTCTACTTATAATAAAAACGGAACTTCGGTACTCTATCATCGCAAATTCGAAAAGCAGGATAATGTGACAGCCAGCCGGCAATATATGATCCCCCTGATCCGGATGAGCGAAATGTATCTGATTGCGGTTGAATGTTGTAAGCTGGACGAAGCTTCCGTTTATCTGAATACTTTCCGTAATGCCAGAAACTGCAACAGCCTTGCCCTGACGGAAGACAACCGGATCAATATCCTGGCGAATGAATATAAAAAAGAAATGTTGGGTGAGGGGCAACTGTTCTTTTTCTATAAACGTCAGGAAATGGTAAATATCCCCGATGGAAATCAGGCTACAGGAACGAAGAACGTGGAACTGGCCAAATATGTCGTTCCGCTTCCGGAAAGCGAAACCGATCAACGAATCAGTAGTACAGATATTTCAAATGAATGATTATGAAAAGATTTTTATATTATATATGGTTTTTACCTTTGATGTTGTCGGGTTGTGAAAAAGACCTGATGGATTATGAAGGCTTGGAAGGAGTTTATTTTGCCGTACAATGGGGAGATTCCTGGGGAAATGAAAATAGTTGGCCTTACCAACCTTATACGGATGTCAATTTTATCAGTTTGCCGGGAGATACCGCAACGCTGTCGGTGAAGGTGATGGCTACCGGTCCGGTGAAAGCGTATGACCGGATTTTTCTGGTGGAAGTCAATCCCGATAGTACCGATCTGACTGAAAATGTGGGTTATCTGCCCTTGAACCGTGAAGGTGTGATCAAGGCCGGAGAGTCTGCCGCTGAGGTAGAAGTCCGCCTGATACGTACCGATATTTTGCAGGAAAAAGAACAGAGATTGGGCTTGAGATTGGTGGCTAACGAATATTTTTCTCTGGCTTTCCCGGAATGGGATGCCTTGATCGGTTCACACCGGACCGGGCCGGTGTATGAGCATTTCGATGCTTCATTACATACCTTGCGTATTGCTGATTTTATGGTAGAGCCTAAAGTTTGGGTCGGTACTGCCGTTTCTCCCTATAATGGAGGGTATGAATCCGGAAATTGGGGCGCTTTCAGCCGGAAAAAACTGGAATTGATTTGTGAGCGTTTTAATTTGACGTATAATGATTTTATGAGTACTGAAACGATGCCGAGTGCATTGCAAATGCTGATATATAAATCTATGTCCACCTATCTGATCCAATGCTACAATGACAAAAAACCGGTTTTGGAAGAGGATGGGCGTTTGATGTGGTTCAGCGGTTGTCCCTGGTTATCGAAAGTAGGTGTACCCTGGGTACCGGAAGAAGGTTATTACGATTAAACAGAAATAATTATGAAAAGATTAGTATATATTATTGTATTCGCATTAGGGTTGACGGCATGCTATGATGACAAAGGCTCGTACGATTATCATGACATTTGTGAGGTGAACATAGAGGGGTTAGAGTCGGTTTATGAAACGGTTTACCGGGAAAGTGTGCTGGAAATCGATCCTACGGTGACGGTAACGGAAGGAAATATCGGGGATACCACCCGTTTTGCTTATGAATGGAGGGCTAACGTGCCCTATAATTCGACAGAGTTGATCGGTACGGAACGGATATTGAACTATCGGGTTGAATTAGCTCCGCGTGATTATACCTTATATTTCAGGGTGACCGACCGGCAGACCGGTGTCGTGACGGTGGCTACTTCTACATTGAAAGTTGGAACCGCTTATTCGAAAGGCATTTTGCTGATCGGTGAGAACACTCAGGGAGAGGTAGATGTGCAGATGTTGTCAATGGTGAAAGATACGGTTTTATACAAAGAATTATTGAAAAACAGCGGGCTGCCGGTCCTGAAAAATCCGGTGGATATTATTCATACGGGAGCGGCCGGAAACAGTAACTATATCAAATTATGGGTATTGACCGGGTCCCAGGCTTATTCCATGGATCGTAAAACTTTTGCCGGTTCGGAAAGTGATGTGTTCAGTAAATTATTGTTTATGGATCAGACCTTCGATACGGAATTCGTACCGGTAGATATTATTCCGCGGGTGAAAGATAAATCTGGTAAAAACGGTGGGTCTAGCTACTATCGCACAGTCGTATGTAATAACGGATATATTTTCAATGCCAGTACGTTATTGATGGGAGGAGACTATTATAATAATCCGGTGAATTGTCTGACTTCGGATCAGAATACCTATTATAAAGCTTTTCCTTATCTGTTCTATACATTGAATAGCTATTCGGGTAGTTTTTTATGGTTTGATGTGGAGAATCAACGTTTTCTGACGGTGAAGAACAGTATCGCTGTTTCTGATTTGCTGGAAGATCAGGCAGGAGATCCGTTTCCCTGGAATCAGGGAACGACGGGACGGACTCTGGTTTATGGGGAAAATACCCTGGATGTCGGGAGCTCTAACGGTAATTCGTTCGCCATCCTGAAAGATCCGGCCGGAACTTATTATCTCTATAAATTCCGGGCAGTCGGTTCCGGACCGACGAAATTGAATTGTTATACGATCGGTGCAGGGGCTGTAGATTTCGATAAGGCCGATTTTTATGCCTTTTCTTCCCGGAGAACAGTGGTGTATTATGCCGTAGGTTCTACTTTGCATGCTTACGATTACAATAAAGGCAATGAACGGCATTACACTTTCGATATGGGCGACCAGATTACAATGCTGTATTGTGATACTGCGATCGAACCGAATGAGAATCCGCTGTATGTGGCGACTTACAATGCGACAACCGGAGGAAAACTGCAAAAATATATCCAGGGAGTGAATCCGGATAAGGTAGAACTCGAGGCGGACGAAAAATCATGTTGGGAAGGGCTTATGAAAATCAAAAAATGGGCTGGAGGGCTGTTGAATAATTTAATATTTATCCTATGAAAATCATAAAATTACTTATACTGTTATTGGTTGCTTGTTCTTTATCGGCAAAGGCCGGAGTAGTGAAGATATCCGGTTCGCTGAAACAATTCGGATTGGACCGGGTATCGATGAATAGTGATGGGATCGCAGCAGAAGTCTATCATGATAGGACGATAGAAATTATACTCGATTCCAACGGCCGTTTCGATTTAAAATTGAAATTAAAACAACCGGCCTATTATAAAGTGGGACATAATACCTTGTATTTGACTCCGGGCGATGATCTGGAGATTATTTTCAACCGGAATACTACGAAAACCACTTTTAACGGTAAAGGAATAGAAGCCAATAACTATTTGCGCAACAGTGCGAAACTGAGCGGTTGGGAGATCGCTAAAATAGGACGGGAGCTAAATGAATTCGGCCTTCCTAAAGAAAAAGTGAGTTTCGAGGTTTACCGCTATAAGGTGGACAGTATTGTAGATGCCAGCCTGGACGCCTTAGCCCATTTGACCGCAGTGACTCCGGAATTTCGGGAATTGGAACAAATCCGGCTGGAAGCCTATCGGCTGGCGACTTATCTGGATTATTTCTCTGTGGGGCAATTGAGTAACTACGATGATGCTCCTGAGGTAAAACTCGAAAAGAAACAGGCCTTTTATCGGGAAGTAGCGACACTGGCCGAACCTTTGTTAAAGAAGATCGGTGCTTCCGATCGCTATCTTGAAATCTCCGATGTACGGAATATATTACGGGAATGCCATGAGACTCAGGTGTTTCAGTTTGCTCTTTCTCCGGCTTTTAGGGAATGGATGACGGTTTTAAAAAATGCAGAATTGTTGGATCAGGGCTTGATGCTTAAGGATTATCGGATGTATACCGATTTTTCCCGTCAGATCCGGAATAAAGAGTTACGTAATTCTTTTCAGGCAAAATTGCAAGAACGGGCAAAATTGATGGAAGGCCGGCCGGCTCCGGATATTCCTTTTAAGGATATCGACGGGAAAGAAATGCGGCTGAGCGATTTTAAGGGAAAGGTGTTGTATGTCGACTTTTGGGCTACCTGGTGTCTGCCTTGTTTGTTCCAATTACCCGAGTTCGAGAAACTGAGTGAAAAGTATCCGGATATCCGGTTTATCGGTATTTCGATCGACCAGAATGAAAAACTTTGGGTCAAGAAATTGAAGAAAGACGGTATGCCGGCTCATATTCAGGAAGTTTTGGCCGATCCTTATGTGGTAGGCGATGCCTGGGACATTACTTCCATTCCCCGTTTTTTGTTGATCGATGAAAATTTCAGGATCATCAATGCTTTTGCTCCCCGTCCCTCGGATAGGGAAAAAATAGAACCTTTACTGGCAAGATAAACCAGAGGGACGGGGGTGTCGGACTATATAGGTTTATAATTTCTTTACAGACTTTATAAACCTATTTAATTCGCCGTTTTAATTGTATCTTTGTACCCGATGCCGGAGATTGGGCAGAAAACAATTAAGATTACATGAATTATGGCGGATGATAAAAAAATTATTTTTTCAATGGTGGGGGTCAGCAAGACATTTCCTCCTCAAAAACAAGTGTTGAAGAATATATATTTATCTTTTTTCTATGGAGCGAAAATCGGTATTATCGGTTTGAACGGTTCGGGAAAATCTACTTTGTTGAAAATTATTGCCGGTATTGAGAAAGATTATCAGGGTGAAGTGGTTTTTTCTCCGGGATATTCCGTAGGGTATCTGGAGCAAGATCCGAAGCTGGAATCCGGCAAAACTGTTAAGGAGATTGTGCAGGAGGGGGTACAGGATATTGTGGACGCTTTGAAGGAATTTGAGGAGGTCAATCAAAAGTTCGGAGATCCGGAAGTGTTGGAAAATCCGGATAAATTGAATGCTCTTATCAATCGTCAGGCAGAATTGCAGGATAAGATAGACGCTACGGATGCCTGGAATCTGGACAGTCGTTTGGAGCGGGCCATGGATGCGCTGAGGTGTCCCCCCGAGGATCAGGTGGTGGATACGCTTTCCGGTGGAGAGCGGCGCCGGGTTGCCTTGTGCCGCTTGCTGCTTCAACAACCGGACATATTGCTATTGGATGAACCGACTAACCATTTGGATGCCGAATCGATCGATTGGTTGGAACAACATTTGCAACAGTATGCCGGAACGGTAATCTGTATTACTCACGACCGTTATTTCCTGGATCATGTGGCCGGCTGGATACTGGAACTTGACCGGGGAGAAGGAATTCCATGGAAGGGTAACTATTCGTCCTGGTTGGAACAAAAGACCCAACGAATGGCGCTGGAAGAAAAACAGGCCAGTAAGCGCCGCAAGACACTGGAACATGAATTGGAATGGATCAATATGGCCCCCAAGGCCCGACAGGCTAAGGGGAAAGCCCGGTTGAAATCCTATGAGACATTATTGAATGAAGATCAGAAAGAACGGGAAACCAAGTTGGAAATTTTTATTCCGAACGGTCCCCGCTTAGGAAATAAAGTGATAGAAGCACAACATGTGGCGAAAGCTTTCGGCTCCAAGTTGCTGTTCGATGATCTGAATTTCACCCTTCCTCCCAATGGTATCGTTGGAGTTATCGGTCCCAATGGGGCTGGAAAAACAACTCTCTTTAAAATGATACTGGGGATGGAAAGTATCGATAAAGGAACATTTGAAGTGGGGCAAACCGTGCGGATAGGATACGCTGATCAGACGCACAAGGATATAGACCCGAAAAAGACGGTTTATCAGGTGATCTCAGGCGGTCAGGAATCGATACGGGTCGGAGGAAGAGAGATTAATGCACGTGCTTATCTTTCCCGGTTTAATTTTTCCGGAGCCGATCAGGAAAAGCAATGCGGAGTGTTGTCCGGAGGGGAGAGAAACCGCCTTCATCTGGCCCTTACCCTGAAAGCCGATGCCAATGTGTTGTTGCTCGACGAGCCGACTAACGATATAGATGTGAATACCCTCCGGGCTCTCGAGGAAGGCTTGGAAAACTTTGCCGGTTGTGCTGTTGTCGTCTCACACGACCGTTGGTTTCTGGATCGTATCTGTACCCATATCCTTTCTTTCGAGGGAGATTCTAATGTGGTCTTTTACGAAGGATCGTATTCTGAATACGAGGAACACAAACGTGCACAGCTTGGCGATATCCAGCCCAAGCGGGTGCGTTACCGTAAATTGATCGCCGATTGACAGATTGCGGGAAGCCTTTTGTCATAAAAGAGGGTGTCCAAAAAGTATTTGGCACCCTCGATTTATTCGTATCCCTATTGGAGACTGAAATCAAATATCCGATTCTACAAGGGGGTATTTTGCCTTTTTGGACACCCTCTTTTTATATTTGTCCCCGATGAATGATTTCGGAAATATAGATCCAGATTTACAACTTTTTGAGGCGGTCAGAAAGAGTGACCGGAATGCTTTTGAGCAGTTGTTTCAAAAGTATTATACAGACTTGTGCCATTACGCCTGGACTTATCTGGACGAAAAGAGTGAAACCGAGGATGCGGTACAGGATGTATTTATCTATATCTGGAACAACCGGGAAACGATCCGTTTGCAGGAATCCTTCCGGGGGTATCTTTTTTCTGCCATCAAACACCGGGTATTGAATATTTTGAAACATCAGCTTGTCGAACGAACTCATTCCCGTTTACTGTCCGAATATTGGGACGATCTGTTGAAATCCGGTTATTCCGAAGAAGAACAGACCCAGTTGGAACAAATTCAGCATATCCTTCAATCTTTACCCCAGCAATGCCGTATTGTGTTTATGAAAAGTTGTCTGGAAGGGAAAAAATACCTGGAGATAGCCGAGGAGCTCCGCATATCGGTGAATACGGTGAAATCACATATCTCCAAAGCTTATCGTGAAATCCGGGGAAAAATCGCTGTACTTAAAAATTCGAACCTGTTGTTACTGATTGCTTGTGCAACTTATAAAGAGATGAAGTAATTTTTTTCTTTTCACTCACACGTTTTTTAAACTTAGTTGCCTTTATATAAAATTAAAGATATAAAGGTCATGAGTGTACCATTTTCAGAAGATTTATGGCAACGGCTTTCTGCTTTATGGAGGAGAGATAAAAAAGAGGTGGAAGAAGCGGTCGGATACGATGATCCGCAGCTGAAGCAGATGCTGGATGTAATGATGGTCTCCCGCAGGAGTATGAAAGCTGCGGAGAAGCAGAAGTACGATATCGACCGGGCCTGGCGGAGGGTGGAGAAACAGACGGCCGGTGGATGGCGCGTACCCGGCTGGTGCAGATATGCTGCGGCTGTGACTGTTTTATTTTTTTCTGTCTGGGGGTGGGTAACGTATAACAGGGAGTCCGCACTTCCGGTTACGGGAGAATTGACGGATGTTATTCTACCGGGCGTTTCGAAAGCAGAATTGATATTGGCGAGTGGGGAAAGAATTATCCTGGGAACTCAGACAGAAATTCGGGATATCGAGGAATTAGGGGTAAAGATTACCAACGATACGTCAGGGGGAGAGCTGAAATATGAAACCGGGAGTACGGAAGATTCCACGATTATAGCGTATAATACGCTGATCGTACCGAAAGGGGGTGAATATATGGTAAGGCTGCCCGACGGTTCACAGGTATGGCTGAATTCCGAAACGACGATCCGTTTCCCGGTCCGGTTTGTTGCCGGTAAGCGGGAAGTACAGCTTTGCGGAGAAGCTTTTTTTAAAGTGTGCAGAGATACAACCGCTCCTTTTCAAGTATCGACTGAGAATGGAGAAATTACGGTGTTGGGAACCAGTTTCAATGTGAGTACTTACCGCGAAGACAACTATTGGCAAACTACTCTGGTGGAAGGAAGTGTCAGGATTGCGGAACAAGGCCGTACGGTTGTTTTAAAGCCTTCGGAACAATATACCGTAGGCCGCTGTTCCGGCCAAAGGAAGGTGGTTTCGGTCGATGCAGGTTTATATACTTCCTGGGTCGATGGAAAGTTTTATTTCAAGGCTTACACTTTCGAAGAGATTGTCAAAAAATTAGAACGCTGGTACGATTTTACGATGGTTTATCAGGACGAAGAGGTAAAACAAATGCGTTTTACGGGTTCCATCAACAAGCATAGCCCGGTCACCGAGGTGTTGCGTTTTCTGGAAATGACTACCGGTATCCGTTTTAAAGTAGAAGGAAAGCAAATCATTGTGAGTAAAATTTAAAAGGGATAAGAGGTCGCGACTCTCATCCCCGATAATCGATAACGTCTGTAAACCGATCCTTGAGCCAGGCTGATTTACAGGCCATTATTAACTTCAATCTACAAATTTATGAAAAAAAATGAGGATTTGACTTGTTTTTGCCGTTCAGGTAAAATAAAAAAATGGTTGCTGCTTATGAAATTGATTACTTTTTTCTTTTTTCTGGGCATATTTCAGGTGAGTGCTTCGGTTTATGGCCAGAGAGGGACTGTTACTCTGAACCTGAACGAACTGACAATGGAAGATATCTTTACGGCCATCAACAGACAGTTGAAATATGATATCTTCTATAGCGACGATGAACTGGATGTTACCCGTAAAATTAAACTGACAGACAGTAAAATGGAGGTGAGTAAGTTGTTGAAGGAAGTTTTGCAGGATGATTATTCCTATGAATTTTTGAATAAAACGATTGTCATCCGTCCGGTAAAACAACAGCAAAATCCGAAAATTGTCATACAGGGAACGGTAAAGGATACGAAAGGAATACCCTTGCCCGGCGTTTCGGTGGTGATTCAGGGGTCTACGGTCGGGGTGTCTACGGATAATGCCGGAAAATTCCGGATGGAGGTTGCGGATCTGCCCGATTTGGTACTGGTATTTTCGTTTGTAGGAATGGAAACGCGTGAGATACCGTATCGTGGAGAAGAAATGTTGAATGTAGTTCTGAAAGATGCTGTTACAGAGATTGGAGAAGTGGTTGTGACCGGTTACCAGCAGATCGAGAAAAGGCAGTTGACCAGTGCTGTTTCGACTATCAAAACAGAAGACCTGAATATGGTAGGGGCTTCCAGTATCGAAGATATGCTGCAGGGACAATTGGCAGGCCTGTCGGTAGTGAATACCTCTGCAGCTCCCGGCGCTGCCCCCAAAATACGGGTCAGGGGAACGGCAACGATAGCCGGTAATGCCGATCCGCTCTGGGTGTTGGACGGAGTGATGCTGGAAAATTCTGTGCCTATAACAGTCGCAGAGCTGAATAGCCCGGATGTCATGAATATGTTCAACTCCGCTATCGGAGGAGTGAGTCCCAACGACATAGAGAGTATCACGGTTCTGAAAAATGCTTCGGCAACGGCGATTTACGGGACAAGGGCAGCCAATGGGGTGATCGTGGTGACGACAAAGAAAGGAAAGCGGAACGGATTCAATATCTCTTATCAACACACTTCAGCTGTCAGCCTGCGTCCTGCTTACCGGGATTTTGACCTGATGGACTCCCGGGAAAGAGTGGAACTGACCCAACAATGCTATGACGATGGTTTGTATATCAATGGAGGGGTAGGAATGGAAGGGCTGATGAGCCAGTATGCCTTGGGTAACCTTACCCTGCAACAATTCAGGGAAGAAGTGAAAAAGACGGAAACCCGGAATACCGACTGGTTTAAACTATTGTACCGGAATGCATATACCCAGACCCATAACCTGAGTGTTTCCGGCGGTTCGGAGAAAGCGGATTATTACGTCTCCCTGAGTTATGACGGGGAGCAAGGGGCCGACAAACAGACGGATTATAAGAATTTCAACGGACTGGCCAAATTGAATGCAGAACTGTTCCGGGGAGTACGCCTGTCTGCCACTTTACAGGCAGGGCGCCGTGACCGGGAAACTTTCCATGCCAGTGCCGACCCGTTCGAGTATGCAGTACGGACTTCACGGACGATTCCGGTATATGATGAAAACGGCGATTACTTCTTTTATAAAAAGACATTCGGAGGATATTACCTCTATAATATACTGAACGAACAGGAAAATACCCATCGGGAATCTTCCCAGACCGACCTGAAAGGGATCCTGAATCTGACGGTAAATCTTTATAAGGGATTAAAATACAACGGTTTGTTCAGTTATGCCTCCTCGCATTCTTCCAGTTCGGATTACGCTAAGGAAAAAAGTGCCTATGCGGCGGAAATCAGAGGGTATGATTTCGGGGACTATACCCAGGAAGAATATGATAAGACCTCTTTGCCTTTCGGAGGAGTGTACAATGAAACGAATTATGAACAGAGAACGTCCCTGATCCGGAACAGCCTGGAGTATAAGGGAAACCTGGCAGAAGATTTTTCTATCGACGCCATGCTCGGACAGGAGTTCAGGACCACCTTGTATAAGGGGTTGACCAGCAATGGTTCGGGATATATGCACGACCGGGGCAATATTTTTTACGAACCTGCATTGGGAGAGAATACCGGTCATCTGGCCAGAAATAAAATGACCCGGAATATACCCGAACGTTCTTATATATCTTATTACGCCGTTCTGTCGGCCATGTATAAAGACCGGTATGTGATCAACGGGAATATCCGTTTCGATGGTTCGAATCTGTTCGGTTCTAATCCGAAGTACCGTTATCTGCCTTTGTGGTCGGTTTCCGGGAAATGGATCATCAGCAATGAGCATTTTCTGTCGGGATCGGAACTGGTCAATAACCTGGCCGTCCGGGCTTCTTATGGTTTAAGGGGAAATATCGTGGAGGAGAGTACGCCGCAGATTGTTGCTTCTGCTTTACCTCCGAACGAAGTCAATCAATTGTTGCAGATGGAAATTATACAAGCCCCGAATCCGGAACTGAAATGGGAAACCACTTCCTCGGTCAATATCGGTTTTGAACTGGGCATGTTCGATAACCGTCTGACCCTGGATGTGGACTACTACCGGGATTATAGCAAAGACCTGATTGTATCCAAGAACGTCTCTTCTGTAACGGGTTTTCTCAATAAATTTGTCAATTATGCGGATGTGAAAAACCAGGGAGTAGATGTGTCCGTATCGGGGTATATTATCCGGAAAAAGCAATTTTCGTGGTTGTCGTCCGTCAATCTGGGGTATGTAAAAAATAAGGTCGTAAAATCTAATATAACCCCTCAGGCCGAAAGTCTGGTAAAGAGTATCTATACCCCGGGTGAAGTCTTTCTGGGCAAACCTGTAAACGGTATGTTTTCGTATCGTTTTGCCCGTCTGGATGAAAACGGTATACCCTTGTTCTACGATGAAAACAACAATATCCTAAGCGAAGACGATCCGGAGATCGAAGAGGCTGTTTACAACAATATCTATAACCTGAAATACGAAGGAACCCGGGATCCGATATTGTCGGGCGGATTCAATAACGTCATCCGGTATAAAGATTTTTCCCTGTCTTTCTTATTTTCGTTCGGTCTGAAAAATAAGGTCCGTCTACCGGAATTTGCCTATAATTCTTTACCGGAGGCAGACCAGAATGCCAACCGGAAAATCATGGACAGATGGAGAAAACCGGGAGATGAAGCAACGAAGATTATTCCGGTCCTGTCCGGACATGCCGGCGGAGACAGCCATTACACCAAAGTGATATTCAATAAGAGTCAGAAAACTGTAGTGCCCGGAGACTACTTACGTCTGCGGAATGTGATGCTGGAATACAGGCTTCCCGGCCGGTTGGTACAGAAGATTGTTCTGGGCGACCGTCAACTGGGAGGTATATCCCTGAAGTTCCAGGCTCAAAATCTGTTTGTCTGGGCGGATAAACGGATGAAAGGATATGATCCGGAGACCATTAATTATACAACGACGGCTTACGGTTCACTGCCTTTACCCCGTAGTTTTACCTTGGGATTGAATGTAAACTTTTAATACACAAAAGATATGAAAAAGAGATTATTATATATGCTGGTCGTATTGGGAGGGATTTTTTCCGGCAGTTGTGAGTCTTACCTGGAAGAGGTGCCCCAAAATAAATTGAAACCCAATACGACAGACGATTACGATCAGTTGCTGAACTACGGGTATCTGACAGAACAGGTGGTTCCTTACCTGGATATCCTTTCGGACGATGTGGATCTGATTGCTTCCGACCACTCTATGGAGGGGGACGATTATGGAGATGTGTATGTGGCTGCCTATATGTGGAATAAAGATATCGAGACAACTATGCCCGGGGGGGGATATCGCTTTCGAGAAATTCTACCAAAGTGTCTTTTATGCCAATGTGGTATTGGAAAATATCGATCAGGCTGCCGGGATGGAACTGAATGAGGTGAATGTGGAACGTACCCGTCAGAATATCAAGGGAGAGGCTTATGCTTTGAGAGCGTATTCCCATTTCTATCTGGTCAACCTGTATGCCAAACCTTATGATCCGGAAACTTGTGCCACAGATCCCGGTATTCCGCTGAATCTGAGTACGGCGGCAGAAGATAAGGCATATACCCGGAACAGCGTTAAAGAGGTATACGACCTGATTGTCGGAGATTTGAAAGAAGGAGTCCGGCTGATGGAGGCTAATCCGGTTTCCAAGCCTGCCAAACTGAAATTCGATGCTTTGTCGGCCCGTGCCTTGCTGGCCAGGGTGTATCTCTATATGCAGCAATGGGATTCTGCCATTGTGTGTGCTGAACAGGTCATCCGGGAAAATCCGGCGATATTCAACCTGTATGAGGCAGGACTCCGCCTCAGTATGGATAATAACTTTGTCAGCAGCTGGAATGCTTCGACGGTGTGGGGAAAGGATTATTTGGCGAAAGATAATGATAATGTGTTGTTTGTAAATGGAATAAGTGAGATTGTGCCTGCCTTGGGATGGTATCATTTTATTTCAACCTTCAGTGTCAATAAAAAACTGGCGGCTGAGTATGAAGATGAGCCGGACGATGTGAGACGTTATTACTTTATGCAGACTTATTCTTTAAGGGGAAAACCCAAATTGATCTATGCCAAAAACAGATATATCCCGAACATCAGCAGTGTAATGAGACCGGATGCCGGCAGTGGTTATACCCGGGTGATCCGGACTGAAGAAATGTATCTGATTCTGGCAGAAGCTTATGCCCATAAAGAGAACGGGATAGGGGAGGCTGTAAAGTATCTGAACCGACTGAGGGTTGAAAAATTCCGGGAGGGGACTTATACAGACCTGAAAGCTGCGGATTTCGATCAGAATTCCCTGTTGGTATTCATAGAAGCGGAACGCCGCCGTGAATTGTGTCTGGAAGGACACCGCTGGTTCGATCTCAGACGGACAACCCGGCCTGCCATGGAACGTATCGGCTATGAAAATCAGGTAGCCCGTCTGGAAAAAGATGATCCCCGCTATGTATTGCAAATTCCGAAGAGGGAACTGAGTGTGAATCCCGGAATCGGTAGTAATCCACGTTAAAATGATAGAGCTATGAAACGAATGAATCTATATAAAATGATCTGTTACTGTTGTTTGATATGGGGGACTATGGCCTGTACCAAAGAGGATACCCCCGAAGCCATGTGGGAGTATACAGGGCCTGTGCCTGCCATCCTGGACGGTCCTTCCCAAGCGCAGAAAATGTGTTATGCCCTTTATCAGAAGTACGATTTACATATTTACTATAATCTGAGTGGAGAGGAGGCCCTGAAAACGGAGGTTGGTTATACCCAGGTGAATGGGATTACGGCAAATAATCCGGAAGCGATTCCGATGCAGGCTGCAGACGAAGCGGTGGCTGAAAAATTCCTGACCTTGTTGACGGGTTTCTTCGCCCTGCTGCCTGATGAGATGGTAAGTAGCGGACTTTACAGACGGCAGGTTTTGGTAAAAATCAATCCCGGAAATAATAAATACAAGGATGAGAATGGGAATAGAATTTTCTCCAATACCAAGACGGAAGAAATGCAGGGGATCCTCTATTACGGCTACCTGGATAACAGCCAGGATACCGACGATAAGTTTACGGATAACCTGAAAGGATGGAAATGGGGGATTTTTTATGAGTTCTTCCGGGGTTTGTCTTATACCACTTACAAAGGTATTCCGTTGCCGGAACGTTTTGGAGCAATCTCCAAAGGATTATATTACTATGAAAATGAAACAGATGAAGATGTTTGTCTGGACTATTCGAATAATTATAACCGGGAAATCGGAAAAAAATGCGGATTTGTGTCTCCTTTCGGGGCTTCTGCCACCAGTGATTATGCTTATGCAGACTGGGCTTCTTTTGTCGCCTGGATCCTGACGGAAGAGAAGGCTGAACGGGATGCGGATATGAAAAAATGGTCCCGCTTGCAGGAAAAATACGATCTGGTCATACAATATTACCGGCAATATTATCAGCTGGATCTGGAACAGATCGCAAAACAATGTCAGAAATTAACCGTTAAATAAAAAATTACAACTATGAAACTATTGTATTTTATCGTTTTGACCGGCTTGTGTATGGCCTGTCATCAACCCCGGGTATATCGGATAAACGGTTCATTACCGGGAGCCTTGGACGGGTATGTGGTCAAACTGTATAATATCGATACGTATCCCGACGTATTGCTGGATTCTACCGTAATCAAAGATGAAAAATTCCAGCTGGAAGGAACCAGGACTTTCGAGTATCCGAAATATTGCCGTTTAGTAGTCGATATGACTCCCGATGAACCCAATCAGCGCAAAAAGACATTAAAGGCTTATCGTTTTTTTGCGGATAATACGGCTATGGAATTCCAGTGTCAGATGGACAGTATGCCGAGCTATTACTGGGAACCGGTAAATAAGGAGCACAACGTTACGCTGACCGGTTCTCCCACACAGGATCTGTATCAGGCATATAAAACCTCTGTACAGGAGTTGGCAGAAAGGAAAACGGCTTTGTGGAATGAATACCTGAAAGTATATCATGTGCCGGCCCTGGACGGAATTTTCAATACGGAAAAGGGCATGAAGATCGTCCGGGAACTGAATCGTGTCAAAGTCCGGTTGAACGAAGCTACCGGGGAATTTATCAAAGCTCACAACAATTCTGTTGTATCTTTATTACTGGCGAATAATTTGTTGAATTCAACCCGGTCGGAAATGACGGTGGAGGAGATCGACGGGCTGATGAACGGCTTTACCCCTGCCCTGCAAAATGCCTCCATGATGGGAGATGTAAAAAAGACAGCAGAGCGGATGCGATGTGTGGCCCGTGGGGGGACTTATCATGATATCGTTCTGAAAAATCTGAAAGGAGAAAATGTGCCGCTTTCGGAATATATGAAACCGGGTGCTTACAATATGCTTGAATTCTGGGCTTCCTGGTGTAGTCCCTGCCGGGGTGAAATACCTCATTTGAGACATCTTTATGAAGTATGCGGCAAAGATTTCAATATGATCAGTGTGTCGATCGACGAGCGGGATACAGATTGGAAAAAAGCGGTACAAGAGGAGGGTATGCAATGGCACCAGCTGTGTGATCAGAAAGGACGTAAAGGACCGGTTGCGATAGAATATCAGGTGAGTGGAGTTCCCTATTGTATCGTGCTCGACCCGGAAGGGAAGATCATATGCGGAGGGGTAAGGGGGGCTGAATTGGACGTCGTTGTGCAGGATTTGCTTGGAGAAAAAGCGAAAGGATTGTAAACTGGAAAGGAAACGGTGCCTGTGTTTTACTGCGGGCACCGTTTTATTTATCAAAGGATTTCAGTTCCTTTTACCTTTATTTTATAGGGCCATTGGGCATCGGTTGGCTGAGGGCCTTGGGGATTCCATCCCGGGTTCATCCGGTGTTCGGCAGGAGCTCCCATGACGACGAACCAAAGATGGCTTAAAGGTTGGTCTTTGGGGGTTTTGAAGCTGACTTTTCCTTTACGGTTTTTGTGTACTTCGCCCCGGATTGTCTGTCCTGTTGCGGTGACTCCGACGACCCCATAACGCCAGCCTGCTTTTTCCGGTGATTGAATGTTATAATCTTGCCCGGCCGGGGTTATGCCCGAAAAGGTGATTTGTACGGTTGTGCCGGCTGCCGGAACTTTCAGGTGGATCGCATTAAATCCGTAATTTTCAGGACACCAGGCTTTCCTCACCTGATACCAGCCGTCTTCTTTTTCTTCCAGACAGCTCCTGAAATCCGGGAAAGAATTGGCCCATGGGCGGGTGATGGAAAATACCCGTTTATAATCGAAATTGATCAGGTGCTGATAAGCATCGAACATTTCGTCATTGAATTGTTCCTGGGATAGATTTTGCATCTGCTTATAAGTCATAACCGGGTCTTCGCCTTTCTTGCCTTGCCGGAATAATTCGCCGATAAACGGTAAACCTTGCCTTTCGCTCCAATATTCGAATATATAAGGCGAACGGTAAATGTTCTCCGTATGCAGAAAAGCTTTGTGGGTATTCTTTTTAAAAGCATCCCAGTGATAGGTCTCGTCATCGATCCAGTGGGGGTTGACCTGCCAGAGCATCCATTGAGCTCCCATTTCGAAAATCCCGTTACCTCCCCAGGCGACACCTTCTCCGTCGGCGATCGACTGTAATTGAAAACTGTGTCCCAGTTCGTGAGCCACAGCATTTAATCTTTTGTCCTGTAGCCGGTTCGGAGTAGCCCAGAAAGCACCGATCACCTGGTCGTAATCGCCGCCATAGGCCGTCCCTTCCAGAGAATATTGAATCATCGACATCATCCGGTATTTTTCACTTTGCGATCCTGGTTTGACGAATTTCAGGGAGTCGCGGTAAAATAGGTAAAAACGTTCCAGTTGATATTTCAGATTTTCCAGATCCACATCCATCGGATGTCCCTCTAAATCGGGAGGAGCAGCTAAATCGTTCCCGAATCCTTTTTCCCAGAATATGGCCAGATTATCCGTACAGGACATGCGCCGGTAGGAGTAGCGGGAAGTGTCGGAATACCAATCCTGGCCTGCAAATTCTTTCGGTTGATAAATAGCTTTTCCCGGAGGAAGAACAAAATGATCGGATTGGCCTTGTGCCTGGGCAGACCAGCTGCCGAAGCCGGTCGACAAGATGAAATGGAATAAAATGAAATGTCTTTTCATCAGTTGGTTTTTAGTCAGGAAATCCCGGATTAAAGTGTATGAATTACATTAATTTTGATCTGTGAGCAAAAATAGTTTTTTCCCTTCATAATCCTTAGGCTTTAGGAAAAATAATGCTAGGTTGAATTTTTTTTCTTTCTATTTCGATTCCGGGCTTTATACCGTCAGACCGGGTCGCCAATTCCGATCACCGGAGACGAATGAGTAACGAAATATACCTACCATAAATTAGGAGAAACGGAGAATTAAAGTTTGCTTTTCTTTCATTGTTCCATTTCTCCATTGTTCCATTTCTCCATTGTTCTCAGAAAAAGGTAACTTGTGAGGAATAAAATTAGTTTTATCATCAATATTCTTCCTGAAAAAAATCATCCTTTGTCTGGAAGCGGCGGAGCTGACGGCGGAGGAAGCTCACTTCCTGTTGCAGCCTTTCCATGCGTTCCAGCATATGATGAATGGCGTCGATGCCTTCGATATTGATCGAGAGATCGTAATACAGGTGGCTATATCTTTCCAGTTCCCGGAGCTGGGAGGCGAGAAGATACCGTTCGCCGTCGACGGTGCGTATTTCGATCAACCCTCCTTCTTCGAGCGAAATAATAAAAGTCGGGTCGGTATGGCTCTTTTGGCAATATTCGTTGAAAATAATTAATTCTGTATCCATAGTTGAACGATCTTTAAGTTAGGAGTTTTGTAATTCCCGGAATAATTCCTTCTGCTTCTCTGTGAGATGAGTCGGTATCTTCACTTCATAAGTGACAAAAAGATCCCCGAACTGTCCATCCTGTTTATATACGGGAAACCCTTTTCCTCTCAGGCGTACCTTTGTCCCATTTTGTGTTTCGGGCTTGATTTTCATCTTCACTTTTCCGTTCAAGGTTTCGATAATCTGTTCTCCGCCTAATACAGCGGTATAGAGGTCGATCGGGACATTCATATACAGATTGTCACCTTCGCGTTTATATACCGGATCGTCGCCGATAACGAAAGTGATATACAAATCGCCTGCCGGTCCACCGTTCATCCCCGGGCCTCCCTGTCCGTTCAGTTTGATCGTCTGTCCGTCGGCTACTCCCGCCGGCACGGTGATCCGGATCTTTTTACCGTTGACTTCCAGGATTTGTTTGTGGGTCTCTGCGGCATCGCGTAAAGAAAGATGCAATTCGGCATTGAAGTCCTGCCCTTTGAATCCAGCCGAACTTCTTCGGCTGCTTCCTCGGCGTTGACCGAATAGGGATTCGAAGAAATCGGAAAATTCACCTTCGTTTCCGTTGAAGTTACCGCTGAAACCTCCTCCCTCTGCAGAGGACCAGTAGCCACCACCCATACCGCCGAAACCGCCACCGCCACTTCGGCTTTGTTGCTGATAACGTTGCTTTTGAGCTTCGAATTCATCTGCATGTTTCCAGTTTTCTCCGTAAGCATCGTATTTTTTCCGTTTTTCAGGATCGCTCAGTACTTCGTTCGCTTCGTTGATCTCCTGAAACTTTTGTTTTGCTGTCGGATCGTTCGGGTTTAAGTCCGGATGGTATTTCCGGGCCAGTTTTTTAAAAGCCTTTTTGATCTCGTCCTGAGATGCCGTTTTGCTGACACCCAGCACTCCATAATAGTCGATATAAGCCATAGTAATATTTTACAAACCATTATTTAATTCTGTAAATTTACGATGGATACTAAAAAATTGTAATGAAAATAAGTTTAAATAAACTTAAAATGATATGAATTTTATTTTTGTGGAGAAATTAAAATTTTCCGGAAATTTGATGGTTTTTATTTTTATTATCCAAAATATATTTTCTAATTTTGAGTAAAATATTACGATATGAAACAAGGGGGGAAATATTTGTTGATTCTGATTTTATTCCTGCTTCCGGGAATAGGATTATTCAGCAAAGATACTGTGGCTGAACGGTTGCTCGATGGGGGGCAGGCAGCGACGGTAAATATCACCCACCAATCGATTACTTCTTCTCAGGATATTTATTCGGCAATGATGGATACTTTCTCCAGTATTTGCCGGGTAGAGACGATAAAAATCGAAGGACGGGATTATTGCCGTGATTTCTTTCGGTTGGCTTTTATCATTTCTAAAAACTTTCGGATTCCTGTCAAATCGTTTTTTTACACGGAAAGTTATAAATGTGTATTGGCCGAACGCTATGTTCAGGGAGCCTATATTTATTTTCATAAATTGATTATTTAGCGGCACGGGAGGAAACTATTCCGTCGGATTTTCTTCGATGATTCCCGGAATTCCTCGGATTCTTTTTTTATTTTTCATAATAATAAGGTGAAAGAATTGAGTCAGGACGATCGTTCTGAGGTGGGGAAGGTATATACTATAATTTTTAAGCTAAAAGTCATGAAAAAAAATATATCGTTCAAAGGAGTTGGCTCCGCAGGTTTTGTCTTAATTGCTTGTTTTATATTGGCTCTGGCGATTTTCCATTATGTGTTGGGAAATCCGGCGAATTTTATGAACAATGATCCGAATAATCAGCCTATACCCGGAAATTTAATGGGTACGATTTACAAAGGCGGGATGATTGTGCCGGTGATACAAACTTTATTACTGACTGTCTTGGTACTGAGTGTAGAACGTTTCTTTGCTATACGGAAAGCCCGGGGCCGTGGTAATTTATCGCAATTTATCCGGAAAGTGAAGGAAAGTCTGAGTCGGGGAGATGTGAAAGGGGCTCAGGAATTGTGTGATTGTCAGAAAGGTGCGGTGGCTAACGTTGTTCGTACGGCATTGCAAAAGTATGCCCTTATGGAGAAAGACGATACGATCACAAAAGAACAGAAAATAGCTAATATTCAAGCCGAGGTAGAGCAGGCGACGGCTTTGGAATTACCGACCTTGGAACAGAATCTGCCGGTGGTAGCTACTATGACTACCCTGGGGACTTTGATGGGATTGTTGGGTACCGTAATCGGGATGATCAAGTCGTTCGCAGCTTTGGCCAATGCCGGTGCTCCCGACTCGATCGCTTTGTCTACCGGTATATCCGAGGCGTTGGTCAATACGGCTTTCGGTATTATGACCGGGGCGCTGGCTGTGATCTCTTATAATTTTTTCACTTCGAAAATCGATAGCATCACCTATTGTATCGATGAGATAGGCTTTACGATCGTACAGACTTTTTCCGCTACCCATAAATAAAAAAAACTATGCCTAGGGTAAAGATAAAAAGGAAAAGTACGCGCATCGACATGACAGCGATGAGCGATGTGACCGTGTTGTTGCTTACTTTTTTTATGCTGACCTCGACTTTTGTACAAAAAGAACCGGTTCGGGTAAATACGCCGGGTTCGGTGTCGGAAATTAAAATCCCCGAGACCAATATTCTGCAAATCCTGGTAGATCCGAATGGGAAAGTATTTTTGGGACTGGATAATCAGGAAGACCGGATGAATGTTTTGCAAAAAGTCGGAGAGGAGTATGGGATTACTTTTACACCGGAAGAACTTCATAAATTCAAATTATTGAATTCGTTCGGAGCACCGGTACAAGGAATGAAAGCATTTTTGGCTTTGACCGAGGAACAACAGGATAAAATGTTGCCGACTTTGGGAATTCCTTGTGATTCTACGGACAACCAGTTTAAAATTTGGGTAAAAGAAGCCCGGGGACAAAACCGGGATTTGAGAATAGCGATAAAAGCCGATCAGACAACTCCTTATCCTATGATTAAAGGGATAATGGGTACTTTGCAGGACTTGCGGGAGAATCGTTATAACCTGATCACCTCTTTAAAAGTGGTTGCCAATAATTGAGAGTTTATATTTAATATGCGAAATTATGGCAGAAGTACAAGTTAAAGATGACGGAGCCAAAAAGAAAGGTAAACCCAAAAAGATGGAAATCCATATCGATTTTACACCGATGGTCGATATGAATATGTTGTTGATCACCTTTTTTATGTTGTGTACGTCACTCAGTAAACCGCAGACGATGGAGATCAGTATGCCATCGAAGGATAATATAGAAAATGAAGAGACCGCGGTACAGCAATCCCGGGCGATTACTTTGATTTTGGGTAAGGATAATAAGGTGTTTTATTATTTCGGACAACCTGATTTTAAAGATTATACTTCTTTGAAAGAAACTACTTATCAGGTGGATGGGCTTCGGGCCGTCTTATTGGGGCGCAATCAATTGGTTACGCAGAAAATAAAGGAACTGAAGCAAAAGAAACAGGATTTGCAAATTTCTGAAGAGGAATATAAAAGACAGGCAGCTGAGATCAAGAAAGATAAGAGTTCTCCGATTGTGATGATCAAAGCCACCGACGATGCCAACTATAAAAATCTGATAGATGCTTTGGACGAGATGCAGATTTGCAATATCAGCAAATATGCTATTGTAGATTTAGCCGAAGCGGACGAATATCTGATGAAAAATCTGGAATCTGCAGGTGACTATTCCAAGAAATTTGATGTGGATAGTAAGAGTACTACTCACTGAATGTCGAATATAAAAATGGAATGAAATGGCAAAATTAGATTTGACATCAGAACAATGGTGTGAACTGGTCTTTGAGGGAAGAAACAAAGATTACGGTGCTTATTATTTGCGCCGGAGTTCGTCGGTCCGTCATAATAAAGCGATGTTGATTGTGATGGTGGTGGCTGTAGTATGTATTACGCTACCTTATTTAATCAAGGCGGTGATGCCGGTACAACAAACGAAAGAAGTGATTACGGAAGTTACTACTTTATCTCAGCTTCCCCCTCCAGAAGTGAAGAGCGAGGCGATCAAAAAGGTCAATGCTGCTCCGCCTCCACCTTTGAAGAGCACGATTAAGTTTACAGCCCCGGTGATTAAAAAAGATGAGGAAGTACGGGAAGAAGATGAAATAAAAACCCAGGAAGAGGTGACTAATTCTAAAGTAGCGATTTCGGTGGCAGACGTGAAGGGAAATGACGATGAAAATGGAGCGGATATCGCCGATTTGAAGGAAATTGCACAAGATGAGCCCCAGGATACACCGTTTCAGGTCGTGGAACAGATGCCGGAATATCCCGGTGGACGGGCGGCTATGATGAAATACATCGGGAAAATGATGAAATATCCGACAATTGCTATGGAGAACGGCATTGAGGGGAAAGTGATCTTACGCTTTGTCGTTTTACCGACCGGGGAGATCGGGAATGTCGAAGTATTACGTTCCCTGGATCCTACTTGCGATAAAGAGGCGGTTCGGGTGGTACAGGGAATGCCCAAATGGATCCCCGGCAAACAAAACGGAACGGCGGTATCGGTTTATTTCACGCTTCCAATTGCCTTTAAACTGAATAGCTAAATGAGAAAAACATGGGGCGGAATAAAGGATTATATGTCTTTGGTTTATTGATGCTGCTCATTTATTGGGGAATGGCTTTTTTGTTGCTTGGCTCTTCTTTGTTTGTCGAACAGTTGACCCCTGCTGTCCGGTATGGGATGGGAATTGTCTTCTTCGGATACGGCTGTTTCCGGGCATACCGGCAGTTGAAAAGGGGAGTATATTAAAAATTAACGATATGTTGGAAAATAAAATAGGATGGATAGGCGTTTTTATCCTTCTTTTGGTCGGGGCTTGTCGGTCGAAAACAGAAGATAACTGTATCGATACACCGACTTCGGGGGTTATAAAGATTGCAGTAGATGAAAGTTTTCAACCCGTTATTGATCAGGAAATCGGAGTATTTGAAAGCATTTATACTCTGGCTGGGATCATACCGCAATATTGCAGCGAGGTAGAGGCGATCGACCTGCTGTTGAAAGACAGTGTCCGGATGGCCGTTACTACCCGTAAATTGACTTCGGAAGAAAGGGTGACCTTAGAAAATAGGAAATTTTTTCCAAAAGAGATAAAAATAGCGACGGATGGAATAGCCTTGATCGTGAATGACCAAAATCAGGATAGTCTGATCAGCCGGGAAGAGATACAACAAATCGTTTCCGGAGAAATCACTTCCTGGAAGGAATTGGGAATCACCTCTTCACCCGGGAAATTGCAGTTGGTTTTCGATCACCCGAATTCGAGTACCGTGAGGTATGTGCTCGATTCATTGTGTCCGGACCGAAAATTGTCCGATTGTTTAAGGGCAGAGAAGACCAATCGAAGGGTGATCGATTATGTCGCTCAGAATCCGGAAGCAATGGGAGTGGTCGGTGTCAGTTGGTTACAAAACCCGGAAGATTCGACGAATCTTTCTTTCCTGAAACAAGTGAAAGTATTGGGAGTGAGCCGTCATCGTCCTGCTATGTCCTTCAATAGCTTTAAACCCTGGCAGGCCTATCTGGCTTTGAAAGAGTATCCCCTGATCCGGGATGTGTATGTTATCCTCACCGATCCTCGCCAAGGCCTGGCTTCCGGATTTACCGGTTTCCTGACTTCGGACAGAGGACAACGGATTATTTTAAAAGCTGGAATCGTTCCGGCTACCCAACCGGTGCGGATTGTCAATGTGAAAGAAAAATGGTAGGTGTAATTTGTTTATAAAGTTTTAAAAATTTTATGGACTTTATAGACTCTATAGACTGGTTATGCCTGGAATAATAAATAGACTGGTATGAAAATAAAGATAAAAATAAGTTTGGTTTTACTGTCCTGCTGTTTGTTGTCTATGGTTTCATGGGCGGATAAAGTGCAGGAAGGGATAGAATTGTATAAATGTGGCCTGACGCTTCCGGCCAAACAAGTATTATTGTCCGAATTACAGAAAAATGGTCCCGAAGCGGCCGAGATTTGTTATTATTTGGGCGAGATCTATTCGCTTATACCTCGATCGGATTCTGCTCTTTTTTATTATCGGCAAGGTTTGGCGATAGATCCGGCTTATCTTCAAAACCGGGTCGGGGAAGGCAAGTTGATGTTGGTAGAGGAGCCATACAAAGCAGAAGAGATATTTAAAGAGGTATTGAGTGGTAAAAACAAAAAAAAATGTCGGATTGATATTGGCCGTTGCCCGGGCTTATGCGGAAAACGATCCGGAGAAGGCGACGGAATATTTGCAAAGAGCTAAAAAAATAGACGATCAGCAGGCCGGAATCTATGTGTTGGCCGGAGATTTGTTATTGGAAAAAGGAAACAATGGTGAAGCCTGTAACCAATATGAACAGGCTATTTATTTTGATCCGTCCTGTACGGAAGCTTACGTTAAATATGCGAGAATTTATGCCCGGTCGAATGTGCAGAGTGGGATAGATATGCTCCGGCGTTTATTAGATAAAAGGTCGGATTGTATGCTCGCTCATCGGGAATTGGGGGAAATCTGTTACGAACATTCCCGTTATCAGGAGGCTGCACAAGCTTATGAAAAGTGTATCTCTTCGGTTTGTTGTTCGACCAGAGAACAGACCCGTTATGCGACGGTTTTATTTTACTATGGGGATTATAAGCATTCTTTGGAAGTGGCCAGACAGGTGGCGGAACTCGAGCCTCAGAACCAGGTTGTACAACGCCTGATGATGTACAATTCCTATGCACTCAAAGCGTATAGGGAGGGATTGGCACAGGCTGAAAAATTTTTTCAATCCGTCTCTCCGGAGGACATTATCGGGCAGGATTACTGGTATTACGGGCGTTTGTTGAAAGCTACCGAAGCCTATGAACAGGCGATTCCCTGGTTAAAAAAATCTTTGCAATTGGATTCGGCTAATACGCAGATATATAGGGAAATCGCAACATCCTGGGAAAAGTTGAACTGCTACGACAGTGCGGCTGTTTATTATTCCGGTTTGATTGCTTTGGGTGGGAAAGAACTGACCCTGGCCGATTATTTCAAACTGGGTCAATGTCATTATCTGGCTTCGGCAGAGGCAGATTCGTCTGCAGCAGGAATAAAGCACCGGAATGAACATCTGAGGCTTGCCGACAGTATATTCGGCTATGTGGCGGCTCAAAAACCGGACAGTTATTTGGGGAATTTCTGGCGCGCCCGGGTCAATTCAGCCTTGGATCCCGAGACAGAGCAAGGTTTAGCCCGCCCCTACTACCAGGCTGCTGCCCAAATACTTGAAAAAGATACCCGAAAAAAACTGAAATTGATTATAGAATGCTATAGTTATCTGGGGTATTACTATTATTTACAAAAAGATATTCCTGAATCGAAAACCTATTGGAATAAAATATTGAATTTGCAACCCGAAAACGAAGTGGCCCGGAAAGCGATCGAGGGTATGAAATAATTTTAACGTCCGGGAACTGGTATACTAACCGATAAATTTGTTCAGGAGTACTGTCGCCGATTGTATTAAAGGTTTACGGAGGCGTTATGGACGGAATGGAGGCGGGAGATATCGTACGGCGTTCGAGATTGCCGGGCTAGCTGGATATCCGGGTTTATGCTTCGGTGAAGCGTGTCTGTCTGAGGTATTTCATCAGACTGAAACTGACCGGTGTGTACAGAAGGCGGCAGGGTAGGCCCTTCTGTTATTTTGTACCGACGATTCCGGGGAGGATGAAGAAATTGTTAAGACAGGTGAAACTGAATGGGAAGGCTTATTTTGAGGTGGTCCGGAACGAATACCGGTCTTTCATGGTAGAGACCGATGTTCGTCCCGGGCAGGGGTCAGGGGGATAACCAAAGTAAGAGAGTGGCCGGTAAGTAATCTTTCAATTCTTTCTTCAGATTTTTTAAAGCTATTTCCAGGTGTTTTTCGACAGTACGGGGAGATAAACCGAGTTCCGCTGCTATCGTTACAGCCGTTTTACGGTCAAAACGGTTCATCAGGAATATTTTCCGGGCTTGGGGAGGTAAATGATCGATGGCGGTTTCGATATGCTGCCGGAGTTCTGCTTCTACATAATATTCCCAGGTTAGCATTCCCGTAATATCCCTTTTTTGCAGGATTTTTTCCTGATATTCATTCCGGATTTTCAAGTGATCCAGATAGTTCAGACAACGGTGGCGGATAGATGTAAATAGGGACATTCAGTAAATACTATAAAATCAGCCAACTAATTCATACATAAAATGTTGCGAATTAGTTGGCTTTTTTGTATCTTTAGGTATTCCCCCGCAAATAAGGTTTGGCAGCCAAAACGGGGGAAATTTTCCAACAAAGATATGGCAAAAGTACAAAATATTTCAGAAATTCACCCTACTTTGGGGTTTACAGAATTTGATATTCTGGAAAGATACCGCAAAAGTTTTCATGAGAGTGAGCTTGGCAGGCTTCATTCGGTATTTCCATTTGAGCATATAGCAAAGACTGTGGGCTTGTCGGACCAGCATCTGGGGCGCAGGAATATATTCAGTCCCTGCGCAAAGATTGCCCTTATGGTCCTGAAGGCATACACCGGATTCTCTGACAGGCAGCTTGTGGAACATCTGAACGGGAACATACACTACCAGATGTTCTGCTGGATTATGATAAATCCGTCCTTCCCCATAACCAACTACAAGATAGTCAGTGCTATCCGCAATGAGATAGCGTCCCGTCTTGATATTGATTCCCTCCAGGAAGTGCTGGCTTCACACTGGAAACCCTATCTTGACAGCCTTCACATCTGTATGACCGATGCCACATGCTATGAAAGCCATATGCGTTATCCTACTGACATGAAACTCCTTTGGGAAAGCCTTGAATGGCTCTATAGATATATCTGCAGGCATTGTGTGGAACTTGGCATAAGACGTCCCCGCAACAAATACAGGAATGTAGCGGAGTCCTATCTGTCCTACTGCAAGAAAAGAAAAAGGAAGGCTTCGAGGACAAAAATGCTCAAGCGTCGTATGATCAGGCTTCTTGAAAAGCTCCTCATACAGAGGGATGAGATTCATCGAGAGTACGGAACCTTACTCCGCTATACCCAGGATTACCAGAAACGTCTTTCCATCATCAGAAAGGTTCTTGTACAGGAAAAGGAAATGTTTGTAGGGAAGAAGGTCAGGGACCGCATCGTCAGCATTGACCGTCATTATGTACGTCCCATTGTAAGAGGCAAGGAAACAAAGTCCGTCGAGTTCGGTGCGAAGGTCAACAACATACAGATAGACGGCATATCGTTCATCGAACACCTCTCGTTCAAGGCTTTCAACGAAGGTATACGCCTGAAGGACTGTATCCGCATGCAGCAGAAGCTCATGAATGTGAGGGTAAGATGCGTGGCTGCCGATTCCATATATGCCAATAATGCCAAC
>OLFX01001143.1_pt1 | contig 33462 bp, 25 predicted proteins | sample 1605091 | NCBI WGS metagenome assembly OLFX01 (sample SAMEA3888906, study PRJEB22519) | human gut metagenome | biome: human gut; feature: human-associated habitat; material: faeces | place: Denmark | collected 2012 | reverse complement strand
TCACCTTGCCGGCCACGATGGGGCAGCTGCGGCTGTAGATGTCGCGCCCCTGCTCCAGGACCACCACCTTCAGCTCCGGATTTCTGCGCATCAGCTCATAGCCCGCGTAGATACCGGCCTCTCCGCAGCCGATGATGGCAACGTCGTATCTCTCGTTCATCATTGTTCCTACTCCTTCTGTCCGGTGGGGACACACTCTATCTATTTTAGTATACCATGGTCTGTCAAGGCGAGGAACAGTGCTTTGGACATTTGACGGCAGCTTGCATTCGTCCGCTGCCGATGAAAAATTGTTGCAAATGCATCCATTTAAAATTGAGGGGAGGTTTAAATTTGGGCTTGTTCCAAATCTATAGAAGTCTGGGGATTGATGGAAGCCTTATCGGGTTTACCGATTCGGAAATCGCCGTCCCTCACTTTTGCTATCCCGTGAATGCAACCGCAATCGGCTTTGAGGGCTGCATTTTATACTGCTTTCTTCCTGAATGTGGAGAAATGGTGTTCGCCTCCAACCCCGAAAGCTGTGCCGAGACATATGTCTATCCGCTGGCCGAAACGTTTGAGGATTTTATGCGCCTGGTCATCACCTGCGGCTCTGCAAATCCAGTGGAACAAATCGTGTGGATGAGCAGGGCGCAGTTTGATCAGCATCTGCAAAACGAGCGCGCTCTTCGCACCGCGGAGCAGATCGCGCGCGTCGGGAAGCTCCGCGAGGAGCTGAAGCTGTCCCCCATGGACAACCCGTATGAATATGTGAAGGCATCGCAGACGCATTTTGATGGCAGTCAAATTCCATATAGCGATGCGTATTACGATATCTTGGGACAGGAGCGGTAGCTCCCTGTTTACGAAGCGGCTCGGAGCCGCCCTGTTTCTGGTGATACATAAAGACAGGGGCGCCGCGGAACTCACATTCCGCGGTGCCCCTCAGCCTGTTAAAAGAGTGCGCCCTGCGCTCAGGTCTCCATCACGGTCCTTCCTCCGGCCCGGGGCCGGACCACCAGGCGCAGCAGGCCCAGGCCGGGATTCCACCGGCGGACCAGCAGATCCAGCACCACGCTCAGGATGAGACCGCAGACCACGTCCACCGCCGAGTGTTGCTTGAGGAACATGGTGGACATGCAGATGAGGATAGTCAGCGTGAGGATCCCTCTCCGGACCGCCTTGTGTTCCCGCAGGGACCCGGCCCGGGCGGCGGCGATGCCGATGGTGGCCGAGACAAAGACGTGGATGGAGGGACAGACGTTGATGGGCGGATCGGTTTTCCGGATGAGCGCCACCAGTTGGCACAGGATGTTGTCGCGGGGCAGAGGCCGGCGCAGGAGCTGGCCGTTGGGCAGCACCGTGTAGATGAGCAGACACAGGGTGAGCCCCGTGAGGATGGTGCGGCACAGATAGACATAGCTCTCCGGGTCCCGCCGGTGGAAATAGAGGAACATGAGGGGCACCAGGGGGAACCACAGCACATAGGGGATCACGAACCCCTCAAAAAACGGGATATAGGCGTCCAGCTCGGTGTAGACCCAGAACTTCGGGCGGGCATATTCCTGCAAGAGGGTAAAGTAGAGCAGATAGAAGAAAAAATAGGCCACGGGCACCGCCAGCATCCGGCGGCGGGTCTGCTCCTCGTTCCAGTTGAGCGCCACGCCGATCGCCTCCCTTCAGATGAAATCATCTTCTCATAAGCAAGGACGATTGTACTCTGTTTTTTGTTACAAATCCAGGGATAAAATCTGAAGAATTTTTAAAGTTTTTTCCGCAGGCGTAGGATGCTGCGCACAAATCAGCTCCCGCTCCAGGGCGCCACCGTGACGCCGGTATAGTAGTGGGTGAGGATGTCCAGGTAGCTCTTCCCCTCCTTGGCCAGAGCGTTTGCGCCGTACTGGCTCATCCCCACGCCGTGGCCGTAGCCTGTCACGGAAAAGACCACCTGGTCCCCCTCCGCCTCCACGGTAAAGCTGGCGGAGCGCAGGCCGAAGAGGGTGCGCAGGGCGGTGCCCTTCACCGTCACGCCCCCTACGGACATGGTCTCCACCCCGCCGGAGGAGGTGGGTACCGTCTCCCCAAACCACTCCGACGCCTCTCCGGAGAGATCGGCCTGGGGATACTGGGCCAGGAAAGTGGTCCTGAACTCCTCCGCCGGCACCTCCACGGTGGTGCGGTAATTGGGGACCTCCTCCCCCTCCGGGCTCTCCACGCTCTCCAGATAGGGCACGCTGCCGCCCCACACCTCCACTGAGCTCAGGGTCCGCCCCGCCGCGGAGGAGAAGAACACCGCGTCGATGGGCGCGCCGTCGTAGAGGATGGCCTGTCCGTCCGTGGAAGAGACGGCCTGGGCGATCTTCTCCGTATAGGTCTGGGCGCTGTCCCCCCAGTTGGCGGCGGCCTTGTCCGGGTCCAGGTAGGCCTGACAGCAGTTGATGTCGGCACAGACGTCGGCGTCCGGGTGGTTGGGGTTCACCCCGATGCTCCGCTTGTAGAGCGTATACGTCCTGGCCGTGACGGCCTGGGCCTTGAGGGCTTCCGGCTCGAAGGAGGCTGGCATCTCCGCCGCCACCACCCGCCAGAGGTAGTCCGCCATGGAGAGGGAGACCACCGCACCGTCGGACAGCTTTACCTTGATCGTGGTGGAGGCGTCACTGCCCGGGTCGGGGGAGGTCACGGTGCGGTCGATGGGCAGGGTGGCCGTGGGCGAGGGCAGGGGCTCCTCCGGCCCCGGGGCCTCCCCCCGCAGGAACAGGATCGGGCCGATAAACAGGGCCAGCAGAAGCACCAAGGCCGTAGCCACGACAGATCTCATTTTTCCATCCTCCCATCTTTTTCATTCCCGACCGTTGACGCGGCGTGTCCTTTGGCGTAAAATAGTGCAAACTGTTGCACACTACTGTGCGAAGGAGGCCACCGGCATGCAGACCGTCCCGATGCGCGGCGACGAGGCCGCGCAGACCCGTGACTTTATCCAGAGTCTATGCGGGGAATTCCAGAAGCATAACTATATCGATCCCTCCTATTACGAGCATATCGACGTTAAGCGGGGCCTCCGCAACGCCGACGGCACGGGCGTTATGGCCGGCATCACCCAGATCGGCAACGTCCAGGGCTACTACATCCAGGACGGCGAGCGAGTCCCCATGGAGGGCCGGCTCATCTACAGGGGCATCAGTATCGAGGACCTGATCCACGGCTTTATGTCCGAGGGGCGGTTCGGCTTTGAGGAGACGGCCTATCTGCTCCTCTTCGGGGCTCTGCCCACCCGAAAAGAGCTGGCGGATTTCAACCATGTGCTCTCCGAGCTGCGCCCCCTGCCGCCCAACTTCACCGAGGATATGATCCTCCGGGTGCCGGGCCGGGACATCATGAACCGCCTGGGCCGATGCATCCTGGCCCTCTACTGCTATGACGAGGACCCGGAGGGCAGGTCCCTGGAGAATGAGCTGCGCCAGGCCCTGCAGCTGGTGGCCCGGTGCCCCATGATCATCGCCCACTCCTACGCGGCCAAGCGCCACTACTTTGACAACGACTCCCTGTATCTCCACCGCCCCCAGGAGGGGCTCTCCTTCGCGGAGAACTTCCTCTACGCCATGCGCCACGACAACCGCTTCACCGAGCGGGAGGCCAAGCTCCTGGATCTGTGCATGGTGGTCCACGCCGAGCACGGCGGCGGCAACAACTCCGCCTTTGCCTGCCGGGTCCTCTCCTCCTCCGGCACGGATATCTACGCTGCCGTCTCGGCGGCGGTGGGGTCCCTGAAGGGCCCCCGCCACGGCGGCGCCAACAAGAAGGTCATGGAGATGTTCCGCTATATCCAGGAGGGCGTCCGGGACTGGAAGGACGACGGTCAGGTGCGGGATTTCCTCCTGAAGCTCCAGCGGAAGGAGGCCGGGGACCGTTCCGGCCTCATTTACGGCATGGGGCACGCCATCTACACCCTTTCCGACCCCCGGGCCAAGCTCCTCAAGCAGTTTGCCAAGACCCTGGCCGATGAGAAGGGGATGCTGGAGGAGTTCGAGTTGGTGGAGGCGGTGGAGCGCCTGGCCCCCGAGGTCATCAACGGCTCCAGGGGCGTCCCCAAGCCGCTCTGCGCCAATCTGGACCTCTATTCGGGCTTGGTCTACCGGATGCTGGACATCCCCGAGGAGCTCTACACCCCCCTCTTCGCCATGGCCCGCATGGTGGGCTGGTGCGCCCACCGGGTGGAGGAGGTCTACAACCCCGGCAACAAGATCATCCGTCCCGCCTATAAGGCGGTGGCCCCCCTTCAGAAGTTCATCCCCCTGGACGAGCGGGGCTGAATACGACAAAAAGCCCGCATACCATTGTACAATGGTATGCGGGCTTTTTGTCAAAAGATCTCCTGTTCCATCGAACGCAACGGGATTTGTGCAGGACGGCAGGGCTTCCCTTACCGCTCCTTTTCCGCGGCAAGCTCCATGGCCTCCTTGCCGGACAGATGCTCCACGGCCAGCTCCACCATGCACACCTGCTGAAAGAGCTTGTCGATCTCCGCCCTGCGGCCCTCTTCCTGCCGGGGGGAGTACCGTTCCGCCAGCTTTTCCAGGGCGGCGCGCTTCTCTCCCTCGTCCTTCAGGACCCTGGCCCTTCCGAACGCGATGACACTCCGGTAGTAGGTGGTGTACTCCTCCGGCACCACATGGTCCTGGTCGATCACGCAGAAGGACGCCTTTTCATTTCCCGCGATGGCGTCCAGCTTGTGCCCGGAGGGGGCGCAGTGGAAAAACAGCCTGCCGTCGTCATAGACGTAGCTCAGGGGCACGGCATAGGGGTATCCGTCGTCACCGGACACCGCCAGCACCCCGGAGGTCCCCTTCCGGAGGACCTCCACACAGCTCTCCGGGGACAGAGCCTGTTTCCTGCGGCGCATTTCTCTGAACATATTGATTCCTCATTTCCACCCGTGGTTTCCGTGCCCTCCGCCAGCGGGGAGGGCACGCCCTGCCTTTTCATTGTTTTTCTGCTCTCTGCGTCGGAAAAGGGCGCACTTTCCTCTCTCTTTTGGTTTATTCAATTACTTTTGGCAGGGGAAATTCCAGTACATGGCTCGCTCTCTCCGCCCAGTCCAAGAGGATATTTACTCCAGTCCGGACTTCTTCCAGGCCCTCTTCCATGGTGTCCAGCCGCTGGTTTATGGGCTTTAGCTCTTCCTGCATCATTTGGCGCATTGCCTGGAGCAATTCTTGGTCTGTCATCCTTGAATTGCCTCCCCATGATGTTCTCATTGAGTGATTTCAGTATAACATGGCTGTCAAGCAAGCGGAGCGGGAGCTCTCCATTGCCAAATCCCGGATTTTCTGGTACAATGGCTCTCACCGACACAGGACGGAGGCGTTTTCATGTTCCAGATGCGCGCACAGGACTTCGGCATCCGGGTGGGTTCTCTGCCCAGGGGCCCCCGGAACAAGATCACCGACGTGCCCGGCGTACTGGTGGGTCACGCCACGGTGGACACCCCCACGCACAAGACCGGGGTCACCGTGATCCTGCCCGGCCCCCAGAACCCCTTTACCCATAAGCTCCCCGCCGGCGTCTGCCCCTTCAACGGCTTCGGCAAGACGGCGGGGCTCCTGCAGCTCCAGGAGCTGGGCACCCTGGAAACCCCCATCGCCCTCACCAACACCCTCAATGTGGGCCTGGTCCACGACGCCATGGTGGAGTACATGCTCTCCCGCTGTGAGGCCGAGGGGGTGGCGCTCCGGTCCGTGAACCCCCTGGTGTGCGAGTGCAACGACTCCACCCTCAACCACATTGCGGAGCGGGCGGTGGGCCGGGAACATGTCTTTTCCGCCCTGGCCTCCGCCTGCCAGGACTTTGCCGAGGGCGACGTGGGCGGCGGCAAGGGCATGATCTGCCACGGTCTCAAGGGCGGCATCGGCTCGGCCTCCCGGGTCCTGGCGTTCGACGGGAGAACCTATACCATTGGTATTTTAGTGCAGTCGAATCACGGCGTGTTGTCAGATCTGACCGTCTCCGGCGTCAACATCGGCGCCGGGCTGGCCCGGACGCTGGAGACCCGGGCGGCGGATCAGGGCTCCATCATCGCCGTGCTGGCCACCGACCTGCCTCTGGACGCCCGGCAGCTTGCCCGGGTGGCCCGCCGGGTCTCGGTGGGCCTGGCCCGGCTGGGGTCCCACATCGGTCACGGCAGCGGCGAGGTCTTTGTAGCCTTCTCCACCGCCAATCCCTTCGATTTCCGCGCGGAAAACGCCGTGCGCATGACGACGGCCTTCCACGAGGAGCTGCTGGACCTCCCCTTCCGGGCGGCGGCGGAGTGTGCGGAGGAGGCGGTGCTCAACTCCATGCTCACCGCCCACACCGTCACGGGCTGGCAGGGGAATACGGTTTACGCACTGCCCGAGCTCTGGCGCCCGGGCGGCTGACCGGGCAGAACACAAAATTACATCAGATATCTGGAGGTCGCTATGCAGCACAAGCACGGAGGCACCTTTACCAGCTCCATGGGAGCGATCCTGGCGGCGGTGGGCTCCGCCGTGGGAATGGGCAACATCTGGCTCTTCCCCTACCGGGTGGGCCAATACGGCGGCGGGGCGTTTCTGATCCCCTACTTCCTCTTCGTGGCGCTCTTCTCCTATGTGGGCCTCTCCGGGGAGTTCGCCTTTGGGCGGCTCACCGGCACCGGGACCCGGGGCTCCTTCGACTACGCGCTCAAAACCCGCGGCCTCAGGGGCGGCGCCGCGCTGGGGGTCCTTCCCCTCCTGGGCGTGCTGGGCATCGCCATCGGCTACTCGGTGGTGGTGGGCTGGGTCCTCAACTACGCCGTGGGCTCCCTCACCGGGGCGGTCCTGGCTGGGGACCCGGACGGCTATTTTTCCGCCCTGGCGGTGTCCTTCGGCTCGGTGCCCTGGCACCTTCTGGTCATCGCCGCCACCGTGCTCATCCTCATCCTGGGAGTGGCCGGCGGCATTGAAAAAATCAGCAAATTCATGATGCCCGTCTTCTATGTCCTCTTTCTCATCATCGCCGTGCGGGTGGCCTTCCTGCCCGGCGCGGTGGAGGGCTACCGCTACCTGCTGGAGCCGGACTGGTCCTATCTGCTGCGCTTCGACACCTGGGTCATGGCCATGGGGCAGGCCTTTTTCAGCCTGTCCATCAACGGCGCGGGCATGCTCATCTACGGCAGCTATATGAAGAAGTCGGAGGACATCATCCACCAGTCCGTCATGACCGCCATGCTGGACACCGCCGCCGCCCTCCTGGCCGGCTTCGCCATCCTCCCGGCCGTCTTTGCCTTCGGCATCGCCCCGGAGAGCGGCCCTCCCCTCATGTTCATCACCCTGCCCCGCGTCTTTCAGCAGATGCCCGGCGGGCGCTTTTTCTCCATTTTGTTCTTCGTCTCGGTCCTCTTCGCCGGCATCACCTCCCTTATCAACATGCTGGAGGCGGTCAGCGAATCCCTGGGCCGGGGCGCCCGGCTCTCCCGTACCCTCTCGGTCCTCATCGTGGGGGGCGTCACCTCTGCCGTGGGCGTCTTTCTGGAGGCCCTCCCCTCCATGGGGGCCTGGATGGACGCCGTCACCATCTACATCGCCCCCTTCGGGGCCGTGCTGGCGGCGGTGATCCTCTATTGGGTGCTGGGCCTCCCGGCGGTCAAAGCTGAGCTGGCCCTGGGGCGGAAGCGTCCGCTGGGGCGGGGCTTCGACTTTTTGTCCAAATACGTCTATGTAATCCTCACCGCCGTGGTACTGGTCTGCGGCATCCTCTACGGCGGGATCGGATGATAAAGCTGAAAAGCGGCGGTCCACCGCTTCAGCGTGTCGAAAAAGTTCGACACGCTTCTCAAAAATGCAAGCATTTTTTCGAGGAGATGCAGGCCGCTGCGCGCACTCGCTAGCGCTCGCACACTTGCGGCCTGAAATGAGTGTTTTTCGACGTACACGCCGCCGAAAAACACGCTTTGATGCTCTTCCGTCGTCTGCGGACGACGGAACTCTGCGAGGCTCTTGCAGCAAAAATCGCAGCATTACACTTTATTGACAGACTGATATATTAATAGATTAATCTGTTTCAGGTTAAAATAATGAGTTTCGCCTCACTTAGGAGTATAAATAACCTGAACCGGACTGCCGTCAAGTCAATCTGGTTTAAATCAAAAAATTGAGGTGATCCACATGCTCTGTCAAGACTGCCTGCCCACGGTGGAATGTATGACCTGCCGATATTACTGTCCCCATTACATCAAGCGGGGCGGGCGCTATGTCCCCCTGGCATACGGCCACTGCACCCGCCCCGCAGAGCGCGGGCAGGCCCCGAATCTCTTTCGCTGCCGCCACTGGGTCTGGAATCCGGACCTGAAGACGCCGTCTAGCGGCCCTCCGCCCAGCCCTTGAAGTCCTCCCACAGCTCGATGGCCTTGAATTTGACCACATAGCCCTCGTCCTCTCCGGTCATCAGGGCCACGTCGCTCTCGCTCAGGTCCCCCAGGGCGGCGGCCTCCTCGGTGGTCTCGGTGACGGAGCCCAGGCACAGCGGTGGAAAGACCACGCACCACCAGTTCCCTCCCCCGCCCTCGCCGATGACCACCCGCAGGGCGGTATAACTCCCCTGGGGGAGGGCGAAATCAGTGTACTGCTTGGTGGGGAACCAGACGTTTTCCTCCAGGGAGGCGGAGACGGCGTATTCGTACCCCTCCTCCCGCACCACCTCCGCCCCGGCCTCCGCCAGGGCGGGCAGGGCGAGGGTGAGGGTCTCCCGGGCCTGCGCCACCGTCTCCCCCGGCGCGAAGAGGTCGGCGGCCTCCGCTAGGATGCGGTCCCGCACCCGCAGCTTCAGGGCCTGGTCGGCCTCTGAGTCGGAGTTTGCCAGGACATGGAGGCGGATGACCTTGTCCGCCAGGGCGGCCTGCTCCCGGTCCAGCCACACCCCCCAGAGCATGGCCACCGCCACCCCCACCAAGAGCGCCGCCTCCCAGCGGCGCAGCCGGTTGTTCTCCCGCAATGTTCCCGTCATATCTGAGCACCATCCTCTTATGTAGTGCTCTTAGTTTTCCCACTCCCGCCATCCCTTAATCCCTTTTTCTCATTTTAGCGTCCTCGCCCAAAGAGGGCCGGCAATGCATGCTTTGCCGAACAACACCGTAAAAAACAGGCCTCTTTCCCCCTGCGGGGCAAAACCGCTGCGGCGGGTACCCAGAAAGGGTACCCGCCGCTTTTTTATTCCCGCATGAGCCAGAACATCCGGGTCCCGGACAGGGTCAGGCCGGCCTTTTGCTGGAGGGCCAGAGAGGGAGCGTTGTCCTCGATCACCTGGGCGAAGGGGAGGGCGCCCCGCTCCAGCGCCCGGTTTACCGCCGCCCGCAGGAGGAGCTCGCCCAGGCCCCGGCGCCGCCAGGCGGGCAGCACCTCCAGCATGCCGATGCTCCCCTCCTCATGAAAGCCCACGAAACCCGCGGGCTGGTTGCTGCCGGTGGGGAACGCCCCCAGGACCCCGCGCCTCACGGCCTCCTCCATATAGGGCAGGCCCCCAAAGGCGTGGCTGTAGTGCCGGAGAATCCAGGGGGCCCAGGTCCGGTCCAGGGGACGCAGCGCCCCGTCAAAGGCGGGCAGGGGCAGCGGCTCCGTCCCCAGATAGGCGGCGGAGTAGCAGATCTGGCTCAGTGGGAAGCCCCACCGGGCCTTTGCCTGCTCAAAATACGCCAGCTCATGGCCCACGAAAAGGTCGCAGTCCGCCGAGACCATTCCCAGCAGCCGCCCTGCCACCGCCGGGGAGGCTGCGGACATCATGTACGCCCCGCATCCCCGCTCGTAGAGGAGGACGCCCCCCTCCCCGGCCTCCAGCAGCTCGGCGCTCCCCCGCCGCAGCGCCTCCAGCAGATTGGCGTACAGCACCGGGTCCCGGCGCAGATAGGCCTGTGCGGCCTCCTGTTTTGTCATGGCGTCTCCTCCTCCGCGCGGGGCAGGCGGATCACAAAGCTGGTGCGCCTGCCGTCGCTCTCCGCCCGAATGGAGCCGCCGTGGCGCTCCACGATCTCCCGGGCGATGGCCAGACCCAGCCCGGCGCCGCCGGTGCGGGTGGAGCGGGCCTGATCCAGGCGGTAAAATTTCTGAAAGATATTGGTCAGCTCCTTTTCCGGGATCTCCAGGCCCTCGTTGCGCACGGCGATCTCCACGCTCTCTCCGTCGACCCTGGCCTCCAGGTCCACCTGGCCGCCGGACACACTGTAGCTCACGGCGTTGCGCAGGACGTTGTCGAACACCCGGGCCAGCTTGTCCGGGTCCCCCCGGACCACCAGCCGGGAGGCGATGTCCGTGCGGCAGGTGAGGTCCTTCCCCGCGAAGGCGGGGTAAAACTCGTCCACCAGCTGCTCCAGCAGGATGGAGAGCTGAATGGGCTCTCCGTTCCCGCCCAGAGTGCGGAAGTCCATCCGGGTGATGTCGAAAAATTCGCTGATGAGCTCCTCCAGCCGCTTGGCCTTGTCCAGGGCGATGCCCGTATATTTGGCCCGCTGCTCCGCCGTGAGTCCCGGCTCGTCGTGGAGCAGGTTGAGGTAGCCCAGCACAGAGGTGAGCGGGGTCTTGAGGTCGTGGGCCAGGAAGGCCACCAGGTCCTGCCGCCGCTGCTCCGCTTCCCTGGCCTCGGTCTCCCGCCCTCCCAGGGTCCGCTGGATGGACCGCAGGTCCTCCTCCACGGGCCGGAGCTCCTTGGGCAGGCGCACCGTCTCTCCGGTCTCGTTCACCACCTGGCGCACCGCCGCGCCGATCTGGTCCAGCCAGCGGATGAACCGCCCCATCGCCACGTAAAAAGCCCCCAGCATCAGAAGGATGGTCCCCACCAGCAGCCAGGTGCCCTTGTGATTGCGGAAGACGTGCTGGTAGATCTCCAGCGCCCCCGCCTCGTCACAGCCGAACAGGTTCTGGCACACCCACAGCACGCTCCGGGCAAAGGGGTCCTGGAGCAGGCCGTCCACCACCATCTCCCAGAGGAAGAGGGCCGCGGCCAGCGCGCCCAGGGTGCCCGCCACCACCAGCAGGAGCATCTTCAGCTTGAGGCGGGTATACCGCTTGTCCATCATGACCCCTCCTCTCTCTCCCGCCGCCGGGCCTCTCCGGCCCGGTCCAGGGCGGCCTTCACCGGCTGGGACCGCACCCGGCGGTTGTTCCGCTCCAGAATGTCCCGAATCTCTCCGCCGGTCCGCTCCAGCTCCGCCCGGAAGGCGGAGGCGGAGAGGCGCAGGGCCCCGTGGCCCAGAATGATGAGCTGTTCCGCGCCATCGGAGGTGGCCACCCGGACCCGGTGCTTTTTCCCGATCTCATAGGTGGCCTTCTCGATATAGGCGTCCGCCGTCTCGGCCTCCCTGGTATAGACCACATAGATATTGTGGTAGCGGACCACCTCGCCCGTGTTCCTGGGGACCTTGTAGGCGTCGAAGACCAGAATGACCTCGCACTTGCGGAACCCCTGGTAGTTGCTCAAAAGGTCCATGAGCAGCTGCCGCGCGGCGTCCAGGCTGTCCCGCGCTACCGCCTTCAGGTCCTCCCAGGCGAAAATGATGTTGTAGCCGTCCACCAGCAGGTATTCCGGCCCCAGGTCCGGGGGGCGGATGCTCCGCTTCTCCCCGGCTTCCTCCGTCTCCCGGCGGGGCGGCCGGGCCTGGGGCTGGAAGTCCCGCCGCTTCACCGGCCCGTAGGTCCGCTCGAAGATGGCCTGGAGCTCCTTGTCCTGTTCCAGGGAGTGGGCATAGCCGGCGGGGGCCCGCCGGGCGGCCGGAGGGGCTTCCACTTCCTCCGCCTTTTCCAGGCAGAGACCGCTGTCCACGTGCATGTATTTCCGAACCTGGTCCCATTTCACGGTGAAGCCCGCCCCATGGGCGCAGAACACCGAGTCCGCCGGATTCTCCGTGTCCCGGAGGCTGTCGTAGCCCAGGGCGGCCACCACCTCCGCCTGGTTATGACAGGGTGCGTAGCCCCTCAGGGTGCAGAAGAGCCTGCCCCGGCCCCGGGTATAGGCGGCCACCTCCCGGGCATAGTCCCGCAGGCAGGCCACCGGCGCCACGCCGGTGAGCACCGTCTCCTCCCCCTCCGTCTCCGGCGGGGAGACCTCCCCCGTCATGCGCTGGAGGTCGGAGAGGGCCCGTCCCACATGCTCGGCGGGGAGCTCCAGGCGGAACTCGTACCAGGGCTCCAGAAGGATGCTCTCGGCCTGCATCAGACCCTGGCGCACCGCCCGATAGGTGGCCTGGCGGAAGTCGCCCCCCTCGGTGTGCTTCACATGGACCCGCCCGGCCACCAGCGTGATGCGCAGATCCGTGACGGGGGACCCGGTGAGCACGCCGGGGTGGCTGCGCTCGGCCAGGTGGGTGAGGATGAGCCGCTGCCAGTTCCGGTCCAGCATGTCCTCTCCGCAGGAGGAGAAGAACTGCAGGCCGCTGCCCCGCGGGCCGGGCTCCAGCAGCAGGTGGACCTCCGCATAGTGCCGCAGGGGCTCAAAGTGGCCCACCCCCTCCACCGGCGCGGCGATGGTCTCCCGGTAGACGATGCTCCCTGCGCTGAAGCCGACCTCCAGGCCGAACCGCTGCGCGATGAGCACCCGCAGGACCTCCAGCTGGACCTCCCCCATGAGCTGGATGTGGATCTCCCGCAGCGGTTCATTCCAGACGATATGGAGCTGGGGGTCCTCCTCCTGGAGCTCCCGGAGCTTCAGCAGCGCCGTGTGGGGGTCGCAGCCCGGGGGCAGCAGCACCTGATAGGTAAGCACCGGCTCCAGAGCAGGGGGCTCCGGCGCCCGTTCCCAGCCCAGGCCCTCGCCGGGATAGGTGCGGCTCAGGCCGGTCACCGCGCACACCGTCCCCGCCGGGACCTCCTCCACGGCCCGGTATCGCTCCCCGGAATAAATGCGGATCTGGTCCGCCTTCTCCTCCCAGATCTGCTCCTCCCCCAGATCCGCCCGGCGGTTGGTCAGCAGGTCCTTCACCCGGAGGCGGCCTCCGGTGACCTTCAGGTGGGTGAGGCGCCCGCCCTGGGCGTCCCGGGAGATCTTATACACCCGGGCCCCGAACTCCGGGGGATAGTCCGGCCGGGGTCCGTACCGCTCCAGCCCCTCCAGCAGCGCGTCCACCCCCTCCAGGCGCAGCGCGGAGCCGAAGTAGCAGGGGAAAAGCTTCCGCGCGCCCACCAAGCCGGCCACCTCCCCGTCTGAGAGGGTCCCCGCCTCCAGATACCGCTCGAGGGCGGCCTCGTCGCACACCGCCACATTCTCCAGCAGCGCGGCGCCCTCCGCGCCGAAGTCGGTGCAGCCGTCGCCCAGGCGGCGCTTCAGCCCGGCCAGCAGACCCGCCCGGTCCGCGCCGGGCAGATCCATCTTGTTAATGAATACAAAGGTGGGGACGCCGTACTGCTCCAGCAGCCGCCAGAGGGTGCGGGTGTGCCCCTGCACTCCGTCGGTGCCGCTGATCACCAGGATGGCGCAGTCCAGCACCCGCAGGGTCCGCTCCATCTCGGCGGAGAAGTCCACATGGCCCGGCGTGTCCAGTAGCGTGAGCTCCGTCTCCCCCAAGGGCAGCACGGCCTGCTTGGAGAAAATGGTGATGCCGCGCTCCCGCTCCAGGGGCGCGGTATCCAGGAAGGCGTCCCCGTGGTCCACTCTGCCCAGCCGCCGCAGACATCCGGTCCGGTACAGCAGCGCCTCCGACAGCGTGGTCTTTCCCGCGTCCACATGGGCCAGGACACCTATACAACACCGTTTTATTTTTCGTTCATTTTCTTTCATCAGCGATCTAAAAACCTTCCTAACTTGGGATAAAGGCGTATTTCGATTTTATTGGGGTCTGTTGGGTCGCGGAAATATGTGATTTTCTTCATCAATAATTTCCAAAGCCGATTTTTCTCTTCTGCTGTCAAGTCCTCGTAATAATCAAGAACCCGAAGTGTAGCAGGCAGAAACAGCTCTTTTGCCCGATCTAATTCACTCTTATTATCACAGATTTTGGTCACTTCTTCAATACTGTTTCGCAAAGCACGGATCTCATCAGCAAGTACAGTATTCCGTTTGATAAACATCTCCTCGGTATAGATACCTTTTTCCAGTAGACTGCATATTTTGTTTTGCTGATCTTGAAGTACCTGGATTTGTTTTTTCATAACAAGGAGTTGTCTTTGTGCTTCGGATGGTTCATCTGGCTCCGAGGTGATCGTGAGGGAAATATTTTTCCACCAGTCACGCATCGCTTCTACGATCTTACTTTCCAAAACATCGCAGTAGGAGATCATGCACTCACATCCCTTTGTACTGCAACGATACCAAGGCCGGAATGTTCTGGTTTTCAACTGTGTTGCGGAAGGCGTGTTGCGTTTGATTGCATAGCCGCATTTTTCGCAAACCAAAATATTGGCGAAAGGATTTGCCAATGTACGCCCCCTTCTAACGGAAGGTGTTTGTTTGCTCCGTTGCACTTCTCTAACCCTATCCCATTGCTCTTGCGTGATAATGGCCTCATGACGCCCTTCAAACAAAAGGTAATCCTTGTTCAGTTCGCGTTTTTTCACCATTTGCCCGTTTGCCATCACTCGTTTTGTCGGTTCATGCTTCCATCTGATCTTCCCAAGATAGACTTCATTATTTAGAATTGCATTTACACTATGCTGGACCCAATGATGTCCTGTCTTGCATGGAATGTGCATATCATTGAGTCGGTGGGCAATGGTGTTATAGCCATCGCCAGCAATGTACCAACCATAAATCATCCTTACCACTTCCGCTTCTTCAGGGACGATTTGTAACGAGTTCCCCTTTTCACCTACCAACTTATAAATTTTATAGCCGTAGGGTGACATGGAACCCATAAACTTCCCCTCAGATGCTGAGATATTTCTTCCTCTAACCAATCGGGTCGTAATAGATTTCAATTCATATCGGCTAAACATGAACTTCATATCTGTGAACTGCTCATCCGATTCGTTCTGAAGGTCATATATCTTTGCCGGGGTGACGATTTTGAAATGGTTGACCTGAAATACCTGCATGATATAACCAGACTCCAATGATGACCCTCTGGAAAGTCGTTCAATGTCCATACAGACAACACCGGCATATTGCTTTGTATTGGCAAGATCGAGAAGTTTCAGCATTTTTGGTCTGGCATATAGAGATTCGCCTGAAACTACTTCTTCCAAAACTTTGGCAATTATCAAGCCCTTCCTTTCGGAGAATTCTTGAAGGATTGACTTGTGTCGGTTTAGGGTCTCTTCAACAGAAACCTCATCAAAATCTGTGTCCATGCGGGATTTTCTCAAGTACATAATATAGGCCTCTTCTTGCAGCATAATCCTCCGTCCTTATAAAATCCCCTTGCACATATAAGGATGGAATGATAAACTTAAGAATGGATTTGGATCATTTCATCTTATAGGTGCAATGCTTCCACCTGCTCTTCTCAATGCTTCACCATTGGGAAGGGTATTTTTATACCCATAGGCTTTAATAAGCCAAGACCTCTTTTCTAGTTAAATTATATAAGAGTTTTTGGATACCCGCAAATTTTGAAAAACAAAAGCCGAACCTCTTATTAAAAGCGGTTCGGCTCAGTTTTCTGCTAAATTGGCAGGGTCGTTTTCTATATATTTGCGTTTATACGCTCCCAAAATAAGGTGTATAACATCTGTAAGTACATCCTCTGTATGCGTAGAGCAATATTCCTCGGATATGTGTATCATAAACAAGGCATCTTGCTGGTTTTTATTATTATATTTCATAATATCCCATCTTTTTCCGTTCTATAAAAGCAGAAAAAACAGGCGGCTGCTGGCAGCAGCTCCACGGGAATTTCACCCCGGCCCATGCTGATGGGTGCGCCGCGCAATGCTTTGAGGGCGTTCAACGCGGGAGTATCATTGTGAGCAGCAAAGATCCTGGCCAACAGAGTGCCGGTCTGCTTTCCGGTTAAAATATGGATCGCTCGCTTGAAAAGGTCATGGCGTATTTACCGCACGGCTCCCTTTGCTGCAAATGTGCCTGTCTGCCTATGCTGCGCACGATGACGCTTTCTTTATCAAGGAGCAGAGGGGGTGTATGCCCATGTAAGCCCTTGACCTGATCGGTCGAGGGTTTATATCAGCAAACACAGAAAGCCCATAAGGGCGGTATGGAAAGGGGAACACACCGCCCTATGGGCTGGGAATTATGCTGCCTTAATAATCTCGAAATTGAGGATGCGCGTGATCAGCTTGATCTCCAGGGTCTTACGCATTTCATCATCAACGCACAGGTGCGGCACACCATTTTCGTCATACAGGCGTCTGGTGGCCAGCACCGAGATGTACTGCTCGTAGTGCTTCAAAACGGCGTTGATCGCATCAACATTGCCGCCTGCCGCCGCTTCGATCACAGAGACCGGCAGCAGATGAGGGTTATTCTTCGCTCTGTCCATCTTCCAAAACCTCCAATCTTAATTTCAATTCTTCGAGAGAGCTTGTCCGCCTGCGATGGATCGTAGAACCTACTACCTCGAGTTTTTCAGCGATCTCCGTATCTGTCATATCCAAGAAATAGGACAACAGGATCACATCGCGCTTTTTGCTCGGCAGAGCGGCCAGAGCTTCAGCCAGCCGGCCATCCTTGACCGCGATTTGGTAGTCCAGCACATCGAAGTAAGTGCTGTCCGAGGGGTACTCATCCATCACATAGAGTTGATTCAGCTCCACTTCTGACAACCCGGAAAAATTAGCTTCCTTCTCCGCTCTGCGGGCAAGCTGCTTCTTATAGTTGCGGCTCTCATCCCGCAGCACCTTCCGACAAAGGCTGTCAAATTGATGTCTAACGGTTTTCTTTTGATATGGCGATAGCTTCAAGAGTTTTCCCCTCCTCTCGTACACCGAGAGGCCGGTTTATTTCCCCTTTCGCTATCTATCCCAATCGCGAAGGGCCAAATCTTGCGTTTCCCGCAGATAAATTTAAATTTTTTTCTACTCTTTTTGCAGCAGGTGAACCAGAATACACATAACAGTGCAGGACGGCATGCTCTTAAACATCGAATTTCATGTCCATTCTGTCAGAATCGCTATGCGTACAGTTCAATTTCATATCCTTTCTGTTGTATATGTATTTCGATACATATACATGGTGTATTGTAGAATACTTATGAGGTGAACTGTAATGCCGGAATACGAATTTACTCGCCCATTGGGTGATGCGATCAAAGTGGCCCGTGGAGAGTCTGGTCTTACACAGAATGAGGTTGCAGATCGGGCGGGCATGGATGTGCGCACGGTTTTGAATATTAAAAACTATCGGGGGAATCCCAAAATGCAGGTGATTTATCCTCTGGTTCGCACGCTCAAAATGGACCCCCGAGATATTTTTTACCCGGAATTGAAACGAGAAAGTCCTGCCATTCGCCGCCTGCGGCTGTTGTTGTCTGACTGCACGGAACAAGAAGCTCTGGCGTGTGCTCCCCATCTGTGAAGCAGCACTATCCGTGCTTCGCTCAGAGAAAGCCTAAAAGGTTAAATGAGCTATACATATAAAAAGAGCCTGCATCCCGTTTTACAGGGAAGCAGGCTCTCCGCTTTTATGCGCCCGGATCGTCGATGCCGCCGCCGAAAGCGCAACCGCAATATTGGGCCTTGGGGAAGCAGTCGATCCACCCCTGCAAGCCGCTGATGGCTTTTGCGGGGACAGCCTCACTATCCTCCGCCGCAGTGGCCAGCAGATAAATGTCCCGGAATTGATAGTCTGAGGAATACAGGGGATTGCAGCGGTCCAGCAAGGTCTTCATCTGTCCGCACATCTCGTAGAAATAGATGGGAGTGGCAAAGGCTATGACCTGCGCCTGCCCCACCTTTTCCGCCAGAGCAACGGCATCGTCCTGAATGACGCACCGCTGGGTGGCATGACAGGCCAGACAGCCCTTACAAAAGCCGATGGACTTGTCCCGCAGGCTCACAAACTCCACCTCATGTCCGGCCTCCTCTTCACCCCGGACGAACTCTTTCGCCATGATCTCCAAGTTGTTCTTTCCTCGAATACTGGTGGAGATAACCAACACCTTCTTTTTATGCTCAGTCATGGTCATAGACCTCTTTTGCCATGCGGAAGGCCGCCCAAGCGTTTGGGCCAGCCAGAATAAAAAGCAACATGGGTCAGAATCTCCGCCATTCCCTGGGCGGTAACGCCCTCCTTTTTGGCGTTTGCGATGTGATATTGCAGGGAGCTGTCCAGAATCCCCTTGCTCATCAAAGCGGTGACGGTCACGATGGTGCGGTCCCGCAGGGAAAGCTCCGCCTCCCGGTTTCACACCTCGCCAAAGAGAACATCGTCGTTGAGACGTGCAAATTCAGGGGCAAACTCTCCCAGGGCGTCACGGCCCGCTGTCTGTTTGAGCATGATAATTCCTCCTTATACACCGGGTTTCACATACAGAATATCATCAGAGAACTGTTCCATAGCCTTCTGCCAGTCCTCCACGGGAATATCCTGCACGGAAACAGATACGAATTTGGGGTCTACACCCAACTCCTTGACTAGAAATGCCTGGGTCTTTTGCGCCAGGGCGCGCTTAGTCTCTTCGTCACGGCCTGGGATCACGGTAATGGCTACATGGGGCATTTTTAGTTCCTCCTTTGATTTCGGTCAGTCAATGTACGATTTACTTCTTCTCATCCAGCAGCATCACGCCCTGCGCAGGATTTTTATCAATGGCACCCACAGTGGGATGGGGCAGATAGTATTCTTCCAGATACGCCACATCCTCCGGTGTAAGCGTTACATCCAATGCCCCAACGGCATCGTCAAAATACCGGGCCTTGGTGGCACCGATGATGGGCGAAGTCACCTCCTTTTTCCACTGCCACGCAATGGCGATCTGAGACATGGTGCAGTTGTGCCGTTCCGCCAACTCCCACACCCGCTCCACGATCCGCATATCCTGCTGTTCCATGCGGTCATACTTACCTGCGGCCACCCGGTCAGTCTTTCCACGGGCGGAATCCGACTTCCGCTCCGGTCTCGCCAGAGGGCTGTACGGCATGAGGGAGACATTCATCTGCTTGCAGATGGGGATCAACTCACGTTCGTCCTCCCGATAGAGTAAATTGTAGTGGTTCTCCATGACGGAAAACAGCGTCCAGCCATGTTCCTTTGCCGCCATCTGCATATTGTAGAACTGGTAGCCGTGCATGGCCGAAGTGCCCAGTGCCCGTACCTTCCCGGCCTTCACCAGCTGGTGTAGCGCCTCCATAGTCTCCTCGATGGGCGTTTCATCGTCAAAGCGATGGATGATATAGAGGTCCAGGTAATCGGTCCCCAGACGCTTCAGGCTCCCGTCGATTTCCCGCAGAATCGCCTGTTTGGACAGACGCCCTGCGTTGAAGTAGACCTTGGATGCGATGACCACCTGATTCCGCGTGGTATTTCGCTTGAGGGCACGTCCCAGATACTCCTCGCTGGTACCGGTGGAATAGCCGTTGGCGGTGTCAAAAAAGTTGATTTTGAATGAGCAAAAATGCCTATTCAGCATTTTTGATGTGTTGATGAAACTGAGCCACTGCGGCGGAAAGGATTTGGTCTTTCTTCCACGCCAGCACCGTTCCTGTCTCCAACTTCGGAGACAGGGGAACGAATCGCAGCGCGTCAGAGATATTTTCCAGATAAAAGCACAAGGCCACACCTACGCCATTTTTGACCATGTTGGCCGCGTTCAAAATCAGATTATAGGTAGCCGCAACTTCAATCCGTTCATAGTCAGTACCGAACCAGTTGGCCAGCTCGTTTCGCACGGTAGACCGCCCACTCAACAGCAGTGGGACATCCAGAAGATCGCTGGGTGTGACTATCTTCTTTTCGGCCAAGGCAGAGTCCCTTGGAGCCAGTACGCCCCAGCAGTCCTTTTGGGGCATTCGCTGAAAGGCATACCGGCTGATGTCCACCGGCTCTGTCAGCAGGCCTATGTCCAGCAGTCCGCTTTCAATCCGCTCTTTCACAAATACGCTCTACATCAATAAATGCAAAGGATCCACTTCAGGCGGATACGTTCTCGCCTTTTGGATGTCTTTTTCAATTCCTCCAGGATTTTGACCGTAAAGAGGTGAACTCTGTCCAGACCAGAGTCGCCAATCTCCTCATCGCTGAACATTGCCGCACGCTGGGTATGTATAACCGCCGTAAATTCGGATGCGATTTCACTTCCCAATAAATGGTCTACCTCGGGTATCAGCGCAAAAAGTGAGCGATTTCCGCGGGATATCCCGATATGCTCCAGCAACATTACGGCATACGCTGTCTGCCAGCAGACCGCCTTAGCATTGCTTGGATCCTTCAACAGGCGGTCGCGTTTTTTCATAATTGTACGGCGTCTGAAATAAAGGCCCGCAAATGCCACAGCAAGCAAAATTATCAACGCCAATGCCACTGTCACCAAAATCTGCGCAAGAGACAACGAGCTATCTTCTTCCGGCTGCTTCTCCGGCTCAGGCGCTATTTCGGAGCTTCCGCTGCCGCCCGCTTCGCCATTCGCCGTGGCCTCAGGCATTTCTGCTACAAAGGGCGGTGTTACCTCAAATGGTATCCAGCCCACGCCGTCCCTATAGATCTCGACCCACGCATGGGCATTGGCATTGGGGATCGCCATGCGGCCATTCTGTGCTGTATGCACCTCATTTTCTCTGATTGCATATCCCTCAACATAGCGCGCCGGAACGCCAAGCAGGCGGAACATCAGCGTCGCAGTTGTGGCAAAATGAGGGGCATATCCGCTTTGTGCTTTTTCCACGAACCATTGTACAAAATCCCACCCCTCCGGTGCTTTTCCAGGATGCTCGTCATATACAAAATTGTTGAGTAGGCATGTGAGTACGATTCTTCTGGCATCGGAAAAAGAAATTTGCATGTCTTCCGGCACTGCCGCCAGTTCTTTGAGCCTCAACAGGGCTGTTTTTGCCGTATAAGGCACGTCAAGATATTCGTTGTAGACAAATTCCCTGTACGCCCCCTCATGGCTAAGGTACTCATATCCCGAACCAATGCCGCTGTGCTGCTCATCAAACAGCTGTGTATAAAGGGTGGCGTAGTTTTCAATGCCATAGGTCAACTTTTCATACTCATAGCTGCGTTCTCCATGCCATCCCCTTGCTCTGACAAAACTGTCTCCAATCATATTTTTATCCAAGGGCTGGACAAATATTTTTAGTTCATATGGAATAAACACATAAGCAGAGCACGCAGACTCGTTCTCAATTTTAATGCTTTCCGTTTTATTTTGTCCGTCTAAAGCGGAAGCTGCGGCTGCGTACTGCGTCTGTCCAAAAAAGTCCGCCTCATGCAGCCAAGAAAATGTCGTGGCATATTTCCCCAGCGTTTCAGGCTCCAGCCGACTCCAGCCGCTCGAAGTATACTCCTCGCCAATGTAACCCTTCAAATATAAGTTTTTAGGCTCACGCATTGTAACGTACAGCGCTGTGCCCTCCTCAGGCTCAAAATCTTCCAGTCCGGCCAAGTCTCCCTCCGGCATAGGCCCGGCTTGTGAATGATACCTTATTTTGTGTATGCCAAAGGCAGCTTTATCGCGCAGTCTTTCTGCCGACGCCTCCCGATCCCCTAGCAGGACCGCAACGGGCAGAGCCAGCATCCCAACAAGCAGTGCCAGCGTCAGCAGGGCCGGAAGCAGAATTCGCCCCCCATCCTGCGTTATTGTTTTCAGTGATACTGCCCTTATCCGTATTATGACAACAGCAAATAGGAACAGTACAGGCGCGCCCCCAGAAACCGGCAGGCGAAATACGACCGCGGCCCCCCAGATAAAAAGTGCCCCTATGGCAAATGCGAATCTCCAGATGGACCGCACACAGGCAGTCTGCGCTGCGCAGACCGCCAGTAATGTTGTCGGATATGTCAGAAACAACGAGGCGCATAAATCCGGATCTGCCTTTGTCAACCCCGATTTAAAAAAGGGAAATATCCTGCCATAGCGAAGTTCAAACCCGGAAAACAGGCGATTAAACACAACACTCCATCCGTCGCTGATATAGCCGCTCATGAGAGCGGCAACGACAGAGAGTACCACGGCAACAAAAATGTATATAAAAATCTTGACTCTTTTTTTCGTCACAGCACATAAAAAAACACACAGCGCAGTACCTGTGAACACTTGAACCATCCATGCCGTCCTCAGCGTATCCAGCCCAAAGATTTTCCAAAGTGTACCGCCTGCCCCATAGAATAGGCTGAGGGCAAGCAGCACTCTTCCGAACAGATCGGGTATCGATGCCTCTGCAATTCTCTTCATATTTCCCGCCCTAATCAAAGAATCATTTCCGCTAGGACATTTTGATAATTTTCAGGTGAAAAAATAACTGTAGCGCCTAACTCATCCGGACATTCCTCCGTATTTTTTGTGCAGATGAATCCGGATATTTTTTCGGCAAACTTATATGCCTCCGGCAGGGTCTGTCCAGAAAAGTATGCCGCCCGAGGCCACTTTCCCGGTATATCAAAGGGTGTGTATCCCTTTTTCTCCGGCGAGAGCAATTCCGGTACAATATCATAAATATCAGAGAGCCCCGTAATATTTTTTAGCTCCGTACGCCCTGTTTTTCCGCCTTTCCACGCCAAAGTAAACAGCGTGCCTCCCTCAGACAACCCGACGCACAGCGTCACAAACGCCTCTGCCAATGCATCGGGCACATCTGGAGACGCATCCTCCGGGATATCAGCACCATCCCAGATGATAAGCAGTCTGTGGTCGAGAGGCTCCGAGGGGTCTGCGACAATAAGCTTTCCATATTTCGCCGCCAGTTTCCAGCGGATTTGGCCCATGCTGTCCCCTTCGGTATAGTCGCGAAGTTGGAATACTTCCGTTTTATCTGATCCCTTTTGATCGAGATACTGTATTGCTTCATCGAATGCCTCCGTCTCACTGTCTCTCATATACACGCTGGCGGGAAACAATTCGGGGGCGATGATCCGATGGAAAGGGGCTTGTATAGTCGCGCGGGATCTCGGAGAAAATACCCCCCAAAAATCATAGGTTTTAACGGAATCTATGGTAAATACGATTTGGCCACAGTGCCTACTTTCCAGCAGAAGCGGCAGTTTTTTGCTGGAGCGTGGCATTACAGACGTACTGCATTCGATCAAGCGCCGCTCCCGGGTGAGCATGTTGTAGATATCCACCTCGACGCGAGCAAAAACAATTGGAACAAAGCCTTTGTTATCTATTATCACATACCCTTCTGTGGATTTCCCCTTTTGTAATGCCTTGGGCACCACGACTTCTACTTTTAACCCGCGTGCGCCATAGACTGCCAGCAGGAACTGAGCAGGGGGCAGAAGTACTGCTGCCGCAAGCAGGAGCGCCGATGTTTCGGTCCCCAAGAAGAGATAGAGCCCCGAAGCCATGAGTATACAAAATAACCATAGGATAAGAGTTATCTTTCGCATTTTATCGGATCTCCCGTACAACAGGCATCTCGACGGACCGCAGGATCTCCTCGGTAACGTCCTTCCAGCTAAGTTCATTGAACCTTGCCTTCGAGTTGAGCACCAATCTATGTCCGGCAACATCTGCAAATACCGCGGCAACATCTTCGGGCGCCACATATTCGCGCCCGTCCAAGAAAGCGTGTGATTTTGCCATCCGGCACAAGGAGAGGGCTCCGCGCGGACTCACCCCCAGTGTCACCATGGGATGGACACGTGAGGCTTCCACAAGTGTTGTGACATAGTCATAGATGGCATCATGAACAAATACCTGTCCCGCCGTGTGGATCAGCGCAATTAATTGCTCCTTCGTAAGGACTGTCTGAACGGTATCCAGCGGATTCCCATCTTGTCTGTCCCGAAGAATTCCTATCTGACTCTGGTGATCCGGGTAGCCAATGCTGATTCGAATCAAAAATCTATCCATTTGGGACGCTGGCAGCAACTGCGTCCCGGCGCTCCCCACCGGATTTTGTGTGGCGAGCACCAAAAATGGCTCTGGCAGAACATGTGTCACTCCATCTACCGTAACGTGGCCTTCCTCCATTGCCTCAAGAAGCGCTCCCTGCGTTTTACTTGATGTCCGGTTTATTTCGTCGGCGAGGAGAAGATTCGTCATGATTGCGCCGGGTCTATATGTAAACGTCTGCGCTCTCTGGTCAAAAGCGGAAAAGCCTGTCACATCAGACGGCATTGTGTCGGATGTAAACTGTATCCGCTTTGTCTCCAATCCCAATGCTTTCGCAAAAGCAAGCGTCAACGTCGTTTTCCCAACACCCGGCACATCCTCAAGCAATACGTGTCCCCGCGCAAGCGCAGCCATAAGTACCTTTTCCACAACATCATTTTTCCCCACAATCACTTTCTTTACTTCCCGCAGGATGCTCTGAGTCGCATCTTTCATATATTCCTGTTTCCCCTCCGCATTTTATACCGAAAAGCCATGTCCACACCGGGCTGGCACTGCGGCCCGGTGTGGACAGGTTTCGTTCCCGGGACAATCCGCCTCATTCTCGGAACGGGCAGATCTCTCAGGGATTACTTGTACTCTTTTTCTTTTTCCTGCTTGTCTCTCGTCTTGCCCTTAGCCATGACAACAGCAGCGATGACGGCAATCACGCAGACAACAATTGCAGCTCCGACCGCCACCTTTTGAATCGTTGACAGTCCTGTCCGCTCGGGCTCTGCCTCAACAACGGGAGCAGACGGCTCCTCTTCGACCGGCTCCGGCTCGTCCGACTCGACCGGCTCCTCTTCCGTCGGAGTGGGAGTCGGCGGCGGCGTCACCTCCGGCTGTTCTTCTTCCGGTTTTGTCTCTTCCGCCTGACTTTCCGCCGGGGGAGGATCCTGCTGGGTCTGCGCTTGGCTGGGGCCCTCCTGCACAGGCGTCGTCGGAGCCACAGCTTCCGAATCGCCTGTGTTATCCGGGATTCCTGTATTGCTACCTGTGCCGTCTTCATTTTCTCCGGGGCCTGCCACAGGTCCGGTGCCACTGTTGTCGCCGGGACCCTCGCCCGCCCCATCGCCGTCTCCATCGTCCGGCGTCACAGCAGGATCCTTGTCAGACTCCTCATCGTCATCCTTGCCGGGTTCTTCGGGCTTTACAGACGGCGCTGGCGGCTCTTCAATAAAGCCGACTTGCTCCAGAGTAATGGACACCCTCACCTCTGTTTCGTCGGCCAGCATTACAAGGTCCAAGGTTTCTCCACTGCCATCCGCCGGAATCACCGCTACGGAATATTGATATTCATATTGAGGGCCATACTGCTCATTTTCATAACTCGGGAGCGTCACCTTGAGATCGATGGCCTCATCCGCGCCCTGATAGATGTTTTCCGTTCTGCCGCCGATGGCTGCGTAACCCTCGGCCGGCACTGCCGTTCCATCCAGCTCGACCTGCAGCGTCAACGGGTAAACCTTTGGCGTACCCAGCACAGGAAGTTCCCGCTGGGTCCACACGCCTCGGTCGCTCTCCGCGCCGCCGTCCAGAAGGTAGGCCAACTCACCGCTGGTAAACGACGACAGACTCATCTCCTCTAATTCTCCGCCCTCATCATACCAGTATCCGGTCTCCGCATCCCTGCTCTTCAGCCCATAGCTGTTCTCGATCGTCGTGCTTCCGCCGCCAATCAAGCCCGCTTCCGATTGCGGTGTGCCTGTAATCGTTCCAATCGAGTAGCTGTCCTCGATGGGGGCGGAGTCCGCGACGGTGACGGAGCCGATCAATCCGCCAACACCGTAGTTCCCTCCGCCGCTGATGGGCGCTTCGTTGCCGCAACGGAGGATACTTGCCGTTCCGCCGGCCGAATTCAGCCAGTTGCAGATCCTGCCGATCAGGCCGCCGCAGCCCCCGCGGGATGCGGCAGTGCCCGTAATTTCTCCATAGTTTACGCAATCGGTCAGCTCGACATCAAGACAACGTCCAACAAAACCTCCGAAGCCGTAGACAGAACCAGTCACAGAACCATAGTTCCGGCTGTTCTTGATCGTGCAGCCTTCATTGCTTTGCCCGATGAAGCCGCCAGAATAAGCTGCTCCTGTAATGTTCATGTGGTTTTCTGTATTTTCTATCATTATTTTGTGTGCCATGCCGACAACGCCGCCCGACAAGCTCTGGCCGCCTGTACCGACTAGAACGGCCCCCTCTTCCGTCATACAACTATTGATTCGTGTTCCGCCACCCGCGCCGACAATACCGCCTACACAAGAATAATTTGCTTGCACCGTAATGGAACTGTCTTTCGTAAGCGTACAGTTTTCAATTTTGCCGCCGAACGATGCTCCGGCAATACCACCTATGATATTGCTACTCGATTCCATATTCTCCATCGTCGCAATACAGTTGCTTATCGTTCCTCCCTCCCGGCTTACCTGCACTGTATAAGACATTATATTAACAGTGCCGTCACCGTTTTTACCTACGATGCCCCCGCAAATCTGAGTAAGCGTTTTGCCTGCGCCCGTCAGCACCGCCGTGCAGTTATCTATCAGGCCCAGGTTCATCCCTGCGATGCAGCCGAACACCCTTCGGGTGGCACTGGCGAGGTCGCCCTCTACGTTCACATCGTGCACATAGCCGTCCTCACCGACCTCACGGAAGAGCGGTTCGGTCACAAGCGGGTTCAGGGTAACCGTAAAGCCCCTGCCGTCGAACTCACCCTCAAAGGGCTTGTCCGTGCCCCCTACGCTGACCCAGTCCATGGGCAGGACAATGTCCTGACTGAGGGTGATCACCTTTCCGCTCTGGCTGTCGCCATTCTCCACGCTAATACCCAGATCCCTCAGGTCGTCGGCGTTGCCCACCTCGTACCCGTCTTGGATGGTGACTTTTACGTCCCAATGGGCATAGAGCGTGAACACCCCGTCCTTGGCATTCTCGCTTGTCAGCTCTGTTTCAAAGTTCCATTCCGTACCACCGGTCTGTGCAGTAAACCAGCCAAGGAAGGTATAGGTCTTCTCTTTCTTGTCGGTCTTTGTCCCCTCCCAAGTGGGGGTAGACTCCGGCTGGGTAATCTTGCCGCCAAACTCCACAATCTGCATAGGTACCGCAGCGCTGCCCGTAGCCCCTTCGTCCCGGTTCATGTCAAACAGCACCATGGCGGCCGTATCGCCTGTGGGACGCCAGCAGGCGATCAACTCGATGTTCTCCGTGACGATGGTGCTAAAGTCAAAGGGCTCACTGTCGAGGAATCCTCCGCCTGCTTCACCGGCTACCTTCTTGTCGTACCATCCGGCGAAGATGAAGTTTTCCTTTGTGGGATCTGCTGGCTCCTTCGCCCGTCCGCCGGCGTCAACTGTCTGCTGCTCTACGATACCGGCGCCGCCGTTTAAATCGAAGGTGATGGTGTAGGGGCCGGTGCCGACCTCAGACACCAGCATAAACGTGGGCGCTGCCGTCACGCTGGTCTCCTCGAGGGTGACCGTCGCCGTCTTTCCATCCGCGGAGAAGTCAGGCACGAAATACTTTCCGCTGTCATCCTTCAGCCCCAGCGCCTTGAGAACATAGCCCTCATCCGGCGTAATCGTCAGTGTCACCTGACTGCCCTTCGGGAAATAAGCGCAGGAGGGGGTCACCTTGCCGTGCTCTGCCTCAGCCACCAGCAGGCGATAGACGGGCTTGTAGTTTTCCGTATCCAGAGTGGGGCGATTCTCATCGGTATCCTGCGCCCACACGCCCAGGCGCTGCCCAGTGGCGCCGCCGTCCAGGCGCCAAGCCAACTCGCCGCTCTCGCAGGCTCCATCCTCTACGGGGATATCCCGACCTCCGATCAGCTCGTCTCCCGTCTGATCAGGGACAGACAAAGTCCCTTCCTCGAGGCCTACCAAGACCCGGTGCTTATAGAAGTAGTTGTTGCTGTTCCCGTCGCGCAGGTCTCCAGTGATGCCGCCCACCGACGGGGCAAACGTAGAGCCGATGACCTTGACTTCGCCGATGGAATAGCTGTTCTTTACGGAGGAACTGGTCGCTCCGTTGCATCCCGTGATCCCGCCTACGCCACTGGCGACCGCCTTGCCGGTTACCATTACCACACCGGTGTGATAGGAGCACTCCACGCTGCTGTTGGCCCCCAGGATTCCCGCAACACCGCCTATGTAGGGCTTCATCGTCCCCTGAACGGTGCCCTCATTGGCACAGGCCTTAAAGCTGCCTCCGGTACCCGTAACGCCTGCAACACCACCGACACCGGAACCGCCCGATCCCGTACCCTCAGCATTTCCGCTGACGGTTCCCGTGTTTTTGCAGTTCTGAATGGTTGCGTTCGCCGCGCCATTGGTCATCATGTTGCCGGAGGACACCACGCCAGCAATACCGCCCAATCCAGCAGTGGAATTCGAGCCCGCACTTGAGACAGAACCTGTAACTACGCCCGCATTTGTGCAAGTATGGAACTCTGCGCGCTGGTCTGTTCTGCCGGCAAGGCCGCCCACACCGGCGATGGAATTATATCCTGTATTGACGATACTCCCGTTGACTGCGCCCTGATTCCTGTTCTGATAGAACCTGGCATAGGTGCCTGCGGCACCCACGATACCGCCTATACCAATCCTTGCACTGTTGATGGTACCGTCAAATTCCCCAGCGATTTCACCTATGTTTACGTTTGCGTCAGCGTCTCCGGCATCGCCGGCGCTTCCAAAGTCGGTGTAATTGCCCACCGACCCGGCAATGCCGCCGACATTTACTGTGCCTGAGACCCTTCCTGTGTTTGAACAGGCTGTAATTTTGTTATATGTGCTTGCATTTCCTGCTCCGGCCAGTCCGACGATTCCTCCCGCGGCGGTCCCCGTCGCAGTGATATCTCCGGTATTTTCACAGGCATTGAGGGAAACAAACGCACCCATTTGCCCCGCGATTCCACCCACGTTGGATTCACCCGATACGGCACCTGCATTCCGGCCACCTGCGATCCCAAAGGGATTTGCGGTCGTCCCTGCGGCAGTCTGTCCCACGATGCCGCCAACATTAGACGTCCCCGTGACCGCGCCATAGCTGGCACAGTTCTCGATGCTCACCGTGTTCGCCGCAATATAACCGACAACACCGCCGGTCTGACTCTGTCCGCTTACCGCTGACTCATCGCCCTCAGGCATGCCAAAGGTGAGCCCGGACAGTGTGCTGTTTCCTGCTGCCGTACCGACGATGCCGCCGGTCGCTGTTCCCAGGCTGACGATTTTGGTGCCGGCCACCGTCAGATTCTTAATGGCGGCGGCACCGCCGATATACCCGAACAGGCCCTGGTCTGCCTTATTGGACGAAAGGGTCAGGCCGCTTATCCTGTAACCCCCGCCCTCAAAGGTTCCTTGGAACGGCGCCGCCGCAGTGCCTATCGCCGGCCAGTTTCCACCAACCATAGCGATGTCACAGGCAAGCAAAAGGGTCTTCCCTTCAAAACTCACGGCCTCCCGGCCATCCAGCCCGTTTACCAGATATGCCAGGGCCTTCATCTGCGCCTCGTTGGCGATCGCAAAGGTGCTCGACTCCGGATTTGTATCATACCACCTGTAATCAGGGAGAACATCCAGTGCAACGGTGTAGACGCCGCTGTAATTCGCCGTGATGGGACCGACTGCATAGACCGCCGTGGTCTTATCGTCCGTTGTCTGCCGGGATTCTTCCGTGATCTCCAGGGGGTTGAGGAAGCTGATGCCGTACACGGTGCTCCCCAGTGTAACGGTTGTTATTTCAAATTTCTCTCCAGAGCTTACGTATACCCAGGTCCTGCCCTCGGCATCCGTCTCTCCGGGCACACCGAAGGAACCGTCCGTTACGGTGACTTCAGCACCTTCCGGCGCAGCCTCCTTGGCCAGACTCACTTTGAACACAGGTTTGTTTGCAAGCAGCGTCGGCAGCTTGCCTTTTTCCTGACCCCAGGCGCTGTTGCGTTCCCCATCGCCACCGCCCAGCAGCCAAGCCACCTCTCCAGAGAAGAACTGGGCCTCCGTCTTGGCGTTTTCGCCATCTTTTTTTGCCAGCGTATAGGTGTTTTCATAAGTGACTTCGGCGTCCGCCTCCACTCCGCCGACCAAGGCGTTGCCGCCGTTTACATCGGCATAGGCGTAGGAGAAAGTGAGCGTCAGACTCTCGGCGACACATCCGGCAAGCCCGCCCACATTTGTGCCGCCTGTCACTGTAATGACGCTGTATTCGCCCGCCGCATAGCTATACTGCACGGGGCCGTCACCCCAGCCCATAATACCACCAACATAGCTGGAGGTATCCGAGCCGACAACCGAGGCTGTGTTATATCCATAAGAGACCGTCCGGGTTGTGGACGAGGCGGACTTTAGATATCCGCCCAACCCGCCGATATAGTCGCCCGTACCGGCAACTGCGGCAGTATTCTTTACACCGGTCGCCAGAGTGTGATTGCCCAGCGGGCCATACGCCGCACCTACAATGCCGCCGACATAACTGCCGCCAGTAACGGCACCGTGGTTTTCCGCGGTATGCAGCGCCCCTGTGCCCCTGGAAAGACCTGCAATGCCGCCGACGTAGTCGCCGCCGATGACCGCGCCATCGTTTACCGCCGCAGTGAGCGCCGCGCCATTCTCTCCGCTCTGTGCATCTGCGGAGGAAGCGCTCCCGACCACACCGCCAACGTAATCGCCTTTGGCTGTAATAGCGCCGTGATTGATGTTATTGGCCGCTGCAGTAGTTCCTCTGATCGCGCCCGCAATACCACCGACATAGCTGCCATCTGCACCTATGTCACCGTAGTTTTGGTTATAAGAGACGGCGGCATTTTCACTGTGATAGCCCACAATACCACCGGCGTAATCTCCGGTCGCATTTACGGGCCCGTAGTTGATATTGGTGGCATTGTTCGCACCGATGGCGGCTTTTCCGCTGCCCGCAATACCGCCGACCCTGCTGCCGCCGTCTACCGCGCCATAGTTTACCGCTTGGCTGACCGCCCCGGCTGCATAGCCTACAACGCCTCCGATGTCGTCGCGTCCTGTTACGCTGCTGGTCGGATTCGAAGCCTTTTCTCCCTTTAGGTCGGCGGCGTCGCCAAACACCAATTTCGAGATGGCGCCGGAAGAATAGCCCACGACACCGCCGACGTAGTCGCCCTTCGCACTGATCTTCCCTGTAAAGGTAAGCTCGTCGAGCGTCCCGGAGGAATAGCCCACGATACCGCCAGCATAATTCCCCAGACTATGGATATCGCCGTTCACGGTAAGATTGTGGATCGTTCCAGCATTATACCCAAACAGGCCCTGATAGTCCCCCTCTGCAGGCGCAGCAGCGCTTCCGATCTTCAGCCCATTTAGAGACTTGCCCGCACCGTTGAAGGTGCCTCGGAAGGGGTTGGTTTCGGTTCCGATAGGCGTCCATGCCTCCAGACCGCTCAGGTCAATGTCTCCAGCTAGGGACACGGTTTTCCCGCCAAAGTCATTGCCTTGGTTGACCAGATACGTAAGCCCGATCAGCTCGTTTACCGACTTCAGCGAGAATGACTGCTCCATGTCGGAATACCAACTGGTATCGGCTCCATTGAGCGCCGCGTCGCCCAGCACATAGGTAATTTTTACATCGCTGTCCACCGTAATGGTTTCATTGATCGTATTTGCAGGCGTGATTTCCGGAGGCGGTGTGACACCCGTTATGGAAACGCTGATCTTATCTGTCTGGTGGGACAGGGTAAAGCCAACCTCAGTCCCTTTTGCCACATAGATGATCTTGGCGCCCGTAGAGCTCTCCTCCAGCACACGCTCGCCAGCCTCACCGGAGAATGCCGTATTTACACCCGTGTACCCCGTTATCATAGGTGTAAGTCTGACTTGATAGACCGGGTCCGCAGGCTGGTCCGCCGTCCCGATGACAGGGTAGTATTCCCCCTGACTCCAAACATCCTTGTGCTCAGAGGCTCCATTTAGATAGTACAGGACCTGACCGTATTGGAACGCCTTGGTCCCAACGGCCTGTCCCTTAAGCCCTTCTACCGCGGCATTGCTCAGATAATAGGAGTTCTCCACCGCGCCGCTGCTTTTTGTTCCCGTTATCCCAAAGGTCGCCTTTCCATCCTTGTCGGTATAGTAAGAAAAGCTGTCTTTTACCACGGCGGGCAGATCGCCCGCAATACCGCCGACGTACTGTCCGTCCGCATAGACCAGCTCTCCCAGGTTGCAGTTGTTCTCAACCGTGAGCGCACTGCTGCGTCCATAAGCCATAATTCCGCCGGCACGGCCTGCAAACAGCACGCCGCCGACCTTGCCCGTGTTTGTATTCCCGGTCACCGCAGCGCTCGCCACCGAATAGGCACTTGAGTTGCCGAGAATGCCTCCAAGATACCCACCGGTAATTTGATCGCCGGCAGAAATCATTCCGCTGTTGGTGCAGTTTGTGATCGACCCGCTGCTGCCGCCGAATTCACCGACAACACCGCCTGCCGGGCTATTATTATTACTGACGGTAATATTGCCGCTGTTATCACAGCTGTCTACCTCGCCTCCAGCCATATAACCCACGATGCCGCCCATATATCTGCCGCCGGAGATCTCGCCTTCGTTCTCACAGTCTTGCAGCCGGCCCGCGCTCATATGTCCAACGATCCCGCCGGAGTATCCATTGGTGTCGCTGATCGCCCCCACATTCGCGCCGTTGGAAATCGTTGCCGTCGCGAGCTGACCGGCCAGTCCGCCCGCACAGTTCCTTGCGCTCACCGTCCCTTCATTCCGGCACTCTTCCATCTCTGCTTTGGCGGCGTAGCCTACAATTCCGCCTGCCGTGCCGCTTGAGGTTATCGCGCCGGCATTTGTACAGCTGGTAAATACCGCTTCGTTGGACACATATCCCGCGATACCGCCTATATTATTGGAAGAACCCCTTACATCGGCCTGGTTTGTAAGGCCGCTCAGCGTGGCCGTACCTCTGACATAGCCCGCAATGCCGCCTACATTCTGGCCGCCCTCAATGTTTCCGGCAACGGTCAAATTTTTGACCTCAGCCGCATCGATGTATCCGAAAAGGCCCGCGTTGTTGGCGGAGCTGGCGACGGACAGGCCGGATATGGTATAGCCTTTCCCGTCAAACGTACCCTTAAATGCCCGTTCAGAGGTGCCTATGGGCGTCCAGGCATCGCTCCCCAAATCAACGTCATTTTCAAGTGCAAAGTATGTGTCCTCATATACCGACGAATTTTCGCCGTTGATCTCTACCGCCAGCTTAAAAAGCCCAGCCGCATCACGAATGACATAGGGGTCGACGCTGTTCCCGGTGCCTGTCCAAGCATCGGCTACCTCCTCCGAGAGGAGAGAGAGCAATTCCGTCAGCTTTGCATATTCTGCGGTTGTAAGCGTGGTCTCCGTGGTCTCCTCGGTCTCCTCGGTGGATTTGCTTTCAACCACAGCGTTGATACTGAAAAGGCCATAGCTGGACATGGCCTTGGACATAGCTATTGGTTTTATGCTTCCCGCCAGGGAGGGCTCTCCTACAGAAGCCGTCTCCTCCACGGGAGCCGTCTCCTCCACGGGAGCCGTCTCCTCTACGGGAGCCGTCTCCTCTACGGGAGCCGTCTCCTC
>OLFX01001119.1_pt1 | contig 34117 bp, 24 predicted proteins | sample 1605091 | NCBI WGS metagenome assembly OLFX01 (sample SAMEA3888906, study PRJEB22519) | human gut metagenome | biome: human gut; feature: human-associated habitat; material: faeces | place: Denmark | collected 2012 | reverse complement strand
GAAAGGTGAAAGCAGAGGCAAATGAAAACGCAGTTTTCGGGTTTGACTATGCTGAGCCGCATCCTATCTTATCAAAAGATAGCGAAAGGTGAAAGCAGAGGCAAATGAAAACGCAGTTTTCGGGTTTGACTATGCTGAGCCGCATCCTATCTTATCAAAAGATAGCGAAAGGTGAAAGCAGAGGCAAATGAAAACGCAGTTTTCGGGTTTGACTATGCTGAGCCGCATCCTATCTTATCAAAAGATAGCGAAAGGTGAAAGCAGAGGCAAATGAAAATACTGTTTTCAAATTTGACTATGCCGTACCGCCTCCTATTTTTTAAAAGATACGGCAAACTTCCGCTCAATGTCCTGATTTGAAATTTTTCTTTATACTAAAGTCCGATGCAGTGGTAAACGAATCCCTCTTCTGCCAAATCGGCTGCATCGTAAATATTTCGTCCGTCCACGATGAAATGCTGACGCATCGCACGATGAATAATGCTCCACGAAGGCAAGCGAAACTCTTTCCATTCCGTCATCATGGCAATGGCATCGGCATCGATTACCGCTTCATACATATCACGGGCATAACTGATGCGACGGCCCAGACGACGGCGTGCCTCGTCCATAGCCACGGGGTCGTAGGCAACGACCTCTGCTCCTGCTGCCAACAGCTTTTCAATCACCACCAGCGACGGAGCTTCGCGCATGTCATCGGTTTCGGGCTTGAACGAAAGTCCCCACATCGCAATGCGTTTTCCTTTCAAGTCGCCACCGAAAGCATCCGACAGCTTGCGGAACACGATTTCTTTCTGCGATTCGTTGACCGCTTCCACGGCTTCTATGACACGCATATGATAGCCGTTCTCCTTTCCCGTATGGATAAGCGCCTTCACATCTTTCGGGAAGCACGAACCGCCATAGCCGCAACCGGCATAAAGGAACTTGTTACCGATACGCGCATCCGTACCGATACCCTTTCTCACCATATTCACATCGGCACCGACAAGTTCGCAGAGGTTGGCTATGTCGTTCATAAACGAAATACGCGTTGCCAGCATGGAGTTGGCAGCATATTTTGTCATTTCAGCCGAAGCAATATCCATGAAAATCACACGGAAATTGTTCAGCAGGAACGGACGGTAAAGCCGTTCCATCACTTTCCGTGCACGGTCGCTCTCGATACCTATCACCACACGGTCGGGCGACATAAAGTCCTTGATGGCCGCCCCTTCCTTCAGAAATTCAGGATTGGAAGCCACCTCAAACGGAATATCAACGCCGCGTTTGTCGAGTTCTTCGCGAATCACGGCCTTGATTTTCTTTGATGTTCCGACAGGAACCGTACTTTTTGTAACAAGCAAAGAATATTTTTTGATATTCTGCCCGAATGTACGCGCCACTTCCAGAACATACTGCAAATCGGCACTTCCGTCCTCATCGGGGGGAGTTCCGACGGCACTGAACACCACCTCTACGTCATCCAGCACATTCGCCAGATTCGTAGTGAAATGCAGACGGCCTGCCTCTACATTTCGTGTCACAAGTTCATCCAACCCAGGTTCATAAATCGGAATAATGCCCTTCTGCAAGTTTTCAATTTTCTCCTTATTGATATCCACACAGGTGACATCAACACCTACTTCAGAGAAGCATGCGCCGGAAACCAATCCGACATATCCAGTACCTACAATTGCTATTTTCATATTCTTTCAAATTTATTTTCCAATCATTAAAAATGCCAGTATCCTGTTTTTTCCTATCACATAATTCGCCCCCAACGTAGCCGCCACAATAAAAAAAGCGAAAAAGGCCGCAACAACCATCAACGGCACAAACGCCAAATCAAGCATACGAAGCGGCTCCTGCAACGGAGTCAGAGGGAACAGGAAAAAATAGTGCAGCAAATATATTCCTAAACTGTTATTGCCCAAATACAGAAACCAACGCTTCATAACACCCGGCTTCGATGACTCCGACGGTTTTACCGATTTTGCCAAGCCCATAACCAGCACCATCAGCGAAGCATGAAGCAGCGGTTGAGCCACATAGAGGAACCGCATTGAAATATTTGGGAATTCCCATGTATATGCAGAATAATACCACGACACAAAAAATATGGCTGCCGCTATTGCACCTACCCACACATTCATTACCGCCAGTTCAAACTGCGCATTATATTTACGGGCAAACACGCCGAACATGAATATTGGATAGAAACGCGTAAGCAGTCCGATTCCCAGAGGATCAAAGTTGACTGCCGCATCCGAAATTAACGGTGAGACAAGAATCATTAAAACATAGACAGCCACTGTAACCGCTACCTGCCAAATGCCTCGTCTGATACGACAGAACAACCGGCTCAGCAAAGCATAAACAAGAATCATTTCAAAAAGAGCCAGTGTAAACCAATAGCCATCCTTCCAATAGGACATCAGCATGTCAGGGATATTCGACGACAACGGCGACTGCAAACCGCTATGAGGAAAATAAGTTATCCACAAAGAGCTTACCACAAAAAAAGGCACCATCAACTGCAGAAACCGACGTTTCAGGTTGGGTGCGACAAAAGATTTTAAAGAAGATGTCTTGTAGGTAAAATATCCGCTGATAAAAAAGAAAACAGGCATATGCACTTCTCCAATGAGCTTGAAGGCTACCGATGAGTCGATGTCGCGGATACACATGGTCAGCACATGTCCCATTACGACCAGGAAAATGGCAATGCCCTTCAGCAAATCAAAAGTGTCTACCCGTTTTGCGTTTTTATCCATATTCTTCTCTATTCCAGTTTTTCTATTAACGAAGGATGAATATATGCCGTAGCCACTGCGACAAGACCGGGAATCGATACAACCACCCGACGGTCGCCCTTCACTCGCATAAACACGCCTTCCAATCCAGCAAAAAGACCGCCCGTCACACGTACCCTTGTACCCCGCTTCATTTGAACGATTGCCGGGTCGATATACACCAGTTGTTCATCAGCAGTTCCGGCTGCCGCTATGAAATTGGCCATCTGCACATCAGGCACCACTATCGGACATTTCTTCTCCCTGTCCATAATATAGCGTACGGGCAACTTTGTCGTTGCCTTGAACTCTTTCATGTCAGCCTCAGCCATCCGGACAAAGATAAGATTATGGACAGAAGGAACCAGACGCCTCACATTTCGTCCGTTGTGAAGCACTTCCGTATATTGCATGGGGACAAAATTTTCCACCCCCATCACATCCAATTCTGCCTTAACCTTCAGTTCCCGATTGTAGGTAACACGAATAGCGTACCACAATTTGGGTTGTTCCGTATTGACTTGCATATTATTCATTCCACAAACATAGATACAGCCCGATACCTGCACAGCAAACGAAAACATAGTTTTCAAGTCTGGCTTTGCCGAACCGAAGCCTATCTTATACAAAGATAGAGCAAGGTGAGCGCACAGCAAACGAAAACATAGTTTTCAAGTCTGGCTTTGCCGAACCGAAGCCTATCTTATACAAAGATAGAGTAAAAACATTTCACTCACAAAAAAAACAACGGTTTTATTCCGCACTGCAAAAAGACACCACGCTGACAATCTACACGATTACCAGCGTGGCGTCTTTATAGAATTCAATAAACTCAAAAATACAGGCGCAAATAAACCGTCATCACGCAAAGTGACAACGGTATTTTATTTTCTGCTTGTCAGCCTTAAATCTTATTTGTTAACAGAGTGAGATACTGTCAAACGAGCGCGACCTTTAGCACGGCGACGAGCCAAAACCTTACGGCCGTCAGCAGTTGACATTCTTTCACGGAAACCGTGTTTGTTCACTCTCTTTCTGTTTGAAGGTTGGAAAGTTCTTTTCATTTCTATTTATCTTATTTCGTTAATATTCTATTTTTCGGACTGCAAAATTAGGGACATTTTTTTAAATATCAAAACAATCAGGCATTTTATTTCCAACTTTTTATTCCAAGATTGAAAACTCTGCCCTGTCCTATCTCAGGCGTTCTGCATCGTGAAGCAGCTTATAGTCGTGTTCAATACGCTTTTTTGCCAAGAATGTACAGATCAGCGCAAATGCCGGCATCAATGATGCGATAGCCCATTTGCTCGCAATGATTTCACCCAGCATATTGTAGAACAAAGCAATCACCACATAAGCAACGACTGTAAGCAACATTGTCACCGAACAAATCGTACGCTGCAATTTCAATGCCTTGAACTTTGCGATGTTCACCAATGAGAGCAAACAGCACAATGCTGTTATTATATAATAAACATACGCATACTGAACACCTTCGATTGCCACAGAACCGCCCAGCAGATTGCCCAGCGATACAGACATCGCCTGACCTTGAAGCACCTGCAAGTCAAGCACAGGCAAAAATGTGGCCAAGCCAAACATAACGGCAGCTATCAGCAGATAGACCGTTTGCCAACGTTGTAATACCATAATTTCTATTTTTGATTTTCGCCTGCAAAAATAACATTTCTTTTGGTCTCCGACAACCCTGCCCGAAAGTTATTTCCGCCACCGAACGAATTCACTTTTCTTTTTGGCAGGATATTTGCATAATTTTTACTAAATTCGCAAAGCCTTCGGTAAAACCGCCGCAGGCAAAAACAAAAAGCCCTATGGACTACAACAATATAGAACAGAAGAAGAAAACTATCATCAAACGACTGGAACAACGACGCCTCAACGAAGCCCTGAAAATGCTTGGAGAACTGGCTACAGAAACTTCCAACTGGGAAATAAAGAGTAAAATCGAGGCAATTGAACAGTCATACAAATATATGCTCAACTATATGGCGGAAGGCGTTGCCGACCCGAAACGCAACGAAATCTACGAAAGTATCATAGCACAGGCCTATGAACTTTGCGACTTCACGACTAACGAACTGATAGCACAGTCGTCAACCAAGCTACACTACAGCATCCTCCGTCGCGAACGCATGCGCCCGGAGAACCTGACTGCTCTGCTTGCAAAATACGAGACAGCGCAACACAACTATGACAGCTACCGCGAACTGGCGGAGAAAGACCTCAATCAGTTGTGCGGACTCCGCAACATCGTTGAAAACATCGAGAACGACATTTTTAATCATATATGGGTGGCATTCCCCGTCAATACGGACGACCTTGCACAAATCCGCACCATTTTCACCGATGAAAAATATTCGGATTCACTCCGCGAACTGACGGTGGCCGCCATCATGCTCAACCTGCTGGAACACTACAGCGAGAACCTGCTGCTTGCGCTGACCGACATTTACAGCTCAGCACAACAGCCGTCACTGCAAATCAAATCAATGGTGTGCGCATTGATTGTCATGCACAAATACCGCAACATCATCAGCCATTCGCAGGCACTCGCCCTCCGAATGGCAGCATTTGCCGACAACAAGCAGGCAAGCAAGGACATCATGAGCATCTTCCTGCAATTCATCCGCAGCCGCGGTACTGAGCGCATCATCAAGAAAGTGAACAACGAACTTGTTCCGGAAATTATGAAGCTGAAACCCGAATTACGCCGCAAGTTGCAGGATTCGGGCGTGGGCGAAGACATGGAAAGCCTGGCGGAAAACCCCGACTGGCAGGAAATGCTCGACAAATCCGGCATCACGAAGAAAATGCAGGAACTCAACGAAATGCAAATGGAAGGCAACGACGTGTTCCTCAGCTCGTTTGCTCAGTTGAAAAACTTCCCGTTCTTCAGCACCGTTTCCAACTGGTTCCTTCCTTTCAATGCCGCCCACTCGTCGGTATTCAGGATATTCAAAACAGAAAACAATCCGTTGATGACGGTTATCAACCGTACAGGTGCCTTCTGCGACAGCGACAAATACTCATTCGCCCTGTCGGTGGCAAGCGTGCCGGAACAACAACGTGCCATGATGCTCGGACAATTTGACGAACAAAATGCCCAACTGATGGAACTCGTGAAATCGGAACTGCCGAACCCGGAAAAAGACCGCGACAACATTGCCAACAAATATGTGCAGAACCTATACCGCTTTTTCAACCTGTTCTCCCGGAAATCGGAATTCTACAATCCGTTCAGCACACCGCTCAACTTGATTGATGTGCCGTTCGTGCGCGACATACTGTCGGACATCGAAAGCCTGAAACTCATTGCTGAATTCTATTTCAAGCAGGAATACTTTTCCGATGCACTGTCGCTGTTCCAACGCATATCCCTCACGGAAGCCCCGACAGCCGACCGCTATCAGAAAATGGGATTCTGCCACGAAAACTGCATGGACTTCGACAAAGCCATTGAATGCTACGAGAAGGTGGAACTGATGAAGAACGACGACGTATGGACCCTCAAGCATTCCGCCCTCTGCCATCGTGCAAACGGCGACATTGAAAAGGCGTTGGACTGCTACCAGCGGATAGAAAAACTGAAACCGGACAACATTGCCATTGCCAACAACATAGCCAACTGTCTGCTCGAAGCCGGCAAACCGGAGGAAGCCCTGAAATATTATTTCAAGGTGGACTACATGGCCGACAAAGGCAACAAGACACTCCGCCCCATCGCATGGTGCTCATTCCTTTGCGGCAACTTGCCACAAAGTCTGGAATACTACGACAAGATAATTGCCAACGGTCCGTCAGCCGACGACTGCATCAACCGCGGGCACGCGCTGCTCGCTTCCGGCAACATCAAAGAAGCCGTTGAATCCTACAAAAAAGCAATCGAGATGGACAACAGGAATATCGACAAATTCATCGAGACACTCAAAACCGACAAACAATATTTAGGTAAAGCCGGTGTCGATTTGGAAGACCTGCCAATGATTGTCGATAAAATTCGTTATGACTTAAACCTCTAACCGCACTCGCTTGTTGTAAATTTTATAACTTTGCATAATCATTAACTTCTATATTCCCAATTATGAGACATAGAAACATTATAAAAAAAGCAATTATTCCTTTACTATTTACAGCCCCATTTATGAGCAACGCTGAAAATATTTTCCTTGAGGAATTTAAGACAACGCACAACTGCGTGCCGTTCGACAGAATCGAAAAAAGCTACTATGAAGCTGCCGTAGATTCAGGTATCAAACAAGCGGAACAGGAAATCGCCGCTATCGTCAACCAACGTTCAATGCCGACTTTCGAAAATACGATTGTCGCCCTTGAAAATTCAGGAGAAATCCTCAACCGCACTCTCAACACCTTCTACCCGATTCTTTCGGCTGACGGCGACGACGAGATGAACGAAATTTCTCTCCGCATTGCACCGAAACTTTCGGAATATCAGGCAAACATCACCCTGAACGAAAAGTTGTGGCAACGTATCAAGTATGTGTACGACAACCGCGAAAAGCTGAACCTTTCCGTGGAAGAAGCCACTTTGTTGCAAAGAACGTATGACATGTTCGCGCAATCAGGCGCAACTCTCGAAGGTGCCGACCGCGACACATACCGCAAACTCACTGCCGAATTGTCGGAACTGACACTGAAATTCAACCAGAACACAGTTAAAGAAACTGCCGCCTACGAAATGTGGCTGACGAAAGACGACCTTGTCGGACTCCCGGAAAGCTCTGTTGAAGCCGCAGCCCTTGCCGCAAAAGAGAAAGGACGCGAAGGCGAATACCTCATCACATTGCAAGGTCCTACATACATGGCGTTCATGAAATATTCTTCACGCCGCGACCTCCGCGAAAAGCTGTACCGTGCATACAACTCACGCTGCCTGTCAGGAGAATACGACAATACGAAAATCATGGCACGCATCGCTGAAATCCGGTTGGAAATTGCCAAGCTGATGGGTGCTAAAACGTATGCCGAATACAGCCTGCAACGCACTATGGCCGAAACTCCGGAAAACGTCTACAAATTGCTCGACCAACTCCGCGACGCCTACATGCCGGCATGGAAAAAAGAATACAAGGAACTGACAAAATATGCCCAAAAGGAACAGGGCAAGAAGTTTGAACTCCAGGCTTGGGATTACTCTTATTATGCAAACAAGCTGAAGAACGAAAAATATTCATTCAACGAAGAGGAACTCCGCCCATATTTCGAACTGAACAATGTCATCAAAGGTGTATTCGGTCTGGCTACAAAACTCTATGGCCTGCACTTCACTGAAAACCAAAATATTTCAGTCTACAACCCGGAAGTAAAATCTTTCGACGTTACTGACAGCGAAGGCAATTTCGTCGGTATTCTCTACACTGACTTCTTCCCGCGTGCAACAAAACGCGGCGGTGCATGGATGACAGAGTTCAGAGGACAGAAAGTGGAAAACGGCGTTGACCACCGTCCGCACGTGACATTGACAATGAACTTCACACGCCCGACAGAAAGCAAACCGTCACTGCTGACATTCTACGAAGTGGAAACATTCATCCACGAATTCGGCCACGGACTCCACGGCCTGTTATCGCAGACACACTACGGCTCACTCGCCGGAACAAACGTATACCGCGACTTTGTGGAAGTACCGTCACAGTTCCACGAGAACTTCCTGACACAAAAGGAATTCCTCGACGGATTTGCAAAGCACTACATCACAGGCGAACCGATTCCGCAGGAACTGGTAGACAAGATTATCCAATCATCTCAATTCGGTGCTGCCTACGCATGCCTGCGCCAATTGAGCTTCGGCTATCTTGACATGGCATACCACACAATCACTGCACCGGTAACCGATCCGTTCAAATTCGAGGAAGACGCAATGGAAAGCGTTCGTACCATGCCGACAGTGGAAGGTTGCATCATGTCACCGCAATTCAACCACATCTTCTCAGGCGGTTATGCTGCCGGCTACTACAGCTACAAATGGGCTGAAGTAATCGAAGCCGATGCATTCCAATATTTCAAGGATAACGGAATTTTCAATCCGGAAGTAGCAAAATCATTCCGTGAAAATGTGCTGAGCCGTGGCGGAACAGAAGCTCCGATGGTCCTCTACAAACGTTTCCGCGGTCAAGAACCGGGCATTGACGCCCTCCTTATCCGTGACGGAATCAAGAAAGAAAAGAAATAGGCTGACACCCGTCAGACATCCTAATAAAATCGCCTTCAGGTTGGACTTGAAGGCGATTTTTTCGTCTTTTTATCCGAACAAATCAGCCAATACGGAAAAAGATTTCACATCTTCTACAACTTATTTTCTTATTTTTTTATTATCTAAGGGAATATTATTAATTTTGTCGACTATTTTGTCGGTACGAGTATACGACAGAATGGAAGTATATTCTTCAAAAGAATTAGAAGAGTTGTAGCATTATGGACAACAACATCAAACAAAACCAATTGGACCTCCGTTATCTGCGAATGGCAAGAATATGGGCAGAAAACTCCTATTGCAAACGCAGACAGGTAGGAGCATTGATAGTCAAGGACAAAATGATAATCTCGGACGGATACAACGGCACGCCTTCGGGATTTGACAATGTCTGTGAGGATGCCGACGGACACACATTCCCCTATGTGCTTCACGCCGAAGCCAATGCCATCACAAAAGTGGCTTGCAGCAACAACAGCAGCAAAGGGGCAACTCTCTATGTCACCGCAGCTCCCTGTATCGAATGCGCAAAACTCATTATCCAGGCAGGCATCACACGAGTGGTTTTTTCCGAGCTCTACCGCCTTGCCGACGGATTGGAACTGCTGAAGCAGGCAAATGTAGAATGCGTTTATATGGAAGCCCCCAAAGAATAGGGCTTCACCCTCTCCGGAAAATCGACGATACGAAAAGTTATATAAAACAATGAGAATAAAACATAGCTCCATAATCTGGTTTCCTTTAGTTATCTCAATATCAATTGCCGCAGGCATCCTTATCGGAAACCATATTTCTACAAAAAAATTCATTCTCGACAAAGACAGGAAAATCAATACTGTGCTTAATATCATCGAGAGTGAATATGTTGATTCGGTCGACATCAAGGACTTGGTGGAACGCACCATCCCAAAAATTGTCGCCAACCTTGACCCGCACTCTTATTACATTCCGGCTAAAGACGTAAAATCGGTCAACGACGAGCTGGAAGGTTCGATCAGCGGTATCGGTATCTCGTTCATCATGGCAAACGACTCGGCCCAAGTTGTAGAAGTAATTCCCAACGGACCGGCTGAAAAAGCAGGTATTCTTGCCGGTGACCGCATTGTGAGCGTAAACGACTCTATCATCACCGGTTCCACTGTTTCCAGCGAAAAGGTTCAAAGCCTTATCCGCGGAGCTAAAGACACGAAAGTAACCATCAAAATCAAACGAAACAGTTCGAAAAAACTGCTTTCATTCGACATCACACGCGGCGATATTCCTATCAACACGGTGGATGCTTCCTACATGCTCGACAAGACAACGGGCTATGTGAAAGTCAACAAATTCGGACGCAACACTTACGACGAATTCCTCACCGCACTCGGCCTGCTGCAGGAACAGGGCGCTACGCGCTACATTGTTGACCTCCGCGGCAATGCCGGCGGCTATATGGAAATGGCGATACTGATGGTCAACGAATTCCTGTCGAAGGGAGAAATGATTGTCTACACGAAAGCACGTGACCCACGCGAAAACACGCAAGTGTGGAGCGACAACAGCGGCTCTTTCCACGATGCGCAAATCGCCGTGCTGATTGACGAATATTCGGCCAGCGCGAGCGAAATCCTCGCCGGTGCACTTCAGGACAACGACCGCGGTCTGGTTGTAGGACGCCGTTCGTTCGGTAAAGGTCTTGTTCAGAAGCAGACTTATCTGCCCGACAGCAGCGCACTGCGTCTGACCATAGCCCGCTACTTCACTCCTTCCGGCCGATGCCTGCAAAAGGACTACAAGCCGGGCGATGAAAGTTCGTACAGCATGGAACTCTACGACCGCTATTCACATGGCGAAATCTATAACGCCGACAGCATCAAAGTAGACAAGAGCAAAATATTCAAGACAGCCCACGGAAGAACCGTTTATGGCAACGGAGGTATTGTTCCCGACATTTTCGTTCCGAACGACACAGTCGGCATTACCAGCTACTACATTGCCGTAGCCAACAAGGGTTTGTTGCAAAAATTTGCCTTTGAATATACAGACATCAACCGCGACCGCCTGCAGAAAGTAAAATCTGTCGACAAGTTGCTGGCGATGCTGCCATCGGACGATGCGCTCACCTACGACTTCATTACCTATGCGAAAGACAATGGTGTGCCTATCCGCTGGTACTACATCAACCAGTCGCGCAGCCTGATTGCACGCCAACTGAAAGCGCTTATTGCAAGAGACGTGTTGGGCACGGAAGCTTTCTACCGCATACAGAACCGCTCGGACAAGGCCGTCAACGCGGCACTTTCTGCCATGAATGCAGGCAAGGCGAAATATCCTGTTACGGTTGAAATCCAAGGCAACACGAAGGGACAAAACTAAAAAGTTCATGCAGAAAAACGAAATACGGGCACAAATAAAGGCTCTGAAAAAGCAACTCGACGAGCAGACAAAAGCAGAAACGGCTTCTGCCGTTTTTGCTCTGTTGGAGTCATGCCCGGAATTTCAGAAAGCCCGCACGGTGCTTGCCTATCATGCCCTGCCCGACGAACTGCCTACCCAAGCATTTCTGCAACAATGGGCAAATGGCAAAAAGCTATATCTCCCGCGGGTGAACGGCGACGAGCTTGACATTCTGCCCTATTCCCCGGAATCGCTCCACAAAGGAGCTTTCAGCATTCTGGAGCCGGACGGGAACGAATGCACCGATGTCGACACCCTCGACCTCATCATTGTTCCGGCAGTGGCTTTCGACCGCCGCGGCAACCGTCTGGGTAGAGGTAAAGGGTTCTACGACCGACTGCTCCAAAAGGCCAAATGTCCGAAAATCGGCATTGCCTACCATTTTCAACTGCTGGACGAAATACCGGCAGAACCCCACGACATCCCGATGGACAAAATAATTACCGAACAGGGCATACTATCAATCAATAATATCACGTAAATTTTCCTACGCTATGGCATTAGTCACTCCTGAAACAAAACTGTGTGAGGTCATTCTCGATGAACCGTCAGTCATTCCAGTCATCAACCGTTTCGACATCACGCTGGGCGTGGGCGACAAGTCGGTGAAATCCATCTGCGAAAAAAATGACATTGACATCAATTTTTTCCTGACCATCCTGAATGCCTACATCCATGAATCATTTTTTCCGGAAAAGAGCTTTGACTCCTTCGGAGCACAGGAAGTGATTGACTACCTAAGGAAAACAAACAGCTATTATCTGCAGTCACAACTGCCGAACATAGAACGCCATTTCATGGCACTCATCGGCCACAGCGACAAGAACAATAACCTGCCCTTGCTACTGAACCTCTACAACGAGGTAAAAGCTGAAATCGTCAACCGTATTGAAAACGACAACAACCGCTGGTTCGACGAAATCATCAAGATGGAGAAAGCCGTCAACACGGAAGCCATAGCCATTGACCCGCAGGCGACAAGCAGTGCAAGCGACTCCATTGAAGACAAACTGAGCGACTTGAAAAACATGTTTGTCATTCATTTGCGTGGCGAATACGACCGCAACCTCTGCCACGCTGTACTATTTGCCATCATCAGTTTGGAAAAGGATATCCGGCAAAACAACCGCATCCGCAACCGTATCCTGTATCCGCTGGCGGAAGCTTTGAGAAAAGCATCGGAAAACAACTAAACCGTCCGGGCCATGCAAAAGATTTCAATAGCTATCGTTCTGCGGAACTCCCTGCTTGCCCTTGGTTTGAAACAGGTGCTGCTCAACCTCTACGACCTTGAGGCCCGAAGCTACAGCACAATGGACGAAATGAAGGAATACGACAACGGCAATTCTGACCTCTATATTACAGAAAATGCCGTTTTTGCCGCCAATCCCGGATTCTTTATTCCCCGCAGGGCAAAACTGCTTGTACTGTCGGACACGGACTCCTGCGACGACAACATTGGCTACATCCTCAACAGCTACGCCGACGAGGCGACACTGCTGCAACGCATATCGTCCATCATCGAACAGGTGAAGGAGACGAAAAACACGGGCAACGACCTGTCGCTCCGCGAAATTGACGTGCTGTGCCTCGTGGCAAGCGGACTCACCAACAAGGAAATAGCCGACAAACTCAATATCAGCACCAACACCGTACTCTCACACAGAAAAAATATTACGGCAAAACTCGGCATAAAAAGTGTGTCGGGTTTGAGTGTCTACGCTATGATGAACGGCTACATTTGCAATGTGCCGAACGAACAATAAGTTTTTACTGCCTAAAAACATAATTATTAAGCTAATTTGTTGTAATTTTGCACTCGAATCTACAAACAAATTAATCAAGATTGTTTTATGGCGATTAGTGAAAAGGACGAACTATTACTGCGCCGGAAATTGGACTTGCTTCTGAGAACCGGCAAAATGCTAATGGAAAGTGCGGCTGACACCAACCGAATCGAGCGAAATATGAAGCGTGTGGCCGCTTTTATGGGTATCCCGGAAGAGAAGTTGCACATCGACATTCGGTGGACAATGATTATGGTCAACGTCAGTGACGAACGGCACTCCTTTTCCAAATTCCAGAAATGCGAGAATCATGCCATCAACATGACAACCATCTCGCTCATCAGCAAGCTCTCGTGGCGTGCCATCGAGCAGGATTACTCGCTCAACCAGTTTGAAGAGGAACTTGACCGCATTGCAAAAAAACCGCGCAACTACACTCCCTACCTGGTAGCCGTTGGTGCAGGTTTTGCCTGTGGTGGATTCTGCAAGCTGTTCGGTGGCGACTGGATGGCTTTTCTCCTCGCTTCCATTTGTGCATTTATCGGTTTCCGCACTCGTGCCCGCTGCATCGGCTGGGGTATGAACCATTATATGGCCATCGCCATCGCGGCTTTCCTTTCCACTGCATTAGCTTATGCCACGTCCTTCTTCGACTGGTCGACAACGCCCTACCACCCGCTGCTCGCCTGTGCTCTGTTCATCGTGCCTGGCGTGCCGCTCATCAACTTTGTCGACGACATGATTGACAACTTCCTGCTGGTGGGCATCACGCGTGCCGCCAACACCGCCATGATGATTCTGGCCATGACGTTCGGCATTGCATTTGCACTGAGGCTTATCGTCATCAGCGACATTTCCATCGACCATAAGTTCAGCGAACTGAGCATGACTCCCCACGACCCCTACTACATCTACGCAATAGCAGCCGCCATTGCTGCCGTGGGCTTCTCCATGATTTTCAACGTGCCGCGCCGTCTGTTGTGGGTTGTGGCATTAGGAGGTATTATTGCGGTATGTACGCGAAATTTCGTAAACTTTGAATTAGGCTACGGTCCGGTCATCGGCTCGTTTATGGGCAGTTTCGTCGTAAGTCTTCTTGCCGTGAAAGTTGTTCACTGGGTCGACGTTCCCAACCACGTACTGACCATCCCGTCGGTCATTCCAATGATTCCGGGAGTGCTGATGTACCGCTCGCTGCTGGCTTTCATCAACCTGCACGGAGTAATCGGTGAGGTGACCAACGCGTTTGCCAACGGCATCAACTCGGCATTGATTATCTTCTGTATCTCATTGGGCGTAGCAATACCTAATATCTTTGCCCGCCGCTACATTGCCAAGGACCGTCAGCGCTACCTGCAACAGCAGCTCGACCTGCGCCGTGCACGCGGAAAATTCCTTGAATGGTAAACTCATCCCCGACACGATATAATAAGGGCGGAAAAGTTGACAGCATTACAACTTTTCCGCCCTTGATTATTTTACCTGAAAAGCATTACCCTTCGAGTTCGGCAAGAATTTTCTTGAGTTCCTCGTCGGTAGCAAGCAGTTTTGACTTACATATCTTCAGCAGCTCCAACGAACGCGAAGTATAGGCCGACAGATTGTCGATGCCACACGATTCGTCCTGCATTTTCTTTACGATTTCTTCCAGTTCGGTAATGGCCTGCGAATAGGTCAATTTTTCATTTTCCTGTTTTTCCATATTTGATTTTTCTGTTTGTTCTTATTTAACTTCCGATTTCACTGTTCCCTTTGCCAAGTGCGTTTCGATGACATCACCCGGTTGAAGCACCGAGGCATCGGTAACGGCCTTGCCGTTCTTCAACGTAAGCGAATAGCCGCGGCGCAACACCTGTTGCGGTGAAAGCAGGTTCACCTGGCGTTCGAGCATATCCACACGCCGCGCGGCATCACGCAACTGCTGACGGACGGCCATCCCCACCAGTTCACGATAGCGGGAAAGGTCCTTACGGGCCGCGTCGACGCGCATCGAGGCGCGCATGGGTATCTGTTGCATATAATTGTCGAGCTTCGCCCTGTTGCGCTCTAAAGTGGCTCTGACGGCATATGGGATAACGCCGGAGATATAGGCAAGCTGCTGGCGCGAATCGCTCACCATGCGGTTGGCAAGGTCAATCACACCGTCGGTAAGGGCGTTCAGATTGTCGAGTGCCTGCTGTGCACGGTCGATAAGCCATTCGGCAGCTGCCGTAGGAGTTTTCACGCGCACACTGGCCACCTCGTCGATGACAGTATTGTCGCGGTCGTGTCCGATACCCGAAATGACCGGCAAGGGAAATTGTGCCACATTGGCGGCAAGTTCATAGCTGTCAAACGAATTGAGTTCGGAAGTCGCACCACCGCCACGGATTATCACCACACAGTCAAACAAGTCGGCATGACGATTGATGCGTTCCAATGCGGCAATCACCGACGGCACCGTATTCACGCCCTGCATCGTAGCCTGAAACAGACAGGTGTAGAACTGTATTCCCGAAGGATTGCGGTGAAGCTGGTCGATGAAGTCGCCATAGCCGGCGGCTGTTCCGGCCGAAATAACGGCAATGCGCTGCGCCACCGACGGCCATTCGAGTTCCTTGTTCATCGTCAGTATGCCTTCCGCCTTCAGCCGTCGGAGAATCTCCATGCGAAGCCGTGCCATGTCGCCCAGCGTGTAGGTGGGGTTAATGTTCGTAATTTGCAGCGAAAGTCCGTAGAGTTCGTGGAATGATGCTGTCACCTCCACCATCACCTTCAGCCCGCTGCCGAACGCCTGCCCTGTGGCCGTTTCAAAGGCATAGCGCAACATGGCGAAACGGTTTGCCCATATCACGGCGCGCGCCTTGGCCAACGTCTGTCCGCGTTCCGGGTCTTTCTGTATGAGTTCCAGGTAGCAGTGTCCGCCACGCACACCCACATCGCTCGTTTCAGCCACCACCCAGCAATGCTGCACGCGGCTGTCCTGAAGCAAACCCTTCACCCGGCTGTTGAATTCCAATAAAGTTATAGCAGTTTCCGACATGATTCAAAATTTTCAAAAAAGTGAGATAATGCCCGACGGACGCATAGACAAACGAAAACGACGTTTTCAAGTTTGCAATGCCCTGCCGCAGCCTATCAATGCAAAATTAGTAAAAATAACCGTAAACCCTAAACTGTAAACCGTAAACCGTAATCTGTAAACCGTAAACTGAACCCATAACCTCTAACCCCAACAAAAAACCGCCCCATTACCTCCGAGGAGATAAAGGGGCGGCACACGTAGATTATGATGTAATGTTATTTCACCTGTACTTTCTTCACTACCGGTTCAGCTTCTTTCTGCTGTACTTCTACCAGGTAAATACCCTTAGGACCTACATTCACATCGTAGTTGACTACCGAAGTTTCACCTACGCGGATGCAACGTCCGTTCAGGTCGTAGATGCGAACCAGCGAACCGGCAGCAGCACCTTCCACACGAATCATACCAGCCGATGGAGAGTAAGCCTTCACATTGTCGCCAAGTCCTCAACGATACGGTTGAATCGGATGCTGAAGCGGTCTTCCACGGTTCCGGCTTCCGGAGCCTGGAACTGATAAGCGCCTTCCAGCAAGTCAACCATTTGTCCGGTTGCCTTGTCTTCCAATACCACCGTTTCATATTCGTCCATCCAAGCCTCTTCATCAATAGCGATGGTGTAGGCTGCAGCTTCCGGGATTGTCAGGCCAAGACTTACGGCACCGTTGATATCCAATGCTGAGAGCATGGAGTAGCGGCCTCCGTTGCGTGCCATATAGATTTGAGCCACGCTTACATCGTCCGACATCCACTTCACGCCGTCGGCTGCGATATTGAACTCGCTGGAAGCCTCTTCGCTTTCCACGGCCTTCAGTTGGATAAAGTCGTCAGCCTCTTCAGCATCGGCAGGAGCTACTGTCACAAGCAGGCCACGGAGGCCTTGTGGATCTGATCCGGCTGTCGGAGCTGCCACTGTGAATGTTTCGTAATCCTGCAAAGTTGCAGTCTGCGTAAATACGCCCTCACCCATTGCTACAGAACCAGAAGTATTAGTATCAGCCGTATTCTTGGTTTCATAAGAAGAACCCGTGTAAATTACACGGCCATATTCCATGTCACTATAATTCATTGCGTGCAGATAAGGCGAACCGAACATATTCCAACTCATGTTTTCCTTATGAGTGAACTGGTTACTTGTACCCGGATTTATTGTGCCATTCGCATTGGTAGTCCACGGATCGTTGAAGTTGAACTTCATCAACTGAACCGTCTTGACATCATTCGGAGTTTCCTTGTACGATGTTCCATAGAAACGAACTTTAGCATCGGCCTTGTTTGCATTGTTAATAGCGAATGCCTGAACACCGCCTACAGCTGTTGCCGGGTCAACATCTACCCAAGCTTTACTACTACCAAACGTATAACCATATTTAGCACGCTTAGCACCGTCGTATCTCTGGAATGTCGCGCCGGAAGCGTTGTCCATCTTGTCAATCAAGAACGGTACATAAGTAAGAGCTGTACCTTCAGCAGGAACTGTGCGTTCCATTGCGAAATTGGTCAGTCCGACATAGTTGCCGTTTGCCAACAGGCCGGAACCGTTTTCCAACAACAGGAATCCCGGATTGAACGCCGTAGCCTCTCCTGTATAAACATCTTTAGCAATCTTCAGTTCTGCACCATTGCGGACATAAACCACATGATTGCGTGTCGGTTTGTCAGTTGCAGAGATTTCTGTATCGGCAGTGATATTCCAAGTTTCGAAGCAACCGTTGTCCACAGTATTGCGGATACGGCTTGATCCGGAAATATCCTTACGGTGTCCTGCCATATTCATATAAGACTTTACATCTACAGTTCCTGCATTGATATCAGCAGAAGTTTCATTCAACTGATATTTCCAATAATCCGTTGTTACATAGTTGTTCGTTTCCGAAACAGCACTACGGTTATTTCCACTGCCTTCTGTTTCCAAAATCGCACCCGTAGCCGTAACGTTTACAGCCTTGCCGTTGACAGCGCCTTCAACAAACGAGTTGTAAAGTACACCACTTCCTGTTACAGAAACCGCATCTGTTGGCTTCACAATGGATGTAGAAAGCATACCATCGGAAACTGCCACTGTTCCGCTTACTTCAAATCCGTCAACCACGCTACCTGTTCCGCCTACGGTCAAACCGTTGATTGTTGAGCGGCGTTGCAAATCGAGTATCGACGAACGCTTGCCAAGAATATCCGTAACACCGGTTCCCGTTTCATCGTTCATGCTACCGTAAGCCTTCACACCCGGCATCGCAACACGGACATTGTTTGCAGATACATTATTGTGAACAAACACATAACCAATTACTCGATTATTTTCATCCGAATTTACTTCCGAATAAATCGAAGCCAAGTTGATGGCACCCTGCAAGTCGGAAATGGCATTCGTCCAAGATTCACCAGACTCATCGCTACCTACCACGCCCGACTTCACATAGAGAATCTGGCTCAGCGGTGCAGCATATTCGTAAGCACCGATATCGATTCTACCGTCAACAACACGTTTTCCACTTGTCAAATCGACATCCGTTGTCAGATCTCCAGGATAATTATCGTTATAACCCTTATTGAGCAACATCATGCTCGGACGGATACGGTAGTCGCGAAGCAAGATATTTTCATTGCTCGGGTCAACAAAGTTCGGTCCGTTTTGAATATCATCGTTAACAGCATTACCCAATACAGCATTATTATTTCCTTCAGCTACTCCATTACCAGAATTCCAAGAAACTGAGTTGAACACTGAAGCCGTTCCATTGATAGCTGTTGTATTATTGGCAAATGTAGCGTTCACCACTTTCACCTCACCGCTACCTACATTCAATCCTGTTCCGCCATCAGCGAAGAGTGCATTGTAGATAAGCGAATTTCCTGAAGTGCTGACACCTGTACCGGCATTGCCACGGAAAGCCACTCTTGCAAGCGTCAAATTATCACCCGTTGAAACAATACCGTCGTCACCTGCTGCATTGTTGAACGTAATACCCTCAATGAACACAGGTTCACCGTTAGTGGTGATATTCATCAACCGCTGAGTTGCCAATCCCGAATAAGAGGAAATTACCGTCGGTTTGCTGAAATCCTGCTGACCGGCCTCGTTGTAAGAGCCTTTGATGGTGAGTGACGTACCATTGAAATCTGTATCATCATCAGGATCATCCTTATCCATATTCAGCGGGAATGCCGTTCCAGCGAGCAATTGCTTGGACGAATATTCACCATCACGGATATAAACAGCTTTGTCTGAGGTTTTACCGCCCGTCGGATTTGCCATAGCGATAATAGCACCACGGAGGTCGGAAGTAGCATCTGCCCAACTTTCGCCTGTACCATTACCCGATTCCGTAGTTGCGACATAAACGGCATCCAAGTTGGAGAAGCTTGTCACATACTGATATTCATACAAGCCTATATCGATAGTGCGATCCAATGGCTGGCCATTTTCATCTAACGGACCGGCGTAACGATAATATTGGGAAGAACCCATATACTGCGTCGCATAATCTCCAGCATGATTATCATTCCACTCTTTATATGCACCGGTCGCACTGCCAATATCCGAAAGCTTTTCTATATCCTTAGACAACAAACCAGCACCCGCATCGGTCAACACATTGATTGAAGCCGGATTCCATTTTGAGGACGGATCATTAGCGGCTGCTCCGGCTGCATCCGAAGGTTGAGCGAAGCGAGGACCGTCAATCGACGTGTTGGCAGCAGCCAATTTGATATTGTTGCCATTCGTTGCATCCAAATCCTCGGCAGCGGAATATGTAGCAGTAACGCCCGACATATTATCGCCTTCTCCTTCGTTACCCCATACCAACGTGTTGGTAACTGTTCCGCCTTGTGCATATATAGCTCCACTGTTCGCAGCCTTATTACGGACAATCGTATTGTTCATCAAATTGACAGAAGTGCTTCCCGACCCGTTAACGGCATAACCTATAGCACCGCCTTTACCCGTCGTTTCATTGTTCGCCCACAATGTGTTTACGGCCTTCAATACAGCTTTTTCTCCTTCATCTGCAGCAAGACACAATGCACCACCGGCAACTCGATCTGTTTCAGAAGTTTCAACCGTACTATTTCCGGCAAATATACTACCAATAACTGTAGCTGTCGCATTTCTTACATAAGCAGCATTACCACGGATACCCTTGTTGTTCAGGAAGCGGCAACGGTTGATGATATAGTCAACACCCGAACTGTACAAGCCGCCACCACGGCCAACTTCATTGTCATCACCCATCGGAGAAAGTGTTGACGCCGTTTCACCGTCCATTACTGTCAAGCCGTCCAAGGTAACCGTACCCTGACCTGTAATATCACCATTTTCCTCCTTCTTTATCGAAGAGAACAGCACATGGTAGACATTCTTTGCCGTTTCCGAAGCATTGACTTGTCCGGAAAGGATTGTCTGATTGGTTAATTCCCACGGTTCGCTAATGCCATTCGAATTGAAATCTGCCACAATACGTTTGGCAATCAAAGGAGAGGAATTGTCCTTTATATCGACAACAGTCTTGTTATCTGCTTCAAGTTTACCAGGGATTGTAGCAGAATTAGAACCATCCTTTGCAAGACCATAACCATAATTTTCCTCACCGCTGAAGCCACCATAAATCTTCACCCCGGCAGGGACTACAAATGAATTCTGACGTTGGTCGGCCGGAGGATTTTCGACCGAAGGATTTACTTCGGCCGGATTCAATCGGCGAATAGTCGGCTTGTAAGTTCCCTGAGCCACAAATATTTCAAATTCATCATCAATGGCTTTTTCACGGGCTTTCCTTACGTATTCCAAAGCATCGTCAAGATGGTAAAATGGAGTAAAGAAAGAACGGCCAATATAACCTTTCAAATCCACGTCATCTTTAATCACGAACTGATTGGATTGATTCACAAATATTTTCTTCAAATAGCCGCCGTCCACGTTTTCCGGCGGCGGAATAACACCACCCTCGAAAGCATAAGCACCGACATCGATCTTATCAACACCCAGCTGTTTGCGTGCAATACCCTGCATATCGTTTTCAGCGATGCCCCAATTTGTTACAAGATAGTCTTGCAACTTTGTAGAATATCCTTGCTTTACCAGCGGAGAGAAAGCTTTCAGAGTACGCTCAGGACCTGCAAAATACAAGTCTTCGTCACTTGTCATGGCAGTGTTCACCATATTCGACGGCAATTCGAAACGCTCAACAAATGAATAGTTGAACGGGTAGAACTCTGTAAAGTTATTGCCGTTAGCCGCAGAAGCATCAGCCATTTCCGTATCTGTGAATGTAGAATAAACCGGACCACTGATATTGTTGTCGGAAGAAGCCGTATTATTCCATACCACCATATTCAAGAAGAGAGCACCACCGTCGGCAAAATAAATACCTCCGGCATTCTCCGTAGCCGCGTTGTCGGTTACCGTTGATGATACCACATGGGCAGGCTTAACTGTTTGAGTTTCGCCCTCCTCTGTTGGTTGTGGAACGCTTGCATAAATACCGGCACCCTCTTCTGCCGTATTTTTATTAATAACTGTACCGGAAACCAATGCACCTGGCTGCAAGTACAAACCACCGCCTTGAACAGCTTCGTTGCCATACACACGACAGTTACGGATATGTCCCCATGCCGGAACTATAGCTCCACCACCTTGTGTATTCTCACCGCTACCCACCATAGAGGTTGCCTTACCACCAGTCAGAGTAACACCGTCGATAATAGTAGTTTCAGAACCGTTTCCGAACGTAACGGCATGATAACCGTTCACAGTCTGTCCACGATAATCAGCGACCGCTGACAACGTAGTTTCATTCGCAAACGGATCTCTACCTGTGAAATTATTATCATAACCACCTTCCACTGTAACACCTGCCGGCACTACAAAAGTATAGCTTTGCGGGTCTTCCGGATCACTCAATGTATTGGCATAGTAGTCGCCCTTAGCAATCTTAACCACATCGCCAACAGTTGCGGCATTCAGCACCATCTGCAACTTCATTGCGCAAGCTGCATCTTTAGCAGATGAACCGTCAGCCGTTCCGCTTCCGTTTGGAGTAACATAGTATACATTAACGTCTGCAGCCACAGTCGATTCTGTGAATTCATACGCACCCTTGTCGACCGTACAGTCCTGAATACGATCCGCACCTGCAGCGTCTTCATAAATTGCATTGCTTTCTACATAAGAATTGACACCTTTGTTAATACAATGTGCTCCAGTTGTATTCGACAACAATTTATAATTATCATCAAAAGGTTGATTTGCTTTACATTTATTGATTAATTGATTATAATCAGAAGAACCAATATTCAACTGGAAAGTTGCATCAGGATTTCCCCATAATTCCGCAGTTGTTTGGCTTGACTCAGCAATAGAAGCATAACAATTAATCAAATTCTTATTTGCAGCAGCTTCCGTTCCACCATCAGAATAACCAGGGCCACCAACCTGAATTGTATTTTCACCACCTGTACCATTTCCGGCATTTCCCCAGAATATACAGTTATAAAATTTGGAGTCTTTCGAATCATCCCAAACACCGCCAACAACAGCTGATTTACCATTTGTATTTCCATAATTATAAGCAAACGTACAGTTGTAGAATGTGCCGGCCGAATTAGTATTAATAAATACACCTGCTCCAAGAATATTAGAACCCCAGTCCAGCCATCCTGTCCCACTCGAACTTGTTGCCGTATTATTAGCAACAATGGAATTAATCAACGTACCTCCATTCATATGAATACCGGCACCACAGGTATACCTATCGTTATTTTCCTTATTAGCTTTATTGTTTACAATAATACAACCATCCACAATAGAGCCTGCACTCATAGATATACCGCCTCCACCAATATATTTAGGATCATCACGCCAACTATCATATGTATTAGTATGCGTATTGTTCTGTACCAAACAGTTTTTCAACTTTCCGTTACTCTTCAACATTACACCGGCTCCATTGCTATTTGCATCTGAACCGCTCATTGAACCGTTCTGAATTATGAAGCCTTCCCACATAGTCAAATTAGCAAAATCGCCTGACTGTGTCAGAACTCGGCCTCCATTTTGACCATCAATAATAGTCATAAAGTTTGGATTAGAATTGGAAATATCACGGTTTACACCATCCAGTTCGTTGTTTGGATTACCAGATTTTGCGAAACCACCCAGTACGTTCACGCCATTCTTCATGCTAACGCGTTCATTATATGTACCGCCTGCTACCCAAATTTCTTTAGTTTTATCAGAAACAGCATTCAATGCGCCGGCAATTGTCTTTTTAGCTCGGTTCCAAGCCAAACCATCATTACTGTCCTTCCCATCAGTACCACGCACATAAATTACAGTACCGTCAACCGGAAGTTCTGCTTCATAAGCACCCAAATCGGCTTTACCACCACGGCTACGACTATCTTTCACCAATGTTATATCGTGAGACAATTCAGATGCCGTACCGGCTGCATTCACAACCGGATTCTGGTTAGTCGGCATAAATGAAGAGTAGCCACCCAAATAGGTTTTAAAGCCCAATGTTGCACCTACTTCTTTAGTTGGGTTTACGAAATTTTCAAGACCAACCGTGACTTCATTAGAATCAATTTGTGTGTTATTTGAACTATTGCCTGCTGCAAATGAATTATTCACTGTGCCCAAATTGGCAGGAGCTGCACCTAAGTTGTTTACGACGGACACATGATTTACAGTCAACGATTGGGCATTGACAACTGATGAAGATTCTGTTGTGTTCGTATTGTTGTTCACCACGCAGTTGATAAGCGACAAAGTTGCGCCGCGGGCGTCGATAGCCGCTGCTTCTTCAGCCGTATTGTTTTCGAATATGGAGTTGCGTACTTCAACAGTAGCACCAGCGCGGACAAGCATACCTGCACCATAGCGCAGCGTTGCCGTTCCGGCAGCGTAACCGTTAATCACATGGAACCCGTCGAGCACAACATTCGCACCCGTTTCTACCGTGATACAGTGGTAAATACCCTCATCGATATTCTTGCCCTCATGGTTACCGTTGATTATGGTGCGATAGGTTGTCGGGAAACGATTTGACTGGTCCGTATCTTTGCTTTCCGCTGCATAACCACCATAGATTTCAAATTTTGCTCCATTTGGCAAAGCCGGAATGCTCAGCGTAGCCGTTTTCGGGTCAAGGTTCGTATAGGCATAACGCGGCCAATAGTCGCCCTCTTTCACATGAACCTTCACAATCTGTCCTGTCGTCAAATTCTGCTGTGCAAAATAAGCCAAGACCTCGTTCAGAGATTTATAAGGCGTTGTCCAAGACGCTCCATCTGCATCCGTACCTGTATAATTGATATCAACAAATACTTCGTAATTGGTGACTTCGATAACATTAGCCTCAACGCTATATGCGCCCATCGCCGGTTTTTGAGCAAAAGGCGTTCCGGCAATATCCAATTCAGGCGACAAAAGCACTTCAGCCGGGAAAGTTCCGATAGTCATACCGCCGGCACGAAGGTTGGACCCCTGAACAGGTTTCCAGTAATAGCTTGGACGATCCAAAGATCCTTGAACACCTACCCCAGAAGGGTAGCCATCCATAAAGTCAGGACCAATAACCGTACCTGCACTGGCATTGTCATCCGACAGTTTCAATGTGGAAGTCTGATAAATGTTATTCCAAACAGCCATTGACGAACCGGAAATGGCGTTGTTGTAGAAACGCACCTTATCGGCAGTAGCACCCAACGCATACATCGGCACATTGATGGCTGTTTCTTTTTCAGCACCAATTCGGTTGTTCCACAGAATGGAGTTGATGACATACGCATATTTGTTGATATACAAACCGCCGGTCTGCGATGAGTTCGGGTTGGAAGCGTCGACCGTCGACGGGCAGTCGTTGTTGACAATCGTATTCTGAAGCAACACACCACTTTCATTGCAATACACGGCACCGTTGCCCGTTGCCGTATTGTTGGAAACAACAGATGTAGACAAAATCAGGTATTCAGGATGATTCTCAGCGTTTTTATCGAGATATACACCTGCACCGTTCATTGCGGAGTTGTTGGTAATCATCGAGCGAAGCACCAGACCTGCATTTTTGACGAAAACGCCACCGCCATCTTCAACGGAACTATTATTATAAACCAAACAGCCGACCACACGACCGCCCTTTGCATTAGCACTACTTGCATCAGCACCATCACCATTGGCATAAACGCCACCGCCATCACCTTTTGCTGTATTTTCTGTAACGATGCAGTTTTGCAATATAGCATTCAGCCCCATATACACACCACCTCCTTTGTCGGTAGCAAAATCGGCAAGACCTTCACCGCCGTTGGCTGCGCCGCCCTTGATAGTGACACCGTCAAGAATGGTAACAGATTTGAAATTGTCTTCACCTGACATTGGAGCAAACCAAACCACGTGGCGTGTACTGGAAATCACATTCCACTGACTGCTATTCTCGATCCACTCGGCAGAATTATCGTCATAATCGGCACCCATAAGAACGGTTTTATACTTGTAGCTCCAAGGCATTGAATCCTTTGTACGTTCAGCCTTAGAAATTTCCCCTCCGGCAAAACCACCGTAAACGTCGATACCGTCGCGCATACGGAAAGAAGCGGCATACTGAACGCCTTCAATAATCTGAGTTGTCGGACGATACGTACCGGCAGCCACCCACACTTCACCCGGAGCGTCGATAGTTGCCAATTCATCAATCATTTTCTGCAAATCGCCGGAAGCTTTATCCCATGACGAACCGTCGCCAGTACCACCAACCTTCACATAACGGATACGGCTGGCATCCAAATGCTGATATTCATAAGCTCCAATATCAACTTTATCTCCGCTTTTACGAGATTCGCCTGCTAAATCTGTAGCAGGCAAACCAGTATAGTCAGTCTCCAATTTTTCCGGATCAATCAAAGCAGACCCCTCAAGAATACCCCATGACCATGTCGGATAAGCATTCTTTTTCCAATCGAAATCACGGTCAAAGCTGGTAAGCACGGAAGGAGCTTCGAACAACGGACCATTCGCTCCGTTCGACTCTGAAGAAATGGAAATACAAGTTTCGTTACCGGCAATCGTTGCATTGTCGGAAGCACAATTCTCAAAAGAAGTGGCAGTCGGATTCTGCACCTTAGAGTTGCCCCAAATCACGGAGTTAGAAACCTCTCCACCATCAATACCCATCACCGTATTGCGGGCAATGGTGAGGTTGACAGCTTTTGCATTGGCTGAAAGCAGCACACCGCCGCCTTCATTATTAAATATAGAACTGTTGACAATCGTGCCCACACCGTCGATACGGATACCGCCACCGAGATTCTCAGCGCCGGAACGAACGCCCGCTAAATTGTTGTAAACCACACAGTCGACAATTCGGGATTCCGTGCTGGTAGCCTTAACATCAGCAGATACATAAATGGCCCCGCCACCCTGCGCTGCATAGTTGTTGAGCAGGAAGCATTTTTCAATCTGGTAAGCACCGCCGCCCGTATTGTCACCATAAACATAGATACCGCCACCATTACCGCCAATTGCGTTACCGCCAATCACAGTTAAACCGTTGACAACAGTCGGATAAGTATTAATGTTGCCACTTGCCGGATCTGGTATCATGTTGAGCGACAGCACATGCTTGGCATTGTCGGAACGGGTTGTGTTGGTCGGATATAAAAGATTATTTGGATCTACAACATCATTCTTCGAAACATCGCCCGACAAAACGGAACGATAAGTGAAATACGGAGCTTTGCCCAATGTCGGACGTTCGTCAATCGTACGTTCCGTACCACGGAAACCGCCATAGAGTTTTACACCCGATTTCACAGTAAAACCGCCAGCGGGAGCAATATACAGTTGTGAAGGGTCTTGAAAACCCAACACCCAAATCTGATCGCCGGCTTTGGCATTGGTCAAAGCTGTAGACAATGACACAACTGTTTTTGAGCCTTCCCACCCGTTTACCGGATTCTTCCCGTCAGGGGTAACGTAGTAAATAGTCTGCGCCTTTGCCGCGCTTCCAAGAAGAAGCACTGCCAGCAAAGTGAATAGCATTCTAAAATATCCTGTTTTCATAGCTTAACTTTTTTTCAATTTTAAGATTCGGCGTTAGTTGCCGGTTGACTCACCTAAAATCCACCCTTCTGTTACAGAAGCTTTTGTTCCAGAAACATTGATATTCACCTTATACCATGTATTGGATTCTATCTCACTTGGAAAAGAGGCTTTATAATCCTGTTTTCCAGTCAAAGTACCCCCACCAGTTCCTGGAGTATAGGTCACAGAAAAATTGATTGCACTCCCCTTGCCAGGGAACGTATAGAAATAGGTACGACCGTTGCGTTCACTAACTGCATTTCCGGCGGTAACAGCTGCGGCAATCATTGTATTAGACTGGCTGGCAACTTCCGATGGGAATATATATCCTTGAGCCACTCCGTAGAGCGTAATATCGCTCATTTTGGCATCGGTATATTTACCATCGTCATAAGCACCCTTAGCATCCCATTGCACATCGATTTTCGCAGCAAGACGCGTACAAGTTACATTAATAGTGTTATTCGCATCTTTAATAATTTCAGCAGAATCCGAGATTCCACTGAAAATATTTTGTATATACTTCTGCTTGGCATTATTATCTCCTGACATTTTTGAAATGTCGAGCGTACGCATATTCTGCACTTCAGCCACTGTGTTGCAAACAGGAGGCTCCTGTCCGGCAGGAAATGCTACGGCATATACCTGAGCTGTTCCTTCGAAAACAGAAAACACCTTGGGAGAAGAAAAATTATCCTTAGGTATGGAGAACGAGAGAACCCGACCGTTAGTATACACCACATACACACCCAGCGTTTTCCAGTCGGCATTCCACTCTCCGTGGTCCGCACCCGGATCACCGGCACGCGTACCGGAACTGATGGAAACCGACAGACGCATTTCGGCATCGGCAACAGCAGGCTTCGGCACATGCTCTTCAAACACACATGAAGAAACGCCAAACAAAAGTCCCCAAACCATTATATATGCTTTCCAATTTTTCATAGCCAAAATTTTTTCCATTTGTAATTTTTACATTTCAATATCAAAATCATTTCCCGGTTCCCAATCCGGATCAAACTCAACACCGGCATCAACATCGACGGCCTCACCGCCCTGCTCCGTCACATTGAACGTAGCCTCAAACACACGGCCCGGCTCAACCGGCTCCTTAATGGTAAAGATGTGTTCCACGATATTGTCGCCCAGTTCGGAATAGAAATACAGTTTCCACCATCCCGGCTCCAAAGGAGTGGCCCGCATGGCGGGAACCTGTGTCGGGAAAGCGTAGAACTCAAAATCGGAGGTTTCTTCGCTATGCGTGCCATAGGCAGATGCGTTGGTGCGCACTTTTTCGTTGTACGCCCAAACCTTGTCCCAAGCGGCATAGCTCTGTTTTGTGCCTTGAATGTAGCACTTCATATTTTTTAGCGTTGCCGGACGGTTGACGTGGAGCACATACTTGCTCGAAGCCGCCGTCAGCAATACTTCGTAATGGTCCGTTTCAAAACCCTTTTCCATATTCATTTGAAGGGTACCCACATAGGCAGGAGTGCCTGTGGCTGAAATTACGTCGGCTGTGCTCGTGGGCTGCGACACGAGAGCTTCCGACAGATTGGAAGGAAATGGCGAGTAGGCGCCGTCGGCGCTGTTTTCACCGTTTGCCACGGCTATGTGGCTATAATTGTCGACAGGAATCGTCACACGGAAAATCATGTCGGCAGGCAGCGATTCTTGCAGAACCACAACTTCGCGGAAAAGCGACGATGGAGTGTTCCAGAAACCGAGATGCAAAGAATGCACTTCGTCACTAAAGCCCAGCGCCACGTCCTGTGCTACCTCGAGCTTATACAAGATCTCTGCTTCTTTCGTTGCCGGAGGACAGTCGGACAAATCCTCATCGATACACGACGTGAATCCCATAACAGACAACAGCAGACATGACCCGTAGAATATGTTCTTTTGCATCATCATTTTTTGTATTTATAATGAATTAATATCGTTCGTCTTTCTTCATTTTATTTTTTAAGAATCGTAGGGGGAGGAGAAAGAGCCTCCCCTACGATTTTTTAATTATAAGTTGTGTTTTATGCGATTGACACCGGATTAGATTTCAACGTCAAATGAAAGACCTTCACCCCATTTAACATCGAATTCAACACCGATTGTAACATCTGTTGTTTCAACCGGAGTTTCAGAAGCAAGACCCCATTGCATAACCTTAGCATTCAAGAATGTAGCCTTGTCAGCTTCAAAAATATTTGTTGCAGAACCTGTTGATGTAGCCAAATCTTTGTTCAATACAACTGGCAAATAAAGTTTAGCACCATTACCAACAGCTTTACCGCTTGCCAATTTGAACCACACGCCTTCTGCAACTGTAAATTCAATGTTCAAAGTTACAGTTCCAGCAGTTGTCGGAGCAACTACAGAATAGATATTGCCATTGCCACGTGCAGTATTTGAAACTTTTTTAGAATCATCAGTGGCAATAGTACCAACTGCTGCAGTTTCATACACGTTTACTGTTCCAGACGGAGCGAAATCAGCGTTAAATGATTGAGTTTGACCTGCGATAGTGATACCAGATACAGTAATCTTAGTGTTATCAAACTTGGCTTGACCTTCTGTACAGTCTTCATTTGTAAAGAAATCTGTAGTTACATCACCGTTCTGAATAGCTGCAGCCAAGACACCTACAGCATAGTTAACCGGTGTGATTTTCACACTCTTGTTATCACCCAAAAGTTTAACACCTGTTGCCCAGTCTGTAGGTTCAGTTGTATCCCATGCAGTTTTAGAAGCAGAAAAACCAGTTGTATTTGTATCATAGTAGTAATACAATTCGTGAGGTTTGCTATATGTGCCATCTGCAGGAGCACCACTCTCCCAAGTTGGAGCAGTAAATGTCAAACCGGTGAATACGGAAGATTCTGACAATGTAGCAGGAGTTACATAACCTTCACAAACATTACCAAACACTTTAAAGCGAGTAACAGCCTGTGACATTGTTCTTGTTTGCTTTGTAACCTTTGCATCTGCAGTAGGAGTGAAGTTTCCAAACAAAATTGGATTTTGATAAGCATCGCCAATCATCGGAACAACAACAACATTGTCGATTTGTTGCAATGTAGTACCCATGTTCACCTCATCTGCAGTTGAACGAGTTGCAACAGTTGACAAACCGATTGTTACAGAGCCTTCTTTTGCTACCGGATTTTCCACTTCTTCCTGACAAGAAGTCAAGCCCATTGTACCTGCTACCAATGTAGTAGCGAAAAGGTACGCAAATTTTGTTTTCTTCATAAAATGTAAAAATTAAAAGGTTGATAAATAGTTTAATTAAGTGTTTTTTTGTTTTTCTATTTTTTAATTAATTGAATTCCCTTTACATGGTAGCCTGAATGGCCTTCAAGTTTTCCTTGGCACCGTCGTTTTTCCACTCTACGCCCTTCTTGAACGCTTCAAGAGCCTCCTGCTTGCGGTCGAGCATATAGAGAGCAGAACCATAGGTATTCCACTTACGGTTGTCGTCGAGCGGTTCGAGCATAGCTGCCGCTTCAGCTGCCTTGCCTTGCTGAAGCAGGCTGACAGCCTTGTTGATGGTGTTGGCTGCCGTATCGACCACGGCATCATAGAACACCTGAATATATCCGGAATTACGCTGATCGGCAAATACCGACTGTACCAGATAGCGGTAGGACTTGCCGCGATTGTGACGGCGCAGCAGCACTTCGCGATTGTTCGGGTCCTTAGCGTTACGGAGCTGCTCAAGCAATTCATCGCGACCTTCCAAATCGCTTTCGGCAATCACATCCAACAGATCCGCCCAAGCCTCACCGCCGGCAATCAATTCGATAGCATCCTCATCGAGTTCGGCACCATTATCAATTAAGTAGTCCTTCAAGGCTACAGCACGCTTTTCAGACAGTTTTTGGTTGAACACCACCGGACCTTCTGCAGATGCCAAACCAATAAGACGCACTTTCTTCACCTCCGACAACGTATCAGCTTTCACCTGTGCAAGCAAATCAAGAATACGGTCGAGCTTCGCTTTATTTTCACGATAAGAGGTGTCAATATTCGACTTGTTAACTTGGAAATGCACATAGAGCGCATTTTTCATTTTACGCAACGGAACATCCGGATTATAAGGCTCATACTGATCCATAGGAATCATAATCGGATTGGTTTCCGCCAAACGTTCTGCCACACTAATATGCGGAATGACAGGATCAAATGTCGGCTTGACAGGTTCGACATAGCGGGTCTGCGCCACAGTGACAGGTGCAATCGGAGTAACCGAACAGCAGTCCTCAAAATCGCGGAGCATAACTACCGTCAAGTCCGACTTGCGCATCCACGGTTCAACGGCAATCTCCTGCATATATTCTACCGTATCGTCTGCAGCATACACAGCCAGACGATCCGTCTTGTCGAGCACTGCCTTGCGGTCGAAGTATTTTTTGTTTTGTTTTCCTGCAAACTCCAGCATCGGCAACGCCATTTCTTCGCCCTCGGCAGAACGCAGCACCGGCTTTACCACTACGCGGTCGTTAGTAGACAGCTTCACATCGCCCACGCTGATGGGGAACGACACCTTCAGACGTTCGCTACCGAACCACTCTATGCGAGCATCTTCGACAACATCCGCCTGGTTTGCCAACATATCGGAAAGAGGAGCAGTGCACAAGGCTGCCAATAGCAGACCTTTTGCAAAAATTGTATGTTTCTTGTTCATAGCCTACACTCTTTATTTTAACGAATCATATAAATTACTGATACCGACAATTTTGTTGGCACAAAACGGTTTGTACATTCATGTCCACGCAAATCGCCGCATTTCATGCAGTCGTACGCATCGAAACTGGCATGAGAATAGCCCACGCCCACCTCTGCCTCAATGCTCCAGCGCGGAGAAAGAATCCAGTGGTAGCCGTAGCCGATACCTACCGACCATTCATTGCCTTGAACACGTTGGTCGGCCAGTTTTGGATAAAGTCCGAAAGGCAAATCAACATTACCGGCATTAAAACGAGTATAGGAAGCATGCAACCCTAAGAAGTGCCCGCCAAACGGACGACAAAACCAATAACGGTATTCCGGTTGCACACGAAGATGGCGCCACTTGCGGTTTGCAGTAGACTCTTTGAAAGTCCACGGATTCCACGACAAGCCTAACGCCAAAGTGGAGTTGTCACCCACACGGACCTCCGGCTCTATATTAAAAGAGGCGGTGGCCCAATTCAGCACATCTGTCTTCAATGCAAAAGTTTGCGCCTTACCTGAAAGCTGTCCGAACAACAGCAATCCGAGCACTAATGCACAACGACGTACATACTTCACCATGATTAACACAATTTTACAAATTACTACTACTATAGAACGCAGACACGAAACTGAACACCTGAAGTATCCAAAATCGCAATAGAGCTTCCGCTACCGTTCAAAAAAAATGAATTGACGCAGTGCGCATAATCCAAGTTTCCCGATCAACACGTTTATACCCTACTATCGTTCTTTCAAAAATTCAACACCTGTTAATTATATTATACTTGCTTATGGTATTAAATCATCGCTATTGCCTATTCGCACTGCAAACGATGTCTTCAATATCAATCAGCCCTCAAATCCCCAGAAAAGTCACCATTCCAATCATGGCATGAGCAACTGTTTCTTTCGTGTTTCACATGTGCCAAGCACTATCATCATACTTTTCTTCACAAACTGAACCCATCCCGCAAATATGCATTTCAAGAAAGATATTTTTCTTCATGTTTTGCGAAACCGATCCGGCTTTAATGCAGTATTGATTGTTGACAAAAATACATTTTTTCCACATACAAAACAAACAAAACACATATTCTTTTTATAAAATAAACAAAACGAAAGAAAACAAATATTAAAATTATGTTATATAACACAGAATACAATTTTCTGGATAGAAAAACACATAAAAAGAGTTTGAAACACATATTGGCAAGACTACCGCCCCTTATTGCACTTTTGTCAACAATCCTTTTTCTATTAATATAGGAAACCTTATTATATAGGCCCCCAAGAAGCCACCAATTTTGAGCCCCTATCAAATTAGATCACCTTTGAACTAAGCTAAAATCTGCACTAGAATATTTTTTTGAAAAATATTTGCCAAAAATTTTGCAGATTCAAAAACTATATCTATCTTTGCACTCGCTAAAGCAAACGAACTGAAGCACTGGAGAGGTGGGTGAGTGGCTGAAACCACCAGTTTGCTAAACTGACGTAGGAGCAATCCTACCACGAGTTCGAATCTCGTCCTCTCCGCAGACATAATTTACGACCATTTTTGGAGAGATGGCAGAGTGGTCGATTGCGGCGGTCTTGAAAACCGTTGAGGGTAACACCTCCGGGGGTTCGAATCCCTCTCTCTCCGCAAAGAGTGAAAATCACAAGATTTTCACTCTTTTTTTATTTGAATATCTATCAACAAACCACAACCCCACAGCACAACAATAAGACTAAAAACGGGTCAACGTAAAAAAACGAATGAAACACACTATTGAAGTTATCCTGAATTTTGGTGATTAGGCAAAAAACATTCCCTCGATAGAAAGTTCACAGTTTATTAAAATCACAAGCTTCTATTTAACACTCAAAATTCCAAGTCATCATTAGCAAAAGACAATGTGTACGAATCATAACTTAGACAGAATTGTTAAACGCACAATTCGAATGTTAAAATTTTATATTATTTTGTTATCTAAAACAATACTTCGGTAAAAAATTACCGAGAAATTAAAATTAAACAATAGAATCGGT
>OLFX01001114.1_pt1 | contig 34167 bp, 13 predicted proteins | sample 1605091 | NCBI WGS metagenome assembly OLFX01 (sample SAMEA3888906, study PRJEB22519) | human gut metagenome | biome: human gut; feature: human-associated habitat; material: faeces | place: Denmark | collected 2012 | reverse complement strand
TTTTAACAACTACATTATCGCCAGCTTTTACGATGGAGCCAAGACCAGTGATAACAGTCTTACCAGCATTATCGATGTTGGAAAGATCTTGTTTAGCAATGCCTGTAATCTTAGCTGTTTCTGTTAAATCCTTTTTATTACCATCTTGATAATTCAATGTAACAGAACCATCGTTAGCAACAGCATATGTACCTTCTTTGATGTGTTTTTCATCAGCAAGGTTAGCCACTTTATTCGTTAAAGTAGCACCAGGTGTTGCACCAGGAGTTGTGTCTGGAGAAGTGATAGTAATGTGATCACCATCAGTCTTAATTGTGTTGCCACCGATTTGAACAGAGGTCAAACCTGTAATTTCCTTAGATAATTGTACTTTTAATTTACCATTGCCGTCGTTATTAACACCAATATTATTATCAGTCAATTTATCTTTATCGGCACCACCAATAATATCTACAGTATTATTAAGTTTCTTAGCAATTACTTTAGACTTATCAGTACCTTGTGCATCATCACCAGCGAATTTAAGGCCATCGTCCATAGTTGCTACTTCACGTACGATGTTCTTGCCATCAGCACCTTTAATAGGGTCGCCATTAGCATCTTTTGGAACATATACGATACGTTCTGCTTTGTCAGTATCAGCACTATGAGCTGGATCGCGGTTTACAAGAACTTGCTCACCTTTAGCAGATGTCATGGAGATGTTAGCGCCATCACGGCCATTGATACCATCTTTACCATTTTGGCCTTTAGGACCAGTCATGCCGATAGAGCCGTCTGCACCATTGATAACTACAGAAGAACCGTCTTTACCAGTTGCACCAACAGAGCCATCTTTACCATTCGCGCCATCTTTACCAGCTACGATGTTATCGGACAAGGAGAATTCTACAGTAGCATTGCCACCAGTAGCATCGTTAGTTTGTTTTACTACTAAGTTTTTACCAGATTGGAATTCTACAGTTTTACCATTTGCAATGTTTTGAGCGTTTGCATCATGGGTATCAGCAACAGCACCACCATCTGTAGTATTAGCAGAGGACTTAACATTCCAAGAGGATGCAGTTGTACCGCCTGTAGATAAACCGGACAAGTCGATAACGGCTTCTTTACCAGATACTACACCACCATTACCATCTGTATATGTTAATTTAACTTTTTTATCAGTACCAGGTGTATATGTACCAGGAGTAATATGTAACTCAGTATCTTTCAACTGTTTTACGTTAACTGCATCAGTATCTGCTGTACCAGGAGCCAAGTTCACAATCTTATTGTTAGCTGTGCCATTGCCCATGGACAAGTTACCACCAGTAATTTGTACTGCAGGTGTATTATTTGTGCCACCTGGGTTGCTGTTAAGAGTGATGGAAGAATTACCATTAGAAATAGAGTTAATATCTTTCAACTCTTTAGCTAAACCAACGTTGATTGTTGTGTTACCATCAGTACCTTGTTCAATCTTAGTTCTAATATTAGCTGTGTTGTATTCATCAGCATATGCTTTACCCGCAGTTAAAGCACCGGAACCTTGAACTGTGACTGTAGAACCGAGTTTATTAGTTTTAACGCCGCCTTCATTAGCGTTGAACTTCAAGCCTTTATCAGTCAATCCGTCAGCTGTATTCTTCAAGTCAGATACGTTTACTGCTGCATTTGGAGTTGCAGTATTAGCAGCATCTAACTTAGTCAAGAAAGAATCACCTGCATTACCAGCGTTTTTAATAGCGGAGCCAACGTTGTTAACGATGGAGTTACCGCCAGTTACATTACCAGCTGCATCTTGAATGGATGTAATAACATCAGCCGGTGCTACTTCTGTACCATCAGGCTTATGGAATTTACCATCTTCATCCTTAGTTAGCTTGTTACCAGCTTTATCCGTATAAACAGCAGGTGTAATGGCATTAACTGTATATGTTTTTTGATTTGTTGTAGGATCAGTAGCTACATCAACACGAACGTTATCCCCTGCTTCTACTTTAGAACTTAAGCCAGTGATAACCTTCTTGCCTTCATTTGTGATGTTAGAAAGATCATTTTTAGCAATGCCTTTAATAACTGCTTGTTCACCAGTAACAGCTTTATTATTACCATCAAGGTATGTCATAGTTACATCGCCATTACTATCAACAGTATATTCATGGCCAGTAGTTGTAGGTGCAATGTGACGTTCAGCAGTTTTTACAGCATGTAATTGGGAACCGTTAACTGCATCAGTGGATGTAGAATTTACATCACCATTAGCAACGCCTGTGATTTTGTTATTAGATACATTAACAGGGCCACCAGAAATAGTTGTGCCACCGGTAGCGAATTCGATTTTACCGCCACCGTTGTTTGTAATGGAGGAGATACCTGTTAAAGCACCTTCTACGTTTACTTTATATGGACTAGCCGTTGTACCTGCACCAGTTACAGTTGTATTTTTACCATCGGCTACTACAGTTTTGCTTCCTGCTGCTGCATCGATTTCGAATACAGTTTTACCGCCTTCAGTTTTTTGATTTACTGTAACGGAGGAACCATCTTTAGCTTTCACCAAGCCATCGTAATCAAATTTAACATTTACGTTAGCATCTTTGCCATTTGAATCGTTTTCGGACACAGTTGTAACACGGTTGTTATCGCCTTTAATGTTCAATTGACCATTGTATGCAAGGAAATCTGCTGCAACTTTATTTGTACCGATTGTAGCTGTATTAGTATCAGCACCAACACGAACGCCAACGTTTTTCAATTGTGCCACGTTAACAGCATCAGTGTCTTGGCTACCAGCTGCTACGTTGATGATTTGACGTTTTTGATCTTCGTTACCAACAGAAACGGCACCAATTTGTGCACCACTATCCCATTGATCACCTAATGCATTAACCGTTGCTTTATAGGAACGATTACGAACTACTGTACCATCTACGGATTTACTATTCCAACCAATATTTTCATTAGAATTTGTTGTACGGCTCAACAAGGATCCAGAACCTAGCGCTACACCGCCTTGTACGCCAGAAACTTGTGCAGTAGCACCAATCGCTGTGGCATCATACGCACCAGTACCTGTTACCGTAGCACCAAAACCAATTGCTTGAGAACGAATATTTTCAGTACCAGATACATTAGCACCAGCGCCAATAGCGATACTTTCACGGGATGCAACAGAAGAGCCATGACCAGCTACGAAACCATCAGATGCATCTGCATGAGAACCGGAACCTAATACTACGGAATAATGAGCATTACCATTGGTTTTTGCATTAGCACCCACAACAACAGCTTGATCAGATTCATCACTAACAGTAGCGCCATTGCCGATAGCAACGCCAGAACCCGCATCATAATAATTGCCGGCTACGGCACCACCCGCAGGGGCTGAGCCTGAATTAACAGTAATTGTTTCCGTATCATAGCCTGCTGGGCTCGGAGTACCATTAGAACCAGAGAATTCATAATTAGAAGTCGTTTTTTGTTTATTTACAGTTGCATTTTTACCGACTGCAACAGATGCTTTTTCATTTGCAGTTGCACCATGACCAAGAGCGGTCGCACTCGCACCGGTTGCTGAGGCTTTACCACCAACAGCGGTGGCAACACTTGCTGTTGCTTCAGATTGCATACCTACGGCAATAGAAGCAAATCCACTAGCTTTTGTTTTAAATACAGTACCACTAGCATCTGGAGCACCATTAGTACCAATAGCAATAGCAGCATTAGCAGTAGCTTCTGTACGATTACCAATAGCTACTGACAAATCATTTTCAGCTTTTACTTCACGACCAATAGCGATTGTATCTTCACGAGCTGCTCTGTTATCACGACCAATAGCAATCTGAGTAGAACCTGCGTTACGACCACCATTTGCAGTAGCATCAGCAAGGTTATTTTGACCGATAGCAATACCACCACCAGTATTGGCATTATTAGAAGTACCCATTGTGATAGTATCTTCTACCTTAGAAGTATTGCCATAACCAATAGCTGTGGCGTTTTGACCAGATGCAGTGTTACGAGCACCAAAAGCTTGAGAGTTTTTAGCAGATGCTTTAGATCCTGCACCAACTGCTGTAGATTCGGTACCTGTTGCATTAGCAAGTGCACCGATACCAACTGCCATGTGCGCATTAGCTTTTGAATAGGAACCCATTGCAAGAGCATATGCATCTTGACCATTAGTTAATGCTTCAGAGTATGTACCAATAGCAATATTATCTGTATTATTAGCTTTTGCCACATTACCTACAGCAACAGTATTTCTACCAGTCGCCTCATTAAAAGAACCAACTGCAGTAGCCGCAGGACCAGTAGCCTTGTTACCACCACCAATTGCGGTAGTAGTATCTTCCGTAGCTGTATTACCAAAACCATAAGCCACATGACCATAACCTGCAGCACCAGCCGTAGTATTACCATAACCAACAACAATGGAGTCCTCACTTACAGAGTTAGTATTAGGATAGCTACCACCAGCCAGAGTACCAGTTGGAGAAATATTAACCTTGTTATACAAATCCTGTGCTGCTTGTACAGGTGTACCAGCAGCCCCTGCACCAACCATTGCCAAACCAGCTAATACGCTAGCTAACACTTTTTTCTTACCACCATTGTTTTTTGCAACTTCGGAAACTACTACGTAGCACTCTTTAGTTTTGCTCCAAACAACTTTAAAAATCTTATTCATAGAATCTATGAACCCCCTTTGAAAAAAGACACAATTATAATCCTTATTATTACAATGTTGTTCGATGAGATTTTCCATGTTTGTGAAAGCCTCAAATTTGAGGCGCAACACATGTTTCATTTATTCCTCATCTTGCGTCATATATAAGATAACAAATATAAATGCTCTTGTAAATGGTTTTTTCATTTTCCCCTCACATATTTTTATTATTTTACATTTATTTATAAATATTTTATATTCTAACTCAATTTTTATTGATTTTATGGGTATTTTTCTCTCTATATATACTATTTACTTCTATAGAATTCGATTTACTACAATTTTTATTGATATATGCATTAGTTTTACTTATAAACTATCACCCTATCGTTTTAATAACTTTCACATACATCGATATGACATAAATCTGCATAAAATAAGGATTTCTATTTTTTAGTCATCTTTTAACTATCAGTACAAATTAACAATTCTAAATTATATAAAACGGAAAAATCACCCCATACAGGACAACTTTTATTAATTATGAAATTTTGTTCATAATCTTATATGGCGAAATCAACTCTATGCTATACTAAATACATATATATCATTATATAGGAGAGATTTCTCATGGGGAATATAAACAGTGAGGTACAAGTTATACCCTACTCAGACATTTCTCCTATGATATACTTAAGAAAATTCGTCTCTATTACAAGTTATAATATTCATTTCTATTAAAAGATATATATATATTAGTCTATATTAAAAGGTATACACATGAGCCAAAACTCTATTCCCAAAACAGATGCAAAGCAATCTAAAACACCTGCAAAAGGTACATCTCCAAAGGCATCAAACACCATACAGCCACCTATTAATGAGGTGGTACAAGAAAAGATTGAAGAGCTGAAAGAATCGTATGACAATTTCCTCTATGTGTCTAAGGCGTTTTCCAACACCAACATCAATTCACTGCAAGCCCGCGGCCGGTTATATGGGCTTTCACCAGCATCACTCAAGGGGGCGTGCGTATTAGAGCTAGGTTCGTCATGCGGGGGCAACATCATCCCACAAGCGCTGTACTATCCAGAGACTACTTTCACGGGCATCGATTTATCGGGCGTGCAGATTGAGCACGGCAAGGAATTAATCGAATCCATGGGTCTCACGAATATTACGTTACTAGAAAAAAATATCATGGACATCGACGACGATTTCGGCACCTTTGATTACATCATCGTGCACGGCATTTGGTCGTGGGTACCGGACATGGTGAAAGACAAAATTCTCAGCATTTGTAATCGCAATCTATCGGATCGGGGTATTGCGTATGTGTCATATAATACGTATCCGGGGTGGAAACGGTTAGAACAATTGCGGGATATTATGCTGTATTCGGAAAAGCATGCGCCAACGACGTCCCTACAGGATCGTACGGCGTATACGAAACAGGTGTTGCAGCTCATTCAGGAAACAATGAAGTTGGATGAACGATCGCGCATGAAATCGAGTTACAAGATTCCTAATATTGATCGTGTCCTTAAGGCCAATGATTATTACGTGGGCCATGAGTATTTAGAGTCCATTAACGATCCGGTGTATGTATCGGAGTTTGTGAAACGGGCTGAATCTCAAGGTTGTGCCTATGTGGGCGATGAATGTATGCAGCGCTCCTTTATTACGTGGTTACCGGATGCGACTGTGACGAATATTAAAAAGTTAGCCCAAGATAACCGCGTAGATAAGGAACAGTACTTTGATTACGTGTATGATACACAGTTCCGCATGTCGTTGTTAACGAAACAATCCAACGCGGACAAGATTACGCAAAATGAAATGGTAACGAAGGACATATTGGATGGACTCTATTTCCTCATCACCTTAGATACGGATATGGGTGTTCCACCGGAATGGACAGACACAGTACACATCGCGGTAAAAGAAATGATGGATACAAAATTACCGTTCTCTGTACAAGATGTAGTCGACCATATTGAGCATCAATATCCGGGCTATGAAATCGACATGGATAAGCTTTATACGCGCTTATTTTTACTCGTTGTCGTGGGCCAACTCTATACCTATGGTGAACTCTATGAACACATACAGTTCGAGGAAAATGAAACCTACATTCCTCAGCGGTTCATCGACTATATTGCAACCCTTATCGAAAAGGATGGCAATCGGTATATGACGACGGCAAACATGTATAATCAAATCGACTATGACGTGGAGCATGGCGTGTTATACATTATGCGCCTCTTAACAACGCCAACTACAAAAGAAAAACTCATAGAAGATCTAGATGTGAATGTGACCGTCGAACGGACAACGAAGGATGGTCAACAGTACCGCGTTCCATCGGAACAATACTTAGATGAAGTATTGCGTCATTTACGATCATTGGGGTTCTTTAGAAAAAAATAACATACACACAACCAAAAGCGGATAGTGAATCCTAGGACTCACTATCCGCTTTTGTTGTATATCTTACATTATACTATTATTGTAATTTAGCAAGAATCATGTCGATTTTACGTTGCATATCTTCATTTTGTTGGCGAAGTGTATCGATTTCACTAGCCTGTTTAAAAATTACAGCATCCTTTTCTTGGTCTTTGGCCAACAAGGCTTGCATTTCATCTTGCATTACATAGATGGAGCTAATTGGACCACCTTTATAGCGATCTGGAATAGCTTTCTTTTCAGGGCTATAGCCAAATTTATGGGTTACACCAGCGTTGACCATGTTGTCATGGCTATCGAGGGATACACCGATGTTGAACATCGTATTTTCATTGGTGTAATGCGCCATACCGAGTGCCACAGCGGTTTGGGATTTGTAATTACCCACACCGGCCATGATTTGTGTTGGTTCCAATGGATCATATTGAATAGGTTTCAATGCTGCCAATGCAGCTGCATTAGCGCCCGCTTTGCTTGCGTATTGTCTTGCCGCATTATCTGCTAGACCCGCAAGTCCACGAAGTGCTTGATCCACTTGTTGTTTATTCACCGCATCGGTTGGTTTTTCTGCAGGGCCCACACCGGTAATGCGATGACCGCCCATATCCAAATTAGAATTAATGGACACATTGGCTGGGGTATTGCCATTTTGACTGTTGAAAGTCATCGTTGGCGCTCCAGTACCACTACCAGTGATAGATGATATACCTGACAAGATGCCGTTTTTATCAAGAGTCATACCACCAACAGTCACTTTATCAAAGGATACATTCTTAGCAGTACCAATCGTAATCGCATGACCTGTATTCGTAATAGCAATATTATCTCCATTGATGAAGTTAACCGTATCACCACCAACTACTGCTGTAGTATCTTTACCATTGGTTTGGACGTTCCAAGATGCCGCAGATTTAGCCAAATCTTGAATATGCGTATTCCCCGCAGCAGACAAGTTGGACAAGTCTTTATCAGCAGATTTTTCAGCTGCTGTCACAGCTGCTGTCAATTTAGCGGTTGGTGTAATGGTTACATCATCACCACTAGCAGAAGTTGTAATCAAGGCATCGGTTCCAGTTTGCCCCTTAATATTGAATTGAATGCCACCAGTTGTATTTAGTGTCTTTGCTGTTGTTGTAGAACCGGAATCATCACCAAGGGTAATCGTATTATTGCCCAATGCTTTGGTTGCATCGGAAGCTGCCTTCACAGCCTCATCCATTTGTTTCTTATTAACAGCAGCATCATCGGTAGTTGCTTTACCAACGTTCTTAATTTGTGTATTACCAGCATCGATACCGGAGCCATTCAACTTAACAATGTTAGTACCATCAGTAGCAGTGACACCAGTTGGTGCTATTGTCGTTGTGTTTGTACCGTCAGTAGTGGATAAACCACCTTTAGTCATAGCAGTTGTGTTACCCGTGCCATCTGTAATAGTAGAGGAAGCACCTGTTACGGTTTGTGTATTGCCAGATCCATCTTTGAACGTAGCAGATGTCAAACCTGTTAAATCTTTAGATAATTTAACATTTAATGTACCTGCTCCATCAGATATAACCCCAATATTATTATCTGAAAGTTTATTAGTATCGGTTACGCCACCTTTGATAGACAATACTTCACCATGTTTACGAACAGAATTACTACCTGTATCCCCAGCAAATTCATGAGTTGCATCCGCAGTAGCTTTAGTAATAGCGTCATCCATTTGACCTTTGTTTACCGCGGAATCGGCAGAAGTACCGGCAGCAATATGCTTAATTTCTGTATTACCAGCATCGATACCAGATCCCTCTACCTTAACAGTATGAGAACCATCAGTAGCAGTCATGCCTGTTGGTGCTACGGTTGTTGTGTTCGTACCATCAGTAGTGGATAGACCGCCATTTGTAAGACCTGTTGTATGACCATTACCATCGGTTGCACTTACTCCCGTATTGGTTAAGGATGTAGTGTTACCATTGCCATCAGTTGCATCGACGCCGCCTTTAGTTAAAGATGTCGTTTGACCACTGGCATCTTTAGCTGTTACACCATCTTTTGTAGTAACCGTGGATACACCATTGTTATCCTTAATTTCAGATTTCGTTGGCGCCAATGTTTGGGTATTACCAGATGTATCTGCAATCGTAGTAGAACCACCAGTCACAGTAGTTGTATTACCGGCTGTATCTGTAAATGTTGCAGATGTTAAACCTGTTAACGCTTTCGCAAGTTTAATATTCAAAGCACCATTTGTAGCATCACCAATTACCGCGATATTGCCCGATGTTAAATCTGCATCAGTAGTAGTTGCACCACCTTTAATCGTGAGTTTTTCACCATGTTTACGACTTACAACAGTAGCATCATCACCACCAAATTCATGAGTTGCATCCGCAGTAGCTTTAGTAATGGCATCATCCATTTGTTTCTTATTAACTGCAGCATCATCGGTAGTTGCTTTACCAACGTTCTTAATTTCTGTACCACCAGCATCAATACCAGAACCATTTAATTTAACAGTGTTGGTACCATCAGTGGCAGTAATACCTGTTGGCGCTACGGTTGTTGTGTTCGTACCATCAGTAGTGGATAGACCGCCATTTGTAAGACCTGTTGTATGACCATTACCATCGGTTGCACTTACTCCCGTATTGGTTAAGGATGTAGTGTTACCATTGCCATCAGTTGCATCGACGCCGCCTTTAGTTAAAGATGTCGTTTGACCGCTAGCATCTTTAGCTGTTACACCATCTTTTGTAGTAACAGTGGATACACCATTAGTATCCTTAATTTCAGATTTCGTTGGTGCCAATGTTTGGGTATTACCAGCTGTATCTGCAATCGTAGTAGAACCACCTGTCACCATAGTGGTATTACCGGATGCATCTTTGAACGTAGCAGATGTTAAACCGCTCAATACCTTCGCAAGGCGAATATTCAATGTGCCCGCCCCATCAGATACGACACCGATGTTGCCTGTTGTCAAATCAGCTGGTGTTGTTACGCCACCTTTGATGGATAATACTTCACCATGTTTACGTACAGATGTGGTACCTGTATCACCATCAAATTTATGTTCAGCGTCAGCTAATGCTTGTGCTGTATTCGCATTGGATTTAGTAATTGCATCGTTAATAGCAGTCGCTACGTTTTGTGTTGTAGCTACGCCATTTTTACCAGCTGTAGTGCCTTGTGTAGAACCATTAGCGCCGATTTTACCTGTTGTATCATCAAGGACGAGTTTACCTTCATCTACATTTACAGTATATGTTTTCACACCGCCAGTTGTATTATCGGATACTGTAGCAAGGCCTGTGCCTGTTACATTAACAGCGTCTTGTGCGGATGTGACTGCCAAGTCTTTGATGACTGTTTTACCAGCAGATGAAATATTAGACAAATCCTTGTCAGCAGATTTTTCTGCCGCTGTCACCGCAGCTGTCAATTTAGCGGTTGGAGCAATCGTTACATTATCGCCTGTAGCAGATGTAGTGATTAACGCATTAGCGCCTGTATCACCTTTGATGTTGAATGTAATAGCATTTGTGCTAAGTTTCTTCGCTGTTGTAGAACCAGCATCACTGCCAAGAGCAATGGTATTATTACCCAATGCTGTGGTTGCATCAGTAGCTGATTTTACAGCATCATCCATTTGTTTCTTGTTAACCGCAGCATCATCGGTCGTTGCTTTGCCAACGTTTTTGATTTGTGTATTGCCAGCATCGATACCAGAACCATTCAACTTAACAGTATTAGTACCATCAGTGGCAGTGACACCAGCCGGTGCTACTGTCGTTGTATTTGTACCATCAGTAGTGGATAGACCACCTTTAGTCATAGTGGTCGTGTTACCCGCGCCATCCGCGATAGTAGAGGAAGCACCTGTTACGGTTTGTGTATTACCGGATCCATCTGTAAATGTAGCAGATGTTAAACCTGTTAAGGCTTTTGCCATCTTGATATTTAATGTACCAGATGCTGTATCACCTACGACTGCGATATTACCAGATGTAAGGTCTGTAGCAGTTGTGGATGCGCCACCTTTAATGTTGAGTTGTTCACCATGTTTACGGCTAATTATGGTAGCATCATCGCCAGCAAAATTGTGTTTTGCATCAGCTAAGGCTTGTGCATTGTTTGCATTTGCTTTAGTTACAGCATCGTTAATAGCAGTCGCTACATTTTGGGTTGTAGCTACGCCATTTTTACCAGCTGTACTACCTTGTGTAGCACCGTTAGCACCGATTTTACCGGTTGTATCATCAAGAACAAGTTTACCTTCGTCTACATTCACAGTGTATGTTTTCACACCGCCAGTTGTATTGTCAGACACTGTAGCAAGGCCTGTACCTGTAACAGTTACAGCATCTTGTGCGGCTGCTTTAGCTACGTTCTTAACAGCATTTTCAGATACGGCTACTTCATAGGTTTCACCCTTAGCAGTACCCGTTTGACCTGTTACAGTGGCTAAGTTAGTATCGCCAGTTAACGCCTTAGCAATTACCTTTTCAGTAGATGTAGCTGCTGTTTGTGCATTAGCGATGGCTGTTTCCATTTGGCCTTTGCTAACAGCGGAATCGGCAGCTGTACCATCGGCAATACCTTTTACTTCTTTACCGCCCGCATTGATGCCATCTGTTTTATCAAGAACAATACCACCAACAGTCACTTTATCGAAGGATACATTCTTAGCGGTACCAATTGTAATAGCACGACCTGCATTTGTAATAGCAATGTTATCGCCATTGATGAAGTTGACACTTTCACCACCAGATACAGCAGTGGTACCACCGCCATTTGTTTCTACATTCCAAGAAGCAGCCGTTTTAGCAAGATTCTTAATGTAGGTATCACCGGCAGCAGACAAGTTGGACAAGTCTTTATCAGCAGATTTTTCTGCCGCTGTCACAGCAGCACTCAACTTAGCCGTTGGAGCGATGGTGACATCATCACCTGTGGCAGATGTTGTAATGAGTGCATTTGCACCAGTTTCACCTTTAATGTTGAACTTAATGCCACCAGTTGTGCTTAATTTCTTAGCAGTAGTTGTACCAGATTCACTTCCTAGCGAAACAGTATTATCACCCAATGCTTTAGTTGCATCCGAAGCGGCTTTTACAGCATCATCCATTTGTTTCTTGTTCACAGCAGCATCATCGGTAGTACCATTAGCAACATTCTTAATTTCTTTATTACCGGCACTAATACCACTAGTAGTTACAGAAATTGGTGTTGTGCCTGTACCAGCAGGAGTTACCGTTATACCTGTAGGTGCTGTTGTAGTTATGTTACCTGCTGCATCAGTAGTTGTGACCCCACCTTTAGATACAACAGTAGAATTACCAGCTGCATCAGAAATCGTAGAGGAACCACCTGTTACGATTTGTGTATTGCCAGATCCATCTGTAAATGTAGCAGATGTTAAACCTGTTAAGGCTTTTGCCATCTTGATATTTAATGTACCAGATGCTGTATCACCTACGACTGCGATATTACCAGATGTAAGGTCTGTAGCAGTTGTGGATGCACCACCTTTGATGTTAAGTTGTTCACCATGTTTACGGCTAATTACGGTAGCATCATCACCAGCAAAATTGTGTTTTGCGTCAGCTAATGCTTGTGCATTATTGGCATTTGCTTTTGTAACAGCATCATTAATAGCAGTTGCTACGTTTTGTGTTGTAGCAATACCATTTTTACCAGCTGTACTACCTTGTGTAGCACCGTTAGCACCGATTTTACCTGTTGTGTCATCAAGAACAAGTTTGCCTTCTTCTACATTAACCGTATATGTTTTCACACCACCTGCTGTATTGTCAGATACTGTAGCAAGGCCTGTGCCTGTTACTGTCACAGCGTCTTGTGCTGCTGCTTTAGCTACATTCTTAACTGCATTTTCAGATACAGCTACTTCATAGGTTTCGCCTTTAGCTGTACCTGTTTGACCAGTTACAGTAGCCAAGTTGTTATCGCCAGATAATGTTTTAGCGACTACCTTTTCAGTAGATGTAGCTGCTGTTTGTGCATTAGCAATGGCTGTTTCCATTTGGCCTTTGCTAACAGCGGAGGTAGCTGCCGTACCATCAGCAATATTCTTAATTTCTGTACCACCCGCATTGATGCCATCTGTTGTCATGGAGATAGCAGAGGCACCAGCACCACTTGGTGTAATGGTTACACCATCACCATTGATAACAGTAGTATTGCCACCAGCAGTAGTGAAGGTTGCCGATGTTAAGCCACTCAATACCTTCGCAAGTCGGATATTCAATGTGCCTGCCCCATCAGATACGACACCGATATTGCCAGTGCTTAAATCAGCTGGTGTTGTAACGCCACCTTTAATGGATAATACTTCACCGTGTTTACGAATGGATGTAGTACCTGTATCGCCAGCAAATTTATGTTCTGCATCGGCTAAGGCTTGTGTTGTGCTTGCTTTTGCTTTAGTCACAGCATCGTTAATAGCAGTCGCTACGTTTTGGGTTGTAGCTACGCCATTAGAACCGGCCGCACCAGATGCACCTGTTGTACCAGCAGCACCGACTTGCCCATTGGCAGTTACGACTAAGTTACCAGTATTCACATCAACCGTGTATGTTTTCACACCGCCAGTTGTATTATCAGATACCGTAGCAAGTCCCGTACCAGCTACTTTCACAGCATCTTGCGCAGCCCCTTTGGCTAAATCTTTAATAACAGTTTTACCACTTGTAGAAATATTGGATAAATTTTTATCTGCTGCATTTTCAGCAGCCGTAACAGCAGCGGTCAATTTAGACGTTGGTGCAATGGTTACATCATCGCCACTAGCAGATGTCGAAATCAACGCATTGGTGCCGGTTTGGCCCTTAATATTAAATTTAACATCTCCAGAAGCCAATTTTTTAGCTGTCGTGGATCCTGTGGAACCACCAAGGGCAATCGTACGATTGACAGCTGTTGACGAATCCGTAATCGATTGTTTCGTTGTCGTATTCAAGTCATAAGTTACTTGACCATTCGCACCTATCGTAGCAACCGTAGTTGTACCATTGGTGAAATTAAGGCCATCGGATACCTTAACCGTATTAGCCGTACCACCATTCGCCTTATAGCTAATGGTTTGATCCGCATTTGCTTGGTTAATCGCTTGTGCTACATTATTGGCGTCCGCCATGCCTGCGCTAGCACTAGCCGTACCATTCGTAACGGTAATAGTTTGCTTTTTACCAGAAATGGTGAGTGTTTGATTATTGCCCTTTGTCGTTATATATGTACTATCACCGACTACGTTTAATGCACTATTTGTTAAATTAACGTCGCCCTTTGTGCTACCGTCGGCTGTGAAAGCAAGGTTCATGCTCTTAAGTTGTGCTACGTTGACCGCATCAGTATTGTTAGTACCAGCTGCAAGACCTGTTAATTGACGTGTATTGGTGCCATCGCCAATAGAAACAGCAGCCCAAGTGCTTGTTAACGCATTACCAGATAAGCCAGTAAATGTATTTGTTCGTCCTGTATTCGGATTATAGCCAGCACCAGCTACTGTATTCGCTATGGATCCAGCACCCAATGCTACGCCACCTTCTACAGTCGCTTGTGTATTTGCACCTAGTGCTAATGAGTTCTTTTCAGCTGCCTTTGCTGTGTTACCATAGGCGGCAGCATTTTCACCACTAGCAGCAGATTTATAACCAACAGCAATCGCTTGAAGACCAGATGCTGCACTACTTTGTCCAATAGCAACGGTACTGCTTTGATTAGCCTCTGAATTGAGACCAATTGCCACCGCCGTAGAGCCAGTTGCCTTTGCTTGTGGCCCTAGTGCAGTTGCAGAGGCGCCAGTAGCTTGAGAAGTCTTGCCGAGTGCTACAGAATTAATATTGTTAGATACTGTATCTTGACCAATGGCAATGGAATCACCATTGCTAGCATTCGCACTTTTCCCTAATGCGATAGAATCTCCACCAGTAGCTTGAGATGACGTACCAATAGCTACAGCATCACCAGCAGTAGCAACTGTACCATTACCTACTGCTACAGCAGATTCACCACCAGCACTAGCAGATTTACCAACGGCAATAGCCGCCTCGCCACCAGATTCGGAGTTAAACCCAGCAGTATAAGAGTAGGCCCCTGTAGCTTTTGCATTCGCACCAAGAGCTACAGCAAGTGTAGCGGATGCACTAGCCTTTTCACCTATTGCCATGCTATGAACAGCTGATACTTGCGTTTGATAACCAATAGCAATCCCATAATCTGATCCGGATGTTACTTTACTTTCATTCCCCAATGCAACACCATAAGAAGCTCTATTCTCTGCAATAGTACCTATGGCAACCGTATTATTACCTTCAGCATGTGCGCCTGCACCGACTGCAACAGATGGCTTAATGGAACCGCCTATGAAGGTACCTGATGCAAAACTTCTAAAGCCAATCGCGATGGATTGATTAGAATCGCTATAGGCTGCATTACCTATAGCGACACCATTGGTTGTGGTATTCTTAACCGAGCCATTGGCAAGTGCTGATGATGGTTGATCAGTGAAAGGAATTGTGGATACAGCCATTACATGAGTCCCCATTGTTGACATCGCTAACCCTGCTAGAATACTAGCCACCACAATCTTCTTTTTCCCCGTCGTATTCTTCGCCATTTCCGATACAACAACGTAACATTGTTTAGATTTAGACCAAATCACTTTAAATATCTTATTCACAGTCCACGTATCTCCTCATACTAATATATCATTTATTATTAATAACTCATTCATTTATAAAGTAGACAATAATAGTCTAGTTTTATGCATACATGTATAAAAGTACCATATAGCATTCATATTTTCAATATTTTCGATACGGTTTTATGAAAATATTATGAAATTTTAAGCGACTGTAACTGATTTGTTATATTAATTTTATTTATACGACAAATAGCGGCTAGTACATCAGATGAGATATACTAGCCGCTACATAGTTACGGGTTTTATAATATATTTTTATAAGTCTTATATATTGTATTATTTTATATACATTATATTATCAACTATTTTTTATTGACACGAACACGTTCAATAGTTGGTTGTCCTTGATGATTTTTTGCCACTGTATCTACGCGGAATAGAGCCATTTCAGGGCTAAATTCTGTTACGAGTTGTTCGTTTACTTGTACGCCGTTTTGAATTGCACGGTATACGATTTGTGCAAACTCATAACGTGTTAACATACGGTCCCCACCGAATGTACCATCTGGGTACCCTTCTACTAAGCCACGACGAGATAAATCGCTAACAGCTTCGTACGCCCAGTGATTGCTTGGCACATCTGGGAATAGTGTAGTGCGGTCAGCTTTCATATTAGTACCAGCTACACCATTTAAAAGGGTTGTCAATTTTTGGATTTGTGCATTTTGAAGAGCTACGGTTTTCTTAAGTTCTAACACTTCTTTACCGATGGCTACGCGAGAACGAGATACATTGCTATGAGCGCCAACTTTCACAGAAAGGCCAGCATTCACAACAGTTTCCCCATTACCCAATGTAGAACCTACGCTCAATTGAACGTCCTCGTTAGGACGATAGAATGCACCGAGTGCAGCAGCATTGCCATTGTGGTAATGACCATAGCCTGCAGCAAAATCCCATTTAGCATCAGGGTCAAAGTCGAGCGGATGAAGGGCCGCCAAGGCAGCAGAACCAGCAACACCACGATTTACGCGTTTGTCCAAGCGAGCTATATTGCCATTAATGTTTGTAATGTTGTTTTGGATATTCGTAATATCGCCGCCTACATTGTTACGCAACAATTTAAGTTGAGCCACATTTACCGCATCAGTATCATTAGTACCAGCAGCGACAGATGTGATTTGACGAGTTACATTATTATCTACATCACCAACAGACACAGCCGATGCTGTAGACACCCAAGTAGAAGATGTTTCAGTGGATGGCGCATTGGTAAGAACATCATAACCTACTGCACCAGCTGCAACAGTTGCTTTAGAGCCACTACCAATAGCAGTACCACCTACTACGGATACTTCTGTATTATGACCTACAGCCACTGCATCGTTTACAGTCGTTGTTGTGCCATTATCGCTAGATCCTAAGATAACTGTGTTGTTTGCACTCGTTACAGTACGATTATCACCTAAAACAAGAGTATTATTTGCATCGGATACTGTATTTTTAGAACCGATAACAGTCATGTGCTGTACTTTCGTACCTGTATTGCCCACGCCGATAGCCAAGTTATCTTTACTTTGGTTACCACGTACTCCGGTTACAGTGTTATTTACACCAATCATAGATGTACGTAGTGTATAGTCTGCTTTATTACCGCCACCAAACGCCATTGTAGCACCAGCACCATTAGAGGATGTAACAGCAGTTTTTAATTTGTCTGCAAAATCCTTCGCGGACGTAGCACTTTCACCAGGCGTACTGAACGAAGTACTAGAATTAGTGATTTCATTACCTGCACCATATACAAGTACACCATTAGAATTCGCTACACGGTTGGCAACGCCAGTAATAGCCGTTGCTACACCAGCTGTAGAACCACCACTTGTAGATTCAATACTGTTGAAAGCACCATTTACGGTAGCCCCGAAGTTTTGAGTAGGTGTTGAGAAACGACCACCTGTGTAGGTGGAACTAATGACATTATATGTACCAGTAGTAGTGGTGAAAGCCCCATTACTAAAGCTATTCGCACCAACAGTTGTTGCATATACATTTAGATTTGCACCACGTGTACCATTATTATCTGTATCTATCGTTATATCACCAATGGCTCCACGATAGTTATGAGATCCAATCATAGTACTACCTGTACGAGCATATGTGTTATTACCAATCGCAACAGAACTCACTACCTTAGATGGATCTGCCGGTACACGAGCAGAGGACCAAAAGTTACCAGAATAGGATGTTTGCCCCATTCCTACAGCGGCTTCTGCACCACCTGCCATATTTTCAACATGTGCATTGGCACCAATAGCTATGCTGCCATTTTGGCCAACGTAGTTTTCTACATTAGCTTTGTTACCCAATGCAACATCTAAGGTGTTATTTGCGGTACTACCTGTACCGTAGGCAATACCATTACCAGACCCAGTTGTTGTATCCGCCGCACTAGCCACACATAGGCTAGATAACAAGACACCATTGATCAATAGTGTTAATATACGTTTACGATTGTTCATATTCTTCTATCCCCTATATAACAAAACAATAAGTCACTCTCAAAACTCATCATTTCTTCATGATGATTACATGAATATATTAACATATTTTAAATATTTGTAAATAGTTTGTTTATAATAAATCGCAAAAAGTTAGAATTACATGACAAAAATTAATGTATTTATAGGATAGTTAAATAAATTAAAAAGCGGGTAGCTAAATCACAAAGGATTAACTATCCGCTTATGTATTGAGGTTTGTATGAAAAATCTGTTTACACTATACAGCTATTTAAGCATCTCAATATTATCTATTATTTAATTTTTCTACCAGCATATCTACTGTTTCTTGTAATTTCTTATTTTGAGCCTCTAATGTATCAACCCGTTGTTCGAGAGCATTATAGGAAGCAGGAGAGATTTTTTGTAGCTTTTTGTTTTCACCGAATTTATAGGATACACCAAGGTTGGCCATGATGTGGTCATTAACGGTAGCACCGGCTGTGAGGAGCAAGTTTTCCTTTGGATAATACCCCACACCGAGAGCTAACGCATTAGCATCTTTGTAGTGGCCAATACCGCCCATCACTTGTACTCGATTATCTGGATCAAATTGCATTGGATGTAATGCAGCTAGTGCCGCAGCACGAGCATCGCCTTTATTGGCCTCTTTTCCAATGTTGCTAATTTTGTTATATAGATTATCGATTTGTTGATTGGCACCATATAATTGGGAACCATTGATGGCATCTGTAGAATCAGCACTTACACGGCCTGCCGCTACATGAGTGATGGTCCGTTCTTGATCGGTAGCGCCTACGGATACGGTGGATACCGGTGCAGTGCCGGCAAAGTTAACAGTGCCACCTGCATAAGTATAGCTTGGGGTGCTCACCACATCGCTACTTTCAGCAGTGGATTGACTACCAAGCACAACTGCATTATTCAAAGTCGTATCTACGTGGTCACCTAAGACATAGGTATTATTAGCCGTCACATGATTATAGGCACCAACAACAGCATTGCTTTTACCCTTTAACTCTGCATTATGACCTATGCCATAGTTGAAATCACCATTCACGTTTGAGTTAGAGCCAATCAACACCGTATTATTACCCTTACTGCCTCCGGCTTGCGATCTACCGATCCACACATTTTTATTACCCGTAGCATTGGCACCACTAAAGTAACCGATGGCAACAGTATCAGAAAGAGTAGCTTTATAACCTGCAGCAAAGGTGCCCATGAAATTGTAATCGCCCTTACCGTCAACAAAGGTTTTACCGCCTAATGCGACATTACCACCACCATTTGATCCGTTCAACGCTAAGCGTCCAATGGCAACATTGTTACCTCTTGCATTTGGATCTCCAGTATGTGAATAGGGATTGCTATTAGTGGCCCCAGTTTGTCCACCTAAGGATACATTGTCTGAATTAGAAAAAGTAGATCCCTGCAATCCAATATTATAGGCTGCACCACCAGTTGAAACGATAGGTGTATCAGCGGCTTGCACTAGGCCTATAGAAGATACACTAAATACACTCATCATTGAAACAATACATAATTTTGTTGCGTAATTCATATTACATCCCTCCCACACTTTCAAAATGTGTTGCTATACTCCCGCTAATGTTCTCGATGCGCCATAGATTTCAGCTACCACATAAGGGTTACCGCAGGTACTCAATTTAGCAAGTATCCGTTTTGTATAATCTAAATGCTCTAACAAAGCATCCCGTAGTTTGCGTTGCACGTGGTCAGGGGAATGAAATACGAGTATAGGATCAAAGTCTCCTATGATGATATACGTTGTATGTGGTTCTGGTCCTGGCTCAATGCGGTATTGAAATGGAATGATAACATTAAATAAACCATACACCACATCGCGCGCAATTGGTTTCCGTGCTTTAAGACAAGCAAATGTCATGTTAGGACCTAACGTTCGTGGATCCGTATACATGGGCTTTGACCGTCTTGTTGATTGAATGCCGTTTGCTAGAACACCCTCGTGTCGTGCTATCTCTCGCAATACCGTTTTAATGGATTTGTGAATGATATCACGCCGACCATCTACATAGTAACATGCGGTGCAGTCACCACCATCTATGTAAACAGGAATTAAGCAACATATATGGTGAGCTACATCGCCATATATCGCATTTGGATTACAAGAAATTGATTCTTTATTACTTACCGTTTGATACGCTGTATTATGCATCATTATAACCTTTCTTAAGATTAATGAGTAATAAAACTAAGGAATTCCTCTTGTAAAATTGTATAAATAACACGTGTTATATAAATGTGCTTTAGCAGCACTTATGAGTTAATTGTATACCTATAATTACAAGCTGTAAATATATAAATTAAAAAATATTTTAGTTTTTTAAAATTACTTATAACTATGCATATTTTGCATATCTTGAATATCGAATTCTTTGTTATCCGCTACCATCATATAGTACCGCAATTGGTCGATGGCCTTTTTATGGCGTTGTTGCACAGCCTGTCTTGACTGATGTGTTTCACAGCCTATGTCTACGCAGCTCTTGCCATCTCGATATAGGGCATACAATAACTGTTGTTGCTCGCGTGGTAATTTTTTGAAAGCAGACCACAGACGATTGCGCAATTCGTCTTCTGTTACCGTTCCGATGATGTCTCGTTCAATATCTATATCATCAGGGAACTGGTCCATGGCAGGCTCTGATACATCATCACCGGTACATAGAGGCAAGGTCAACTCGTGGCGCCACTGATGAGCTGATTGTTTATAAAAATTAAGATAACCATAATGAATGGCTGCTTTCACATAGCCAGAAAATGGTACCTTTCCCGACGTGTGAAAGCTATAGATGGATTCGATAAAGATGATCCACAGAAATGATTCGACGTCATCCGTCATCACAGCCGTACTACTTCGGCTCGCATACCGCATGATAAGCGGCCGATAGCGTCGGCATAGCTCGATTTGTGCCGCATCGATGGTCAGTTCCTCGATGGGCCACACGGCTCGTTCCGTACTGAGCACCGATACACGACGTTCTTGGCAGACGCGCACTAAACTAAGGTCTGTCACCGCTTGTAATACCTTTTGGGGACATACCACATGCTTTACGTTCATATTCGTTCCTTTCTGCCTAGGCCTACTTGGAATATACACCCAAATGAGTATTTAGACAAACGAGAAATTCCGCCATAAATGCATACATTTACAGCGGAATTTTTGTTGTTACATATGTATTTGTGTATAATTACAAACCTATTTCAGAAAAGTACGTCAATTTAGATCAATTTTACATAGCTGCATGAATTTGAATCGATCGTTGTACAATGAGCGAGTTCGAATCAATTACAAGTCGCACGAATTCGAATTCATTTCACTAAAACGATTGGATTAAGCGAGTGTATCTAGCGCAGGTTTTGCAATGGTATCGTAAATATATTGCCCTTGACCACAATTAATTTCCTCAAGATTTGGGAACACGAACTGGTACCAAAATTGGAACATAGTATTCACAAAATGGTAATCTGCGTAACGCAATGGACCTCGGCTGCCCCCTTGAATACGTCCAATAATTTCCATATCTAAAAGGTCGGCCATACGGGTTGCAAAGGTACCACTCTTAAGCTCACTGGCATGACATAATTCTGTATAGAACGGCTTATCTAGTTGTGCCAACGCATAGAGAATCGCATTAGCAGCCCCTACATTACGAATGTAGCGCATAAGCAATCGTTGTGGTTCCGTACATAATATGCCTTGTGGTCTGAAGAATAGACGCACAATATTTTCATCTACCGATAAGGCGGGATCTATATGCACGAGATTCCCCGGCATACCACCTGTTACATGGTATAGCTTAACAAGATCTTCATCCGTATAGTCCCAACCTAATGCTCTCACATCATCAAGTGTGAACGGATTGACCTTGAAATAATTATGAATGTAGGCTGCAATCAAACTTGATTCGCCCAAGATTCGTCCTTTTAATTCGTCCACATGGGTTCCCATGAGGAGTACGAATACTTTACCATGGTCACGATAGGTTTCCATCAAGTCACGCAATATGATAGGCGCTTGTGGAACCGTATCCACAAATGAAGGATAATCATCTATGATGAGCATGATCCGCTTGTCAAGACTTGCTTGAAAAACGCCACGCAATGCATCCTCTAAAGTCTTAAAAGACCCTGATGGCACCTTTAGTTCTCTCTCAATTGATCGAATATGAATGGACTCATTCGCCAAGCGTCCAAGCAGATATATGGTATGACCCTTGCCTAATCGAGCCTGTAATTCTCTAGCGATATACGTTTTACCAACGCTGTAAGGACCGTGTACAACACTCATTTCCATGCGGTCCTGATTGTATAGTTCCATTATGGCGTCAATGACCGCCTCATGGTTACTACATTTCATATAAGATCTCACCTCCCTTAAAATAGTTCTCAGGAGTTTATTATATCATATTTTAAATAAACTATAAAATATTTCTTGTAAATTTTAACAAATAGATAATAAATTCATTTTTTACACATAAAAAACTCTTTTCCCATTATGATATGTACCCCTTTTACTGGTTGTTTAGTAAAGAGGGTACATTATTACAAGAAAAGAGTTTCTATGCCTAATTTTACATTCTTATTATTAAAGCTTACAGTTGTAAGCCATATCTATCGGTCATTGCTAAATTTCATGAGCATGATGCGGCGCACCGATTCATCAAGGCGTGCTTCGGAAATGGTTCCATTCTCTACAGCCTGTGTTAACGCATCGTGAACTGCCTTGATGTGCTTGGCATGCTTACAAAGGATAACCATGTCGCTGCCCGCATTGATGGTGCGCACCGCATAATCCTCTATGGACATACCAGCAACAGCAGCGCCGACCTCGATATCATCGGTCATCACCACGCCCTCAAAGCCCAGTTCATTCCGTAGCCAATCTGTAATGATCGGTTTAGATAGACTCACTGGATGATTCGCATCGATAGAGGGTACTTTCACAGCATTCACCATAATCATAGGATGTTCGTCACGCGTCGCATCGATGAGCTGAGCAAATACGCGACCATCATCGTCCATGAGGCTCGCCTTCGACGCATCTAGTTTCATGCCCGGCACCGTGTAATCAGCGCCGCCTGGAAAATATTGGTACCCCGTAAACACGCGATTCGCCGCATAGCGTTTAGTAATAGTCTCACCGATGCGCGCCGCCCAATCCACATCGCTCGTGTATGAGTAAAACGAATGGGTATTCACCATTACCCCCAGGTTCAAATTAAACCCAAGGTCGCGCATCTCAATGGCCGTGCGCGTCGCTAGACTCGACACCGCATCAAGCCCCTGCTTCGATAACAACTTAGGGTCCGTCCATGGTAGCATCAAATTAGGTCTATACTGCATGCGTTCTCGATTCATGGCGATGAACGGCATCATGAGGCTCGACGTATTCGCCGTGTCTCGTATGCCTTGTGTGAAAGCCCGCACTTGTTCCTTGGATTCCATATTATCATTATCTAATACAATACCGCCTACGCGATATTTACGTACTAATTCTTTTTGTGACTCGTCAAATGTAGTGCCTTCTAGACCGATACACATTAACTGACCAATCTTATCCTCTTGTGACATCGTGCGCACACTGCGGTCCGCCTTTTCCGCAGCCGACGCATTCATGGCGGCAATCGCCTTATACCCTACAGGCGCACGATCAGAATTTGTCGTCACACTCGGCTCCTCTCGACTACACCCTACAATGGTGCCCATCGTGACGATCGCCAAAACACCACAAGCTAGCCTCTTTACGAACTGCTTCATATCTCTCTACCCTCTATGACAGCTCAACCCAACTATAGATAAACTAGAACTCATACCCTCCCAGTCATAAGTCCTATTGTTAACACTTGTATACTATCATTATAATAAAAAACTACAACCTAGTCGAATATATAACTGATGTATTCTCAGTATACATAGAACTAGATTGTAGTGTTAAGATTATTTACGAGTATGATTTGTTCCTGTTTCATCGGACTCAGATGTGGAATCCGTTGTTTGTTGAGGTGCTTTATGAAGGGTCATCACCGTTTTAGCCGCCACCTTTTTCACTGGGCCTGTTGGTAATACAATAGGTATTTGAGTGTTTACTTTCACAGGACCATTAGCAGGTACAGGCGCTTGAACTGGTGTCGATAACGCCTTAACGATATTGGGTTTCGGTGCCGTTGGCGCTACAGATTGAGCCGCCGTTTGAGCTGCTACCGATTGTGATGCTATTTGCTGTGCTACTACTGGTTTTGGTGCTTGTTTAGGCGCATCCGGTTGTTGACGTGCCACACGAGCCGCCGCCAAGATACCTGGGTTGCGATATAATAACTGACCACCTTCGGTAGACAATTTTTGATCGTAATAATATACATCAGCGTTGTAATACTCACTACCGCTCGCCACATCATAACGCAAACCAATCATGGTATACACCGTAAAATGTAGCAACCCATCCGGTTTACTGCGATCAATCGAATCGCGGTCCACGTACCAGTTATTGCCATTATAGGTGAAAGCATAAATATCTTGCCGAGCATCGGCATTGGGTATAACAGATATAAACAGCGCGGCTACAAACATAGCCACTGCGCATATACGTTGAAACATGAGGCCTCCTCATTATGAATTACTACCTATATTAATACTATATATATTATATGAATCGCACCTTAATATGTATTATATAAATAGTACCTAAATATATACATTATATAGATTTAGTCTCTCTATATATACATTAATACATACTAATGGTAGGTAGATTATGTAAGTATAAAAATGATTGTATACGATTTAACAACTTATTATACCACATTTTCTGAGATTGCGTTCCTCTTACATCCCTACTTGGAATTAGAACAGGCGTGTAGTATTGATAGGCCCCTTTGATACTGCTCCTTAAAATTAGAACAGGCCTGTAGTAATTTCCGAACCTCCGTACATACCCTTTTAAAATTAGAACACGCCTGTTCTAATTCTAGAGGCACCATATCGGACTCATCTTAAAAATTACTACAGGCCTGTTCTAATTCTAGAGACACCATATAATTGATTAAGTTCATTTGGATTTGACGATATATATAATTTTCCTTATAATAAAAGAAGATAGCCAAGCGAGTAGTTCCGTCAGGCTCATCTCAAAAAATACGAAAGTGATGAAATGGCCTTTCAGTTACCTAGTTACCTTAGGATAACGAAGGGCTATTTGTCTTTTCCAAGACAAATAAGAGAAGCTAATTATAAAGAGAACTTTTGTTTTACGCAATAAGCATCTATAAATACAGATATACGAGTTAAAATTATAAAAGCCCCAAAGTACTAACAGCTAATATATACGGCTATTAGTACTCTGGGGCTATTTATATATCGACTATATCCTCAGATTGTTTTAGGTAAACATATCTTAGAATTTATGTGTAAATCCAGCGTTCACAGACCAGCCTGCTTTATAGTCGCCAGATAATCCGGTGCTAATATCAGCATAAAGGCTGTTGTTAGCATTGATGCCATAGCGGCCACCGAATGCAAGGTCAGTCCATGTCCCTTTAAGGTCTTGTTCTGTTGATTTCACAGTAGAACCACTTGTGTATGTAGTTTTTACCGAGCCAGAGAAGGCATGGTTAACGCCGACACGAGTATAGATACTGCCTGCGCCAAAGGTCTTACCAATCTCAAGGCCAAGACCGACAGAAGTGCTGCTTACGCCAGCTTGGTCTACATGCATGGTGCCTGCATTAAAGCTATCTCCACCAAAGTGAGTATAGCTCAATTGTGCTTGCGGTTCGATGTATACACCATTTTGTAATTTCACAGTTTTACCATAGCGAGCGCCGATAGTGTATGCATTAGCCTTCGTTTCGCCAGATAGGCTTTCACCAATTTCATTACGAGCTGTGAAAGTATTCGTTACACGACCAACTTGGGATTCAAGTTGAATGTATTGATCTCGGCCGAGGTCTTTCAAACCATAGGCGCCAACAGCAAAGGCCTTTTCTTTGCCAGAGCCATTGAATACATAATCATCATGGCCACGAAGGTAAGACACTTGACCGCCTACGGTCCAACCGCTACTAGTTTTAGCGTCGTAACCACCTTGAATACGTGTATAGGTTGTGTCGGTATCAATACCTTGTGCATCATAGCTATATTGACCGCCACCGATATGGGCCCAAATGCCTGTTGTTGCACCTTGTTGCAATGCACGAGGACGGTAAGTATTTGTTAATGTGCGCCAGCCGTTGATGTTGCTCATAATCGCAGAACGAGCACCACGCATATGAGGGGTATCATATGCCGTTGATTGGACTGGTGCCGGTTGCGGTGTTGGTTGTGGCGCCGGTTGCGGTGCTGGTGTTGGTTGTGGCGCCGGTGTTGGCGTTGGTGCCGGTTGTGGCGCTGGCGCTGGTGCCGGTGTTGGCGTTGGCGCCGGTTGTGGCACCGGTGTTGGTGTTGGCACTGGTTGCGGTGCAGGCGTTACTGTTGTATTACCATATACATATTTACCTTGACCATTTTGATCCGCTTGCCATGTAATAGCACCTTCTTTAGCATAACCAGACGTTACTACCTTAATACGACCAGATTCAGCACCTTCAGAGGCAATAGCTACTGTGCCTTCAAGGTTTCTTTCACCAGTCACATAGTTATGGTAATACACCTTGTGTGCAAGATTATCTAAAACCTTATTTACATTATCCTCAGTAGACAAGTCTAGTCCTTTGCGGCTGGTGTATAGATGAGCGCCAGCATTAGGGGCTGCACTTGTGATATGAATGTCGCCACCCCAGAAGGAATCAGCCGTTAAACCATTATATGTTGTGGTTGGCGGTGTATATTCTGGATCCTCGGTATCTGCATATTCATCATTAGGATCATAAATAAAATTAACATGGCCTTCGAGCTTATCAATATGGATTTCATTATGCTCCGATTGTGTGACACCATTGTTAAAATTACGATTCTTAGCACCTACTAAACGATGTACATGACTCGGTGTAGTCATAGTAGAGTAGCTTGTACCAGATAAACCACCTTGATAAAAGTGATCCCAATAACCCTGCTCACCAAGGAATACATTGATATGATTATCATGAGGAGAATTTTTATCTGCTAAATTAAGAGCAAAACCAACCCATAATGCATCTTTCTGATCTAAACCAATATTGATTATAGAGGAAGTCTCCTCATTGCCGTCAATGCGCACATCACCGTCAAGATTAATATCATAGCCTTGTATTTTTCCATGAGAACCATCAACGCCAAGATTTACAACTCCACCATTAGAAATTACTGCAGGTCTACTTACATTCCCTACTTGAATTAATCCTTCTCTAACGGTAATGGAACCATCATTCTTAGCCACTATAATAGCAGGTCTATCATCAGTTGCACGAGCATGTACACGATCCATAGCAATAATCGCTCTATGATCTGCCTCGATACCTTTAGTAACTCCCGGTACTTCACCTAGGTTCATAACATAAAAATTATCAGCACGAATTACACCATCGTCATCCATAGCCATAGCATTAGGGATAATCGCGCCAGCAATTGCCAGTGCCACAGCTAGCGATAGCTTTGCTTTACTTACATATCTCATAAAAATCCTCTCACTCTCACAATATAAATAAACTATAAATTATCTTAAATTATATTTTATAGATTATCATTTGTAAATACCAGAGGAAAAAATTAGTACAGACCTGTAGTATCTGTTGATTCCATTAACATACTTTTTAAAATTAGTACAGGCCTGTAGTATTGCCTGGGACCTTTAATACCTCTCCTAAAAAATAGAACAGGCCTGTTCTATTTCTGGAGAGACCATATCAGGCTATCTTACAAATTAGAACAGGCCTGTTCTAATTCTAGAGACACTATATCAGGCTATCTTATTAATTACTACAGGCGTGTTCTAATTTAAAATCCCCTTGATAAGTACCGAGATACTCATCAAGGGGATTGTTTTAGTTATGGAAAAGACAAATAGCCCTTCGTTATCCTAGGATAGCTAGTGAGCTCAAGTCACATTTTACGCTTTAAATATAACGCCATTATGCTCTAGTTGTTCCACCGTTTTTTTACCAATGCCCGGTAGCATCAATACTTCTTGTTTAGTAACTGTTTTAAAATCAGCTACTGTGTATAGTCCGGCTTGTGAAAGTGTAATCTGTGCACTGAACCGTATATTGTCATATACCGGATTGCTACGCACAGCCCCGCCTTTAGTAACCTCTACGGGACTTATATGAGCTGTCTCGCATTTTCCCATATAACTATCACTAGAGTACCGATTCACAACAATTAGACCGGTAACACGTTCATACGCATCATATAAAGTCTGCCATAATGGGCTTTCAAAATTCACCAATTGAGTCGGTAAAAATGAGATAGCAGTATATAAACTTATTAATTCCCGTGGATCAAAATCTATGTCAATCACTTGGTCTACCATATACATAATGGTCTCTAAATGGTCTTCTACAAAATCGTTCCATCGTGTTGCATCTTGTAATAACCAATCAATATCTTCATATTCGTCAACAAGGTCTGCTAATACATCATGGGCAACCTTACTTTCACCACACTGCAAAGCCAATAAAATATACAACATATGCATCGGCAACATGATATCCGGCGCCTGATTAAATGCATTTTGTATATCATCACAACATGCGAAATAGCGTTGATATACCTTGCGACCACGATTCCAGTCGGCCGCGCCACAACAAGCAACCATCATGTACACAAGGAATCCTGAATGATCTTGTTTGTCCCCGTGAAAGACAGGAGTAAAGCATGCAATTGCATCATTATACATATTGTATTCTAAATATATCATCCCCATGTCGATGAGGCAGCGCATATAAGGACGAGCCTCGATTATATGCCAATCCATTTTCTTAGGTTTTTTCAACGATTCTACTAGCTGTTTTAGCTGATGAAGTTGAAAACTTGGATGCAACTCAAGAGCTATAAGTTCCCGTTTAGCATCTACTTCATCAGGACATAACGCAAGAATCTTATTGTAGAATTTCTTTGATTCCTCAGTCGTATCAGCCTCTTTTGCAGCCTCATATAAATCACGTAATTTCATTTCTATCGTATCATTAAAATCACCACGATTATATTGAGTCATAAATGCTTCTATCAAATCCTCAATAGATTTGAATTCAGCCTCATGTTCAGATATAAATTCTTTCTGTAAACGTAATAATAACTCACTTTGAAAGCGAAACATAGAGTATCTCCTTATACATATAAACGTAAAAATACTACTTATCTGTAATATATCACGAGAGGGTATATTAATTCTAGAGGTAAGGCCTTGTTCTATTAATATCTCATCTGAAAATTAGTACAGGCCTGTAGTATTGCCTGGACCCTTTAATACCTCTTCTAAAAATTAGAACAGGCCTGTTCTATTTCTGGAGAGACCATATCAGGCTATCTTACAAATTAGAACACGCCTGTTCTATTTCTAGAGACACTATATCAGGCTATCTTACTAATTAGAACACACCTGTTCTAATTCTAGAAACACTATATCAGGCTCGTCTTGCTAATTACTACAGGCGTGTTCTAATTTAAAATCCCCTTGATAAGTACCAAGATACTCATCAAGGGGATTGTGTTAGTTATGAACGATACCAATCATCATATTAGAATTGGTAGTTAAGGTCTACGCGGTAGTAGTTGGAAAGTTTTTCGTTATCGCCAGTAGCCTTGTTTGTTTTGTTGTTGAAGCCGTAGTATGCTGTTAAGCCCACGTTCTTTTGTAATGCGTAATCAGCAGTTAATAACCAGCCTTTGAAGCCTTGGTAGTTCATTGCACTAATTGTTCCAGCTGGTGTAGCCATCCATGCGGTATTAGTTAGATCGTAAGCGATGTCCCATGTGGAGGATGCAGCGCCTAAGTTTTGGCCGAAGTTGAAGTATTGTGCTTTTACGTCCCAAGAACCGCGTTTTGCTTGGTCGTAGTCACCATAGCCAAGGCCAGCAGTCCATGCAGAACCGTGAGAAACGCCAGCAGCTTTCACCCATTCGCCACCAACCCAAACTTTATCAAAGTTCATGTCTGTGCTGAAGCCATACATGTTTCTAAGTGCGTCACCACTAGATTTATGCGCATTTCTACGTGCATAGAAGCCACCAAGGTTTACATGTTTATTAAGTTGACCTTTAACGCCTGCATAGGTGAAAGTTTTGTTAGATTTTTTAGTTAAGCCGTCAAAAGCGCCTGCCACAGCATAGCCGTAGGCTGCTTGGAATTGAACTTTGTCGTTGCCTGCATTGAATTGAACACCGTCGAATGTGTCATCGTAAATCAAACCGTTGCCGAGCATTTGGTCGAAGCGACCAGCTTTCACAGACACGCGTTCACCAAATTTGTGATTTACATAAGCGCGATCGATAGTAGCCGTTGCATTGCCACCATTAGTCGCATCGCCAAATTCAAAGTCCCCAGAAGTTACGCGAACGACAGCGTCTGTGCGGTCATTAACCTTCGCATTGAATTGAATGCGAGCACGCGCGTCAAATTGGGAACCTTTGCTATAATCGCCCACAGCGTTTACATAGTTACCTTCTTTCTTTTGGGAACCAAGATAACGAAGACGCATATCGCCGGTTACTTTCACATTACCCACGCGGTCCTCTAAACGAGCCACGCGAACGCCCAAATTATTCAATTCGTTAGAGAATTCATCAGCCAAACGGTTAATCAAGGCTTGTTGTTCCGCATTCGCACGATCTTGGTTAGCAAGCGCTTTCGCCACCATTTGTGCTACTTGGAAACGAGTAATACCATTTTCGCCTCTGAAAGTCCCATCTGGATAGCCCGTGATGATGCCAGTGCTAGCCAATTGAGACACGGCTTGGTAGGCCCAAGAATTAGGGGTTACATCGGAAAATGGGTTCGCTGCAAACGCAGTTGTTACACCCAACACAGCTGTTGCTGCAAAGATAGCGGCAAATTGTTTTTTCATAACTATACCTCTCTTCAAAAAAGAAACATACACATCTGCAATTCGGCCCTACTAATACTGTATCTCCCTAACCCCTTATAAGTGATAACCGTTATATACAGAATATAACATAAGTATAACATACTATAACAAATATTTTATATTTCAGAGAAAAGTTCATTGGATTTTCATAGGATTGTAAAGGTAACCTCAACACCTGTAGAAAAACCGCAAATATAACAAAAAAGATGACGAAATATACATTTTGCCATCTTATTTCGCCATCTTTTTGCATTGTATTAAGTTGTGCCAATCTATTTGATTAGAATTGGTAATTTAACTCTACGCGGTAGTAGTTTGGTAAGTATTCATTAAGGGAACCATCGATTCGATGTGTTCTATTCTTAAATCCATAGTATGCATTGAGACTCACATTGTCTTGCAATGCGTAGTCCACAGTGGCCATCCAGCCTCTAAAGCCACGGTATGTAGTGGTAACAGATGGTGGTGTTGCATTATAATCCCAATGGTAATTATTGGCATCAAATGGGAAATTCCACTTAGATCCATAGGACGCTAAGTTTTGATCAAAGCTAAAGTATTGCGCTTTTACATCCCACGTGCCTTTTTTCGCAGCGTTATAATTACCATAACCGATGCCAGCAGTCCAAGCATGGCTATGTGCGGTGCCAACTGCTTTCACCCATTCACCACCAACCCAAAGTTTATTAAAATTCATATCCGTGCTTACACCATACAAATTACCATATGTATTATAATAACCGGATGTATCTCTTCTATGACGAGAGTAGAACGCACCCACATCGATATGCTTATTTACTCTACCTTTAAGGCCTGCATAATTATATTGATCACGGTCTGGCAAGAAACGAGTTTCATTATGCTCTGCCGTCGCATAGCCATGGGCTAATTGAAGTTGAACCTTGTCGTTACCCGTGTTGAACTGAATACCATCGAATGTATCATCATACAATAAACCATTGCCGATGACTTGATTAAAACGGCCCACCTTCACAGACGTATGTTTACCAAATTGATGATTTACATACCCCCGATCCAGTGTAAGAGCGGATTCGTATTCAGCGCCGTCGCCAAATTCCATTTGATAGGTTCTAAAGCGAGCCACTACATCGGTGCGGTCATTGACCTTTCCATTAAATTGTACACGACCACGGACATCAAATTTAGATGGCTTGTAATATTGACCGCCTTGCCCTACTAATACGCCATTTTTCGTAAAGGAATGACGCAATAAAAACTGCACATCACCGGAAACTTTCACATTACCCGTGCGGTCCTCTAAACGAGCCACGCGAACGCCTAAATTATTCAATTCATTGGAAAATTCATCGGCTAAGCGATTAATCATCGCCTGCTGTTCCGCATTGGCACGATCCTGATTGGCCATGGCCTTCGCAATCATTTGAGCCATTTCAAAACGGGTAATGTCCTTTTGGCCTTTGAAAGTCCCATCTGGATAGCCATTAATAATGCCCGCACTCGCCAATTGAGACACAGATTGATACGCCCAAGAATCTGGCGTTACATCAGAAAATGGATTAGCGCCGAAGGCAGTCGTTACACCCAACATAGCAGTTGCTGCCAACACAGCAGCCAATTGATATTTCATAAAAATACCTCTCTACTATAGAAAACTATATATTATACATGCTATAGTCGCATGAATCAGTATATAAGTATCCTCGTTCCCCTTATATACACATCATACAACCATAATATTTCTTTCTAGTATAACAATGAGAGATAAATAATCGATAAGCAGAACATAAAATATTCATATTATTTTCATTTTTACGTAAGTATTGCAAAAAAAATATGGCGAAACATACGTTTCGCCATATTTGTACATGTACTTAAACTACACTAATCTCCAAGATTAGAATTGGTAGTTAAGGTCAACACGGTAGAAATCGTTTTGATCAGCACCGGCTTGATCTTTCCAATTGAAGCCATAGTAAGCAGTTAAGCCAACATTATCTTGTAATGCATAGTCAGCAGTTGCCATCCAACCTTTATAACCAGCAGTGTAAGCGTGGTCCCAAGTACTGGACAAGATAGGAGCATTAGCTTTTTGGTTGAAGTATTGAGCTTTTACGTCCCAAGTACCTTGTTTAGCTTGGTCATATGCGCCATAACCAACACCTGCAACCCATGCTTGAGATTTTTCAATGTTAGAAGCTTTTAACCATTCGCCACCAACCCAAACTTTATCAAAGTTAATGTCTGTGTTGAAACCATAGATATTTTTGTAAGGTTTAGCAGCTACAGGAGCTTTCAAATCTTCACCGTTTACACGTGCGTAGAAACCGCCAGCATTAACGTGTTTACCAAGTTTACCGTTCAAACCAACTACAGCAAGTTGAGAGTTTGTTTTAGTAGTAGCAGGGCCTACACCTTCAATAGCATAACCATAAGCTGCTTGGAAGTTAACTTTGTCGTTACCAGCATTGAATTGAGCACCATCAAAAGTATCGTCATATGCTAAACCAGCACCTAACATTTGACCAAAACGACCAGCTTTAACGGATACGCGTTCGCCAAATTTGTGGTTTACATATGCACGGTCAACTTTTACGGATGTATCAGCATTAGCATCACCAAATTCGAAATCACCAGCAACCACACGAACAACTGCATCAGTACGATCGTTTACTTTTGCATTGAATTGCAAACGTGCACGAGCGTCAAATTTAGAGTTTTCTTGTTCAGCATCTTGGTAACGAAGACGAGCATCGCCAGTTACTTTTACGTTACCAACGCGGTCTTCTAAACGAGCTACACGAACGCCCAAGTTGTTCAATTCGTTGGAGAATTCATCAGCCAAAC
>OLFX01001112.1_pt1 | contig 34277 bp, 35 predicted proteins | sample 1605091 | NCBI WGS metagenome assembly OLFX01 (sample SAMEA3888906, study PRJEB22519) | human gut metagenome | biome: human gut; feature: human-associated habitat; material: faeces | place: Denmark | collected 2012 | reverse complement strand
ATTCTGTTACTGCCGCAGGGAATCTCATTACAAAACTGAAAAATGCGGATTTGATCGAGCCTGTCAGCGGCTTTTGAAAAGGCAAGTATAAGTTCATACCGCCTAAAGAATAAAGATAATGCCCGTTATCGGCTATGCAGCTAATAACGGGCATCTGTCATACGTACACAAGCTCGGTCAAAACGATTTCTTTGCCGCAGCTGCGGATGCTGTTCATGCGGCACATACGCCTGTACTTGCCGATCCAGTATTCCGGTTCATCTGGCAGCGAGAGATTAGGAATAAGATAATCGCCCTCCTGATGGTAGGTGCCGCCCATTTTCTCCAATAGGGTTTCATAGGAATCCGCTCCTTTGGGTGTTGATTTGCAGCGGTTATAAGGATTATTCTGCTTCTTTCCTGCAACTGCTGTTCCTTTCACCACAAATGAGCCGCAGTCATAAGCAGCAGCGCGGTATAAGTGCCGTACTTATGCTGACGGAGATACCGGCGGTGGTGCTGTCCCCATCTGCCGATCATTTTGCTGTTCGGCACGGTCAGGCAGGGGAGCTGATACTCCCCGCACTGCTCGTACCACAGGCCGTTTTTCGCATCAAAGGTGTACTTTTTCATCATCTTTCCCTCGTTTCGTTTTTGCTTCGGGTGGTGTGTTTAGCTGCTTTTGCCTGCTCCACCAATGCGTCAAGCTGCTGTTTGCCGAGGCGCTTGCGGAGTAGGGAATAGTTTCTGTTTTCGATTTCCAGCCTGTCATTTTTCTGACTGAGCCATGCGTTAGCCGCTCGCAGATTTTCGTTCTCACGGTACAGCTTGCCGTTGTTTGCGTTGATTCGGAAATAATCGTTCAGAACCTCGAAATACCGCGCCAGCAGCGTTTTGGCCAGCTTCTTGAGCCGCTCAACCAGCGCATCAACGAATCTTGTTTTGTAGGTCTTAGCGGACATCAGCGCAGGCGGTTCCGGCAGCTGATACTCCGGTGCGGTTTCCAGCATATCCTCCGTCAATTTGCAATCCTCCAACGCCTGCTTATATTTCTCTGCCTGCTGCTGAAGATTATGAACCTCGCATCGGCGTTCATCGATCTCCTCGCCAAGCTGCTGCACCTCACGGCTTCGCTCCTGTTTCTTGTAATCAAGCACAGAAAGATGTTTGTCATGGGTGCCTTTCTGCTCCCATTCAATACCGTGCTGCTCCATCTTAGCAGCAAGATCAGCCTTTTCGGAGCGTACCCATTGGTTCCACTCGGTATCGCTCCGTGTGCCGCCTTTGAAACCTTGCGCGGCGAGCGCCTGCTTGAGTGATACACGGGTATCCAGTCCGCACTTGCTGCCGGTGATGAACGGAACAAAGTCAATGTGCAGATGAGGCGTTGCCTCGTCCATGTGCAGGTGTGCAGAGAAAACATAAAGGTTTGGATTTCGCGCCTGAAAGCCCTGATAGTATTCGTTCAGCACAGTTTTTGCCAGTTCTGCATTTTCGCCCAGAGCGCTCATATCGTCCTTGTTGCCGATTTGAATGATGATCTCATGAAAAGGTTTTTCCTGATGTCCGGTACAGATTTTCTCATAGTAGTTCGGAATGCGCCGGTCGGCACGTTTCTGCCTGGCATTGAATCGTTCCTGCGCCGGTCCGAACAGCATTTGATAGACATCCTGGATGCGTTCGTTGCAGTAGTCGATATTGAGATGGCTGCGCGCACCGTCCACATTCTCCGCTTTGAATTTGCGGCTGTTATGGTTGACGGAGCCTTTGCCGACTTCAACGCTGATCGTTCGTTTCATTTCCTTCACTCCTTTCAGTTCCTTCCGTAGACGGGTTCTGTTACTCTTGCCAAGAGTAAACGCAAAAGCACTTTTGACAGCCTACGGCCATCAAAAGATGCTGTTGCGCTCTCCGAGGGGGTGCGTAGAGTCGGTACATCGAGTGCCGCTCTACGTTTGGGCTTTGCCCCGACAACTGCGGTTGCCGCCCCAGCAGGGCCGCCCTTTGAAAAGGGCACCCTGCACCCCGCCTAAACTTTACCTGCCGAAACGGTACACCGTGACGGTGTGTGACGATGATGACGGTATTTTTGATACCGCACCCGCTCATAGAAATATCGTCACACCGTCACATATCGTCACGCTTGATCCGCCGTCAGCTTTACGGTTCGCTCGCTGCGACTGCGGCTGCTTTCGTATCGAATGCCGTACTCATTCAGCAGCCGCCCTGCATTGACATTCAGCCTCCTTGTCAGAGCATTGGGCTTCATATCCACGCCGAGAAGTGCCGCAAGCTCTGTGGGTGTTCCTTTCCACTCCTTACCACCCGAAGAAAGGAAAGCCGAAATCTGCTCCAATAGCGGCTCCGGTGGCGCTTTCCAAAGCTCCGTTTCCACACGCTCCAGCTCCCACGCAAGGGTTTCCTCATTGCGGAAAAGGTGCAGTCGCTGATCCGGCTGATCTCTGCCAGACACATCGAGGCAGGCAGCATTGCTGGTGCGAATTTCCTTGGTGAGCAGAAACGCTCCGTCTGCTGCACCCAGCAGTCCGGTGGTGCCGGAGATCATATCGAACTTATCGTCTGCTTGCTGTTTTCGGGGATGATGGACAAGGAGCAGGCAGATGCCATAGTTATCCGCCAACGCCTTCAACCGGGTGATGATTTGATAGTCGTTAGCATAACTGTAATTGTCTCCGCCGATTTCACGCACCTTCTGAAACGTGTCGATGATGATAAGAGAAGTGTCTGGATGCTCCTGTAGAAAATTGGTGAGCTGCTCATCCAGACCGTTGCCAAGCTGTCCGGCAGAAACAGAGAAGAACAGGCTCTCGTTTTCTGCCGTGCCGAACATCCGGTAAGAGCGCTCTTGCAAGCGGCGGTAATCGCCCTCCAGGGCAAGGTACAGCACTGTGCCTTTGTGGACAGGATAATTCCACAGCGGCGTGCCGGTGCTGATGTGATACGCAAGCTGGGTCATCAGGAAGCTCTTGCCCAGCTTTGGAGCGCCGACAAAAAGGTAAGTACCCCGGTAGAGCAGGCCGTCCACAAGGGGCGGCTTGCTCTGGTACACATTGTCCAGCAGCTCAGACATTGACACAGTTTTCAGGTAGGTCGGGTCCATCATTTGCAGGAATTTTCTCTGTACTGCATCAAATCTCTTGAAATTCGGGTCAAAATCGGTTAAACTATTATCAATAAGGTTTTGAGATGACTGCTCCGTATCTGCGCCAACAGATACAACAGGAGCAGTCATTTCTTTTTCACTCATGGGTATCAGCCTCCTTCATTCCGCCCATAATGTCAGTCATCATTTCAATTAGGTCAAGCAGCTCATCATTGACTGCACCGCCAGTCTCAATACGCTGCAATTCCCAAATCACTTCCGCAAGCTTATTTCGCAGTGCTTTGAACACTCTGGGATTGCCCTGCACCACTACATCCTTGTGAGTGAGCCGCCGGGTGATATAGTCCTGCTTGGTCAGCCCGGAAAGCTGCACATAGCGTTCGATCTGCTCGTTTTCCTCAGGCGATACTCGAAACGCTATTGTTTTGTTCCGCCAGCGGTTGTGCTCGTCCCTGTTCTTTAATGACATTATCTGTACCGTCCTTTCTGAATTGATTGAGCTTGTCTGCCATATCGCTTTGTGTAGAGGGAAACAGGTGAGCGTAGTTATAAGTGATATTGATACTTTCGTGTCCTACCCGGTCAGCGATCGCTACCGCTGAATATCCCATCTCGATTAGAAGTGAACTATGGCTGTGTCTCAAATCGTGAATCCGGATGCGCTTTACCCCTGCCGCCTTAGCACCTCTGTCCATTTCATGATGAAGATAGCTTTTCGTGGCTTCAAACAGCCGGTCGTTTTTGCCGATTCGGTAGAGCTGTTTTATATAGTCCTGCATTTCTTCACAGAGGAACTCCGGCATTTTGATCGTCCGATTGCTTTTCGGCGTTTTCGGGTCAGTGATGATGTCCCGGCCACCGATGCGCTGAAAGAAACAGGTTTGTCCATCATTTTCTCTGAGAATTTCTCGTATTCCTCCTGCGTCCAGAAAATCATTTCTCTTGCCTTAGCTTTGCCCATATTGCCGACCTTGGCGGCGGGATTGTCTTTCAGCCCGTAGAATTTCACAGCGTGATTGAAAATTGCACTGAGCTGATTGTGCAGGGTTTTGAGATACACCGGCGAATACGCTTCGCCGCTCTTATCCCGACATTTGATCATCTCATTTTGCCAAGCGATAATGTCTTTGGGCTGGATCGTATTCATTTTTCGCTTGGCGAAGTACGGGAGCAGTTTGGTGCGAATGATGTGCTTCTTGGTGTGCCAGGTGTTCTCTTTCAGCCGATTCTTCATATCGGCTGTGTAGGTGTCGATAAAGCTCTCAAAGGTCATATCCAAATCGGCTTCTACCTTGTGAAGCTGTTCCCGCTCCCAATCAAGCGCCTCTCGTTTCGTAGGGAAGCCACGCTTTGTTGATTGATGTACCTTGCCCTGCCAATCCGTGAAGCGATAGTAGACCTTCCAAGTGTTGCTCTTGGTATCTTTGTAAACTGACATTTTTACCTCTCTTTCTGAACAGCACCGTAACAGGTGCGTTCCATAAAATACTGTTTGTTGACTCGTCCCGAAATCGTGAGGAAGCCTTTGCTTTTCAGTTCCTCATTCAGCTTCTGTACGATCTTGTAGGCGTAGGATTTGGAAATGCCCAATTCCTGCGCAACTTCGTCCACTTTCATAAAGCTCGCATTCTTCATTTCATCACCCCTTTCTGCTTTGGGATATAGTTTTCTCTTATTTAGTGTCGGAGAACTTTCTGACCGCATTCCGATTTGCCCGAGCGGTTACGCCATTACCGTGACGTATAACGGTTATTCGGTTGTCTTACAAATATCTTAACTATATTTGCTATAGTTATTATACTAAGCATAATCCGTAAAGTCAAGAAAAATATTAACTTATTTTGCTATTGCTATCTTGACAACATATAAACGTATATGCTATATTTCTGGTATAATACATAAGAAGGAGCATCGCACTATGGCAATCGGTGAAAGAATTCGCTTTTTCCGGAACTTACGAGGAATGACACAAAAATATCTGGGACAGATGGTTGGCTTTCCGGAAAAGACCGCCGACATCCGTATGGCGCAGTATGAGTCTGGCAGCAGATCGCCCAAGGCGGAGCTGACGGAGAACCTAGCCGGTGCGCTGGGAGTGTCACCGCTGGCGCTGTCCGTGCCGGACATTGACAGCTATCTCGGTCTGATGCACACGTTGTTCACCTTGGAAGATCGCTACGGTCTGACAGTGGAAACCGGCGAAACCGGCGTTTCACTGCGTGTTGACCCTCGGAAGGGAAAGGACGCTGCCGAGCTATCCGAAATGCTCACTGCGTGGGCGGAACAAGCAGAAAAGTATCGTAATGGCAAGATCAATCGGGAGGACTATGACAAGTGGCGTTATAACTACCCGAAATATGATGAAATATCCGGTTATGTGAAAGTGCCGTCCCAGCAACTCAGCGATGCGCTGGTGGAGGCTTTTAAGAATCGGCTGAAAGCTGACTAAAAAAACAAAAGAAAAAGCGCTATCTGACTTGGCTTCAAATCAGATAGCGCTTTTTTGTTATCGCAATAATTCAAATAATGTTGCCATTTTGTTGCCACTGAGGGTACTCATGGCGAAAAAGTCTTGCTATTGCTGGACTTTTTCAAGGGCGAAATTATTCCCACTCAATCGTAGCCGGCGGCTTACTGGTAATATCATACACAATACGGTTTACACCGACAACCTCATTTACGATACGGCTGGAAGCCTTATCAAGCACCTCATACGGAATGCGCGCCCAGTCAGCGGTCATAAAGTCGCTGGTGGTTACGCCGCGCAGCGCGAGTGCGTAATCATAGGTGCGGCTGTCGCCCATAACACCTACGGTGCGGGTGTTGGTCAGGACTGCAAAATACTGGTTGATCTCCTTGTCCAGACCTGCATTTGCGATCTCCTCGCGGAAGATTGCGTCTGCCTCACGCAGAATGTCGCACTTCTCCTTAGTGATCTCGCCGGTAATGCGGATGCCGAGACCCGGCCCCGGGAACGGCTGACGCATAACCAGCTGCTCAGACAGACCAAGCTCAAAGCCGAGCTGACGAACCTCATCCTTGAACAGCATACGCAGCGGCTCGATGATCTCCTTAAAGTCCACGAAATCCGGCAAACCACCTACGTTGTGGTGGCTCTTGATGACAGCGGCATCGTCCTTGCCGGACTCGATCACGTCCGGATAAATGGTGCCCTGTGCCAGATAGTCGATCTTGCCGACCTGCTCACCAATCTGCTTGCCCATCTTCTCAAACGTACGGATGAACTGTGCACCGATGGCCTTGCGCTTGTCCTCCGGATCGGTCAGACCCTTGAGAGCGCCGAGGAACGCCTCTTCCTCGTTCATGCGAATAAGGTTGATGTCCCACTTGGAGAATGCAGCCTCGACCTCATCGCCCTCGTTCTTGCGCATCAGACCGTGGTCTACGAATACGCAGGTCAGCTGATTGCCTACTGCCTCAGCCAGCAGAGCAGCTGCAACCGAGGAGTCAACGCCGCCGGACAGTGCCAGCAGAACCTTGCCGTCACCGACCTTCTCGCGGATGGCCTTGATGGAGCTGTTCTTGTAGTCGCCCATGGTCCAGTCGCCCTTTGCATGGCAGACCTCGTACAGGAAGTTCTTCAGCATGAGCGAACCGTTCTCGGTGTGGTTTACCTCCGGATGATACTGTACGCCGTAGAAGCCGCGCTTCTCGTCAGCGATGGCAGCGGTCGGGCACATATCGGTGTGAGCGACCAGCTCGAAGCCCTCCGGCACCTTTGCCATGTAGTCGCCGTGGCTCATCCAGGAAATTCCCTGCTCCGGCAGACCCTTGAACAGCTTGCAGTCCGTGTTGTAGAAGGTCTCGGTCTTGCCGTACTCGCGCGCAGTGTCCTCCTGTGCTGCGGTTACCTCGCCGCCGAGGGTGTGCGCCATAAGCTGACAGCCGTAGCAGATGCCCAGAACCGGTACGCCCAGCTCGAACAGAGCCGGATCACACTTCGGGGACTTTTCCTCGTAAACGCTGTTCGGACCGCCGGTAAAGATGATGCCGATCGGATTGAGCGCCTTGATCTCCTCAATCGAGGTCTTATAGGGCTTGACCTCACAGTAAACATTATGTTCGCGGACGCGTCGTGCAATCAGCTGATTGTACTGACCGCCGAAGTCGAGCACCAGAACAAGCTGATGATTTTCCATCGCCAATCTCCTTTCTGTTTTCCCAATGTATATATAATAGAATTATGCCACATTTCTGCGTTTTCGGCAAGGGCTTTTGCGGAATTTTCCGTTTCCCGACAGGAAGAAAACATACACGAACCGGAATTCTGCCGATCTGGTATAAAATTTAACAGCCGCGTGCATACTTTCCGATAGAAGAAACGACCGGAAAGGGTGAAGGATTTTGAAAAACAGGCAGATTCGCATCATTGCGGTGCTGCTCGCAACCGTGCTCGCCTATGCGGGACTGATCGGCGCTGCCGCCGTAACCGCGCAAGCGGCGGACAATGCACCGGTGGTGCAGCCGGTCACGGCGCAGACCTGCGTGGATATCGCCGTGGAGGCTGAACTGTCCGCGACCGACGCAGATAACGACGTAGTGCTCTATCAGCTTACCGAAAAGCCGCGGCTGGGCACAGCGAAGATCGAGGGCAGTACCTTATATTACACACCGGGCCGCAAAGCCGGACGCGACAGCTTCCACTATACCGCCGTGGATGCCGAGGGAAACACAGCGCAGCCTGCCGCTATCACGATTGAGATTAAAAAGAATAAGACCGGACTCACCTACTCGGACATGGACGGTGATCCGGCGCATTACGCGGCGATCTATCTATCGCAAAAGGGTGTAATGACCGGAGAAACCATCGGCAGCTGTGCGTTTTTCCATTCCAACCGACCGGTAACACGCAGTGAGTTCATCGCCATGACAGCCGCCGCGGCAGATCTGTCCGTTGAACCGACAGACCAGACCGACTTTGCGGATGACAGCGGACTTTCCGCGTGGGCCAAGCCGTATATCAGCGCCGCAGCCGCAAACGGACTGGTCAGCGGCTACGCGACCGTCTCCGGCGTGAGTGAGATTCGCGGCGAGAAAACCATCACAACGGCCGAGGCAGGCGTGGTGCTCGACCACCTGCTTGACGGCACGCTGAGCGGTGTGCAGTATGCTTGGTCGATGTCCGACCATTCTCCGCAGGATTGGGCACAGCCGGCAATCGCTCGGCTGGAACGCGCCTCCGTACTCACCGCTGCACAGGCACAGAACCCAGAACACCCGCTCGACCGCCGAACGGCGTGCGAAATGCTGTACCGCGCACTGATTTTGCTGGATTCTTGACGAAAATCAGCAGCAGTGTTACAATAGTGCAGGGAGAAGCTCGGACTTCTCCCTGCTTTTTTCTGATTTTGAAAGGACTGTATTCGTTTGCAGCAAATTGATTTTTCTCAGGGCAGCATCCGCCGCAGGATACTTGCGGTGGCCACACCGATGCTCATCGCGCAGTTGCTCAACCTGCTGTATAATATTGTAGACCGCATTTATATCGGCAAAATCCCCGGCGAGGGCACGCTTGCGCTGGCAAGTATCGGCTTGTGCTTTCCCTTTGTGACGCTCATTACCGCGTTTGCCAATCTGTTCGGACTGGGCGGTGCTCCACTGTGCGCGATGGCGCGCGGCAAAGGCAACCGGGAAGGCGCACAAGGCATCATGGTCAACGCCGGCTTTATGCTGCTGCTGAGCGGTGCCGTGCTGACCGTGCTCGGCATCGCGTTTCATCGCCCGCTGCTCTACCTGTTCGGCGCCAGTGAGGTGACGTACCCGTATGCGTCCTCGTACATCGTGATTTACTTGATCGGTACGCTGTGCGTCATGCTGTCGCTCGGTCTCAATCCGTACATCAACTGTCAGGGCTTTGCCCGAACCGGCATGCTCACCGTGGCGCTCGGCGCGGCAGCCAACATCGTGCTCGACCCGATTTTTATCTTCGCACTGCACCTCGGCGTGCACGGCGCTGCTATCGCGACCGTGCTGTCGCAGCTTCTGTCTGCTGCATGGGTTGTCAAGTTCTTAACCGGCAAAAAAGCCGAGCTAAAGCTGGAGTTCCGCGGTTTCCGTCCGGACCGGCAGTGTATTCAGCGCATTACCGTGCTCGGCATCGCCAGCTTCGTCATGTCGTTTACGGATACGCTCGTGCAGGTGGCGTGCAATGCTACTCTACGCAATTTCGGCGGCGACCTTTACATCAGCGTCATGACTGTACTTAACTCCGTCCGCCAGATCGCACAAACGCCGGTGCTCGCCATCGCGGACGGTGCATCTACCGCCATCAGCTACAACTATGGCGCGAGGCTGTACAGGCGCACCCGGGACGCCATCCGGTTTATGACACAGATTGCTATCGGATATACCATGCTTGTCTGGATACTGGTCTCTCTTTTCCCTGCCCTGTTCATCCGCATTTTCAATCAGGACGCGGAACTGGTCGCGGCGGCTGTTCCGGCGCTGCACATTTACTTTTTCGGCTTTGTAATGATGGCGTTCCAGTATTCCGGTCAGAGCACGTTCCGCGCACTGGGTCGGGCGAAATACGCGGTGTTCTTTTCGCTTTTGCGCAAGGCGTTCATTGTTGTGCCCCTGACTTTGCTGCTGCCGTACTGCTGGAATCTCGGTGTGAGCGGCGTATTTGCGGCAGAGCCGGTGTCCAACTGCATCGGCGGTCTGGCGTGCTACTTTACCATGCGGCATGTGGTGATGCCGGAGCTTAAAATGGAGAATTGAAGATGGAGGATGGAGAATGAATAATCAGCCGCAGAACACTTCGTTTATTTTTCTGGATTTGGGACAGAACGGTCAGTGCCTGCTGTCTGTTCCGGCGTTTGTCGCCGAAAATGCGCGAGTCTATCAGGCTGAATTTGACAAATGGCTGCAGTCATCGACCGAGCATGATTACTGGGTTACTGCGCCGGACGGCACAAAGGCACTTTGCTTCGACGGCGCGGAAGCCTTTGTGGCGTGGCTCAATCAATATGTTCTGCAGGATTCCGAGGTCAAAGCACAGCGCATTCCAACGCTTTATTTTTAATAGGTAAACCCGAAAAGGGAGTCGGACAAATCCGGCTCCCTTTTCGGCATTACGAGGGGAAATCAGCAGCACTTTCGCTGAAAGGACTTGCAGTCGGTGCACTGATCCACCGTTGGATTAGCCTCGTGCGTGCCAACGGTAATGCTGTCCAGCGCACAGTAAGAAGCGGTCGGACAATGGTTTGCGCACTGCTCCACCGTGCAGTGGATAGACTTGTTGCAGCGATCGTTACTCATAGAGAATGACCTCCTTTTGTGATTTCGGTAATATTATCTCACTCGTTTCCACAAATTATACTTTGGAATTGCGGAAATGCTTTCCGTTGTGCTATACTAAAAACAAAAAACATTACAATAAAGGTTGTGACATTCATGCAAAAGGGAGATTCCGCGAAGCTCAAGCTGCTGCTGGCAGGCATTTCAGCACGGCTGACCAAAAACCGCGATTTTTTTGTGCAGGCAGACTGCACTCTGGTTTCTGGCAAAAAGAAATTTGACGCAAAGCTGTCCCGCGCAGACGAGGACTACACGCTGCATTTTCAGGGCAGCGACCGCCGCGTAGACGCGGCTGAATTCTGCGCCTTCTTTGCCGAGCAGGCTGAGAAATACGACGAGAGCGTGCTCACCTATACCGAGCGCAGCACGGTCGTTACGCTGTCCGTGACGGCACGCGGCGTACAGATGAAGCAGGCCGAGCGCGAAGCGACCGCCGAGGAAAAGGCGGCTGCCGCCAATCCGCTGCTCGACAGCGGCCGGCAGTACCTCATCCGCGTCGATCAGGCGGCGGCGCTGCTGCGCGAGATCGGCATCCTGACCGCAGACGGCAAGCTGAAAAACGACATGATCCGCAAGTACAATCAGATCGACCACTACGTTGAGCTGGTTGCGCCCATGTTCGAGCAGGACGACAGCGACGAGATCGTGCTGCTGGACTGCGCCTGCGGCAAATCCTACCTCAGCTTTGTCATGAATTACTACATCCACGAGGTACTGCATCGCCGCTGCCGTGTCATCGGCGTGGACATCAAGGAGCACGTTATCGATGAGAGCCGTGCAATGGCCAAGCGTCTCGGCTATCACAATATGACGTTCATCTGCGCGGATCTGCGGACGTACCAGCCGCCGAAAAACGTCACCGCTGTGATTTCGCTGCACGCGTGCGATATTGCGACCGATCTGGCTCTTGGCACAGCTATCCGCGCAAAGGCGAAATACATCGCGTGCGTGCCGTGCTGCCACAAGGAGCTGCTCGATCAGTACACCATGCCCGGACTCGAGCCGCTGACCAAATTCGGCGTATTCAAGGCGCGCTTCAACGATGTGCTGACCGACAGCATGCGTGCGCTCAAGCTGGAAGCCGAAGGCTACAAGGTTTCTGTCGTTGAGTATATTTCGCCGCTCGATACCCCGAAGAACCTGCTCATCCGCGCAACGCGCACCGGCAAGGTGAACCACCGCGCGAAAGCCGAGTACGACGCCGTGCGCCGCACGCTCGGCACGACCTCGGAGCTTGACCGCCGATGCGCGGAACTCGACAACGAGTTTTTCGTCACCGATGAGGACTTGATGGGTTAATTCCCCTGTTTGCGTTTTCCATGTGCATTTCAGACAATCTGCCGGATACGCTCTTACTCTTTGAGCAAATCTGCATTATAATTTTTGTATGCTCTCACGGAGGTGATGCCGCCTGTGAAACCACCCGACAAAGGCCTGCTGCTCTCGTCGCGTGTGGACTTTACCATTCCGTCTCCGGTTGCGCGGGAGCACCTGTATTACCTTATCCAATACAGACGCTATCAGTGCGTGCCCGGCTATGAGGTCAAGCGGGATTTTTGGGATATGTACCTGTGCGCGTATGTGCGCAGCCATACGGCCGGAGGCGTCTGGATCGACGTATAAAGCAGCCCCATCCCTTTTTGACGGAAGTCCCCCTGTATTGAAGGTACAGAGGGACTTCTTAATGTAACACCCCGGAAAATCTCCGAATAGATTGATACTGAAGTTGCTTCAATTTTTGTTTGGAGGTAATATACATGGCTGAAAAAGTTTGCTGCCCGGGTCCGATCGGCGGCAATAACGGCAACAGTGCAGGCGGCTTCCGCGAAGCGGTCTGCGTCCACACCAAAAAGGTTTACGACTCCTGCCGCAGCAAGGAGTGCCTGCGTGACATTCGCGTGTATCTCACCCGCGATGCGCAGGAGCTGATCAATGCCGGTGGCATTGCATCTGTGAAGCCGCGTGAAGCGGAACTGCTCTGTGTTTCCATTGATGTTGAGCGGATTCAGTTTAATCGAGGTTTCTACAGCGTTGATATCCGCTTTTTCTATCGCATTGAATGTGAAATCAGCTGCGTAATCGGTCGTCCGCGTATCGTGGACGGACTGGCGGTATTTGACAAACGTGTTGTACTGTTCGGCGGCGAAGGCGGCGCGCGCATCTTTTCCTCGCAGTATATCGAGGACGGCCGCGATGTGCAGCTGCGGCCTGACAGCAACAAGCCGACTGCGGTCGTAGAGGTCGTTGATCCGATCATGCTGGACGCGCGTGTGGTTGCGCCGGAAACCAGCTGCAACTGCTGCTGCTGCGCGCTGCATGAAGTACCCCGTTCAATCTGCTCGTGCTTCGGCGGTGACGATCTCGTGCTCAGCAACGATGGCTATCAGCTGTTCGTAACCCTCGGTCAGTTCTCGATTATCCGGCTCGAGCGCGACATTCAGCTGCTCATGCCCGCTTACGACGTATGTCTGCCGCGGCGCGACTGCTCGAACAGCGGTGTCGGCGGTGAGCAGGACCCGTGCGAGATCTTCTCGAGCTTCGACTTCCCCATCGACGCCTTTTTCCCGCCGCAGAGCGACAAGGCAGGCTGTCTGTTCACCGGCAGTGCCGGCGTAAATGACAATCGCTGCGGCTGCGGCAATAATAATAATAACAATTCCTGCAGCGGCAATAATTCCTGCAGATAATCTATCTACCCGTTTACACGCAGCCGGCTGGGAGTATCTGATCACTGCCGCACAAACCGTTCGATCTGCTGAAAAAGTTTCTCTATTGGCGCAAAAAGTCCCTCATCGACTGATGAGGGACTTTTTGCTTGTGCAGTTTTTTGGTTCTGAGACTTCGCTTAGTACGCGATGCCCCAAACAACCATCTTGTTTGCAGGCTTGCCGCAGACCGGACAGGTATCTGCGATGTGTTCCTGCTCGAACGGCATGCAGCGGCTCGGCATACCGGTCTCTTCCTTGACCTTCTCCTCGCAGGCGAGGTCGCCGCACCACATGGACTTGATAAAGCCGGTGTGCTCAGCAAGGATGGACTTCATCTCGTCAAGAGACTTTGCGGTATAGGTATGCGCCTCGCGGTTTGCGAGCGCCTTCTCATACAGCGACTTCTGGATATCCTCCAGCAGTGCCGGAATGGTCTTTTCGAGATCCTCGAACTTAACAACGGTCTTTTCGCGGGTGTCGCGGCGAACCAGTACGCACTGACCCTCAGCGATATCGCGCGGACCAACCTCCAGACGAAGCGGAATGCCCTTCATCTCGTACTCGGCAAACTTCCAGCCCGGGGTATTGTCGCTCAGGTCGATCTTGGCACGGATGCCCGCTGCCTTGACCTGCTCGTACAGCTCGGTTGCCTTCTCCTTAACGCCTTCCTTGTGAGCCGCAACCGGAATAACAACCAGCTGGGTCGGAGCGATGCGCGGCGGCAGAACCAGACCCTCGTTATCACCGTGCGTCATGATGATTGCGCCGATGATACGGGTGGAAACGCCCCAGGAGGTCTGATACATATACTGCAGGGTGTTGTTCTTATCGGTGTACTGCATGCCGAATGCGCGTGCAAAGCCGTCACCGAAGTAGTGCGAGGTACCGGACTGCAGAGCCTTGCAGTCGTGCATCATGGCCTCGATGGTGTAGGTGTTCTCTGCACCGGCAAAGCGCTCCTTCTCGGTCTTTTCGCCCTTAACGACCGGAATGGCCAGCCACTCCTCGAAGAACTTCGCGTAGATGTTCAGCATGCGCAGAGTCTCTTCCATAGCCTCCTCGGCGGTAGCATGAACGGTATGACCCTCCTGCCACCAGAACTCACGGCTGCGCAAGAACGGACGGGTGGTCTTTTCCCAACGGACAACCGAGCACCACTGGTTGTACAGCTTCGGCAGATCGCGCCAGGAGCGAACGATCTTTGCGTAATGTTCGCAGAACAGCGTCTCCGAAGTCGGACGAACGCACAGACGCTCCTCCAGCTTGTCGTTGCCGCCGTGCGTTACCCACGCGCACTCCGGCGCGAATCCCTCAACGTGGTCGGCTTCCTTCTGCAGCAGGCTTTCCGGGATGAAGATCGGCATTGCTACATTCTCGTGACCGGTCTCCTTGAACATGCCGTCCAGCGTGTGCTGGATGTTCTCCCACAGCGCCTGTGCGTACGGACGCATGATGATACAGCCCTTTACGGACGAATAATCGGCCATTTCAGCCTTTTTAACAATATCTGTGTACCACTGCGCGAAGTCCACGTCCATAGACGTGATCTCGCTGACCAGCTTTTTCTTTTCTGCCATTATTCTTCACCTTTCTGGTTCGCAATAATCTTATCTATTTTTTCCTGTTCGTTTTCCAGCGCATCGTTACCCCAGATGTAGAATACATCATCGGTTGCAGACCGGACGGTAATCCTTCCGTCTTTCAACAGGCAGGTATAGTGTCCGCTTCTATGGCCCTCTGTCGGAATAGCGATTGCGAAGCGAACAGCACCGCTTTTGACCGTCTTTACCTCGTCGATCAGAATGTCATCGAGTGTTGTAAGCGTGGTCTGCGTTCCGTCCGGCGCGATACGCACGAGCATATCACCCGCCATGTATCCGATACCATCTGAATAGTATTCCGTCCGCTCAGACTTATCGCAGGAAACAGCATAATAGGCCCCATCCGCATCCTGCTTTACGCTGATGACCGGAGAGTCTGTCACCTGCACCAGACGGCCGTTCTCTTCGCGGTACAGCCCGGCTGTGCCCCAGAGCAACGCACCATCGCTGCCAATTATCCGCGGCGCACAATGCTTGCGCACCTCGGCATCATCCGACTGATACGCATTCGAGATGGTATAGCTGTCTGTCTTTTGACCGTTCCAGTTATACGCCGTCAGCACGGTTTCGTCCGCCGTACAGTTCTGCGTAATAATCATGCCGTTATCCGTCAGCCGGCAGATACCCGCTGCCACGCCCAACGGCTCCACGCCTGTTTCCGTGAGCTTATAACCGGTCGTCTCGTCCGTGCAGATAATGCAGCCGCGTGCGCTCTGATAAACAGTGCGTGCTGCCTGCTGCTGTGCTTCGGTCAGGGTCAGTTCGGTTTTGACCGTATCGCCGTGCACTGAGCACAGCGAATACGTTTCCGTTTTCCGGTCGTACACCAGCAGATAATCGATTTCTCCGGCACGGCCGAGATATTCCACAGAGCTTTCCTGTGGCAGCGAGAGCACTTGCGTCAGTTTCATCGTCTTGCTGTCCATGCGGTACAGGATAAAATTCGACTGCTCCATATCGCTCTGCGCATAACGGTCCGTACCGCTGACAGGCTGCACTCCGTCAATCGGACACTGCGCCACTGTCACATCTGCGATCTGGCAGACGAACGGCGAAGCAATCAGGTTCCATTTGCCATCGTACTGGTAATCATTGCTGTAATCACGCGGCAGAACGTCCCATGCCGCATTTTTGAACTGTTCCGCCGTGAAAACGCCGTCGTCGATCAGCTTTTCCGCCACACTGCGGTCGCTCTCATCGCCATTTTTCGCGTAGTTCGTACTAAGCAGCCGCGCCGAGAGCGAAACCGCATCTCCGCGGATAAAGCCCTCCTCGTCCGTCTGCCGTACCTCATCGTTATCGACAAAAGCCGTACCCTGATAGCTGTCCGCATCCAAATGTGCCCGGGTCAGAAAAATGCAATACTGGCCGCAGGTGACATTGCGCTGCGAGCCGTACAGTGTCGCGGAAACGCCCTTGGTCAAACCATTCTGATACAGCCAGCCGACGTATTTGTCCGCCCACTGCGGCACATCGGTAAACGGATGCTTCCAGTTTCCTGCCAGCGCGGTCTTTTCTGCGCCAAGCAGACGGGTCAGCATCACCGAGGCCTCTGCGCGGGTCATGGATTTCTCCAGCGCAAATCCCTTGTCGGTGCCTTTGAACAGCCCGAGATCGTAAAGCATCTGCGCCTGCGCTTCGGTATCGCCGGGATAGTTGTTGTCGATCGTACCGACCTGTGCCGCACCGGCGGCACAAGTCAGCAGACCTGCCATCAGACACGCGGAAACAAATTTTTTCATGCCGCACCCTCCCTGCATACATGACAAAACTCTATGAACCTTTATTCTATTGTGACGGAGAACGGAATATCGCTTCCGCTCTCCGTTTTGCTGCTTACTTCAGCTTATTCTCAACCTCATACGCGAGCTTCTCGATAAACTCGCCGGTCTCCATAGCGGTGGTCTCGCCGGTCTTGCGGGTACGAACCGAGATAACACCCTTTTCCTCGTCCTTGTCGCCAATGACGATCATATACGGAACCTTGTGAACCTGTGCTTCGCGGATTTTATAGCCAATCTTTTCGTTGCGCTCGTCCATGGTTACGCGGAAGCCCTTATCAGTCAGCTGCTGCATGACTTCCTTGGCGCACGGGATGTTGCGGTCGGTCATCGGCATGATGCGAACCTGCTCCGGTGCGAGCCATGTCGGGAATGCGCCTGCAAAATGCTCGGTGATAACGCCGATGAAGCGCTCAATGGAGCCAAGGACAACGCGGTGGATCATAACCGGACGGTGCTTCTCGCCGTCTGCGCCGGTGTACTCAAGCTCAAAACGCTCCGGCAGCTGCATATCCAGCTGGATGGTGCCGCACTGCCAGGTACGACCGATGGAGTCTGCCAGATGGAAGTCCAGCTTCGGGCCGTAGAACGCGCCGTCGCCCTCGTTGACAACGTAGTCCTTGCCAATCTCGGTGATGGCCTCTGCAAGGGTCTTTTCCGCAAACTGCCAGTCCTTCAGTTCGCCCATGTGATCCTCCGGCATGGTGGACAGCTCGATCTGATAGGTCAGGCCGAAGGTAGAGTAAACCTCATCGAACAGACGAACGACGTTCTTGATCTCGTCCTTCATCTGATCCCAGGTCATGAAGATGTGGGCATCATCCTGCGTGAAGCAGCGCACGCGGAACAGACCGTGCAGTGCGCCGGACAGCTCATGACGGTGTACCAGACCCAGCTCGCCTACACGCAGCGGCAGCTCCTTGTAGGAGTGCGGCTGAGCCTTGTAGACCAGCATACCGCCCGGGCAGTTCATCGGCTTGATTGCGTAATCCTCGTCATCGATGACGGTGGTATACATGTTCTGCTTGTAGTGATCCCAGTGACCGGAGCGCTCCCACAGCTTGCGGTTGAGGATCATCGGGGTGGAGACCTCAACGTAGCCGTAGCGCTTGTGTACCTCGCGCCAGTAGTCGATCAGGGTGTTCTTGAGGGTCATGCCGTTCGGCAGGAAGAACGGGAAGCCCGGGCCTTCCTCGGTCAGCATGAACAGGCCGAGCTCCTTGCCCAGCTTGCGGTGATCGCGCTTCTTCGCCTCTTCCAGCATGTTGAGGTACTGGTCGAGTTCGTCCTTCTTCGGGAATGCGGTGCCGTAAATGCGCTGCAGCATCTTCTTGGAGGAATCGCCGCGCCAGTAAGCGCCGGTGACGTTCATCAGCTTGATGCCGTTGCCCTTTACGCGGCCGGTGGAGTCCAGATGCGGGCCTGCGCACAGGTCGGTGAACTCGCCCTGCTTGTAGAAGGAAATGGTAGCGTCTTCCGGCAGATCGTTAATCAGCTCTACCTTGTACGGCTCCTCGCGCTCTTCCATGAACTTGATGGCCTCTGCGCGCGGCAGCTCGAAGCGCTCGAGCTTCTCCTTCTCCTTGCAGATCTTGCGCATCTCTGCCTCGAGAGCATCGAGGTGCTCCTGCGTGAAGGAGAACGGCGCATCAAAATCGTAGTAGAAGCCGTTGTCGATGGACGGGCCGATGGCCAGCTTGACCTCCGGATACAGGCGCTTGACCGCCTGCGCGAGAATGTGCGATACCGTGTGACGGTAGGTGTCGCGGTATTCCTTGTTCTCAAACGTGTACTTGTTTTCTTCGGACACTTTTATTCAGACCTTTCTTGTAAAATCATAACGAGTGGAGTAATTGATAGTGGAGAATGGAAAATGAAGGTATCCGTCCACGGGACGGAATTTTATAACGTGCTTTGCGCGTAACCACAATTCTCAACTCTCTATTTTCAATTTTCCATTACTGCAGAGTAACAAAAAAGCGCTCACCCCTGTATCTTTCAGGGGTGAGCGCTTGCCCACGGTTCCACCCTGCTTGCAGCCCTTGCAGGACTGCCGCTCGGAGTTCTTAACGCGAACGACACGGCACAGCATACTGCGGTTTTCCGCTGTGCGGCTCGGGAATCGGTACTGTTTTCTCCGCATTGCGTGTGCTTGCAGCCGTGGCGCACGCTCTCTGCCAAATGCTTTTCGGAAAACAGGATTTCCGTCATTGCCTATAACTTAATAAATACAGATTTATTATAACGCTCATATCCGCGCTTTGTCAACCGATTTCGCACGAAAAATGAAGAATTGAAAAATGCAGGATACCATCATCCTCTATTTTTCATTCACCATTACTGTGCCTTTGCCTTGGTAATTTTATCTGCAGCAAGCAAAATGCCCAGCTTGCCGGATTCATATGTCAGGCCGCCCTGCATATAGCAGACATACGGCTCACGCATCGGTGCATCGGCGGAAAGCTCAATGGACGCGCCCTGCACGAACGCGCCTGCAGCCATGATAACCTGATCGTCGTAACCCGGCATTGCCCACGGCTCCGGCGTTACATAGGAATCGACCGGCGCACCGGCCTGAATGCCCTCGCAGAAGCGGCGCAGCGGGTCGGGCGCACCGAACGCGATGGTCTGGATGATGTCGTAACGCGGCTCCTCTGCCTTCGGGCTTACCTCGTAACCGAGCTTTTCCATGACCTTTGCGCAGAACATCGCGGTCTTGACGGCCTGCATGGTGACATGCGGCGCCATGAACAGGCCCTGATACAGCAGGCGGTTCTGACCCATCGTACAGCCGCATTCGCCGCCGATACCGGGTGCGGTCAGCTTGTAGGAGGCGTTCTCGACCAGATCGGCACGGCCTGCAATATAGCCGCCGGTCGGGGCCAGGCCGCCGCCCGGGTTCTTGATGAGCGAGCCTGCGATGATGTCCGCACCGACCTGCGTCGGCTCGATCTCCTCAGTGAACTCGCCGTAGCAGTTATCGACCATGATGGCCGCAGTCGTATTGACCTCACGCACGACCTTGCAGATTTCGCCGATTTCCTCGACAGAAAGCGTCTTGCGGACGCCGTAGCCGCGGCTGCGCTGGATGAATACCAGCTTGATATTCTCATCTGCCGCCGCTGCCTTGATGGCAGGCAGATCAGGCTCGCCGTTCTTGAGGTCAACCTGCCTGTAACCGATGCCGTAGCTTTTCATGCTGCCGCAGTAATCGCCGGTGATGGTGTTCTGCAGCGTGTCATACGCCGGTCCGGTGACGGACAGCACGGTGTCGCCGGTCTTGACGGCGGAGAACATCGCGCAGGACAGCGCGTGCGTGCCGTTTACAAAGCCGATACGCACGAGTGCGGCCTCGGTGCCGAAAATATCGGCGTAGATCTTGTCGAGCGTGTCGCGGCCGTAGTCATCATAGCCGTAGCCGGTCGTACCGGCAAACAGATTGTCGGATACTCGGTTCTTCGCAAATGCCGCCAGCACCTTCTCGGTGTTGCGGTCACAGATCTCCTCGAGACGCTCGAAATACGGACGGATCTCGCGTTCAGCCTCACGGCCGAGCGCACGAATCTCCGGTGAAATCTTAATATATTCAGACATTTATGTGTAATCTCCTTCTATCAGAGTGAAGAGTGGAGAGTTAAGAGTGAAGATAACGAAACGGTTTCGCTGTCTCTCCACTCTGCAATCTCCACTCTCCACTTCTTCTATATAACGCTTTCGCCGTCCGGCAGCGTAAACAATTCACTGTCCGGCGTTTCCGTGCTGAGATCGCTGACGGTGACTTTGCGCGTCAGCGTATCGCCGTCATAGAACGACGCCTGCGCCAGCAGACCGCTGACCGTTGAAACGGCATATACGCAGCGGTAGCCGTCCTGCTCAAACGTAACGGCAATACACGGTTCACCGTTAATATCCTGCCGGCCGGCAGCAGTCAGCTGTACTTCGTCAGCCAGAACATCCTCGTATGTCGGCAGCATAGCAGCTGCGTCATCGGTAAAATCGCCGGCTTTGCCCTGATAAGCAGTGCTGTCCCCTGCATTCCACGCGTACACCTTGCTGTCTGGAACGCGAATCAGCGTAGACTGCACCTGATTGTCACTGCCGAGTGTATCCGTGCGCATAACATTATCCCGCGCATAGCGATGGCAGTACAGAGCCGCCGAGCCGCCATCATAGTAGATCGTGTTCTCGATCCTGCTGCTGTATGCCGCCGGACGTGCGAGCGTCGCAATGACGGTCTTGGCGTTATTGACATCAATGGTAATATCATCCACGCTCTGCCCGGTGAGCAGCGCACTGCCTGTGCCAACCGTTGGCGAATCGCCCTCACTGCCGGGCAGGATAATGCCGGTGCTGCTGCCGTGCATCCAGCCGGAGGACAGCACAAAGCTGAGCACCACCAGCAGCACGAGCACGGTAGCACCCGCAGCCGCAATCTTCGGCGTAGTGTCCGGCAGATAGTGTTTCGGCGTATGCTTCTCTTTTTTTACGGGTTTCACGGGTTAAACGGAGCCGGACCGTCCTCGCGCAGACCAAAATACTGCTCGATCGCCTGCACGATACGCTGCGAGGTCTTTCCGTCGCCGTACGGATTGACAGCGTGCGCCATTTTTGCGTAAGCGTCCTCATCGTCAAACAGCTCACGCGCGAGCTTAACGATATTGGCCTGCTCCACGCCTGCCAGCTTGACCGTACCGGCCTCGATGGCCTCCGGACGTTCGGTCTCGCGGCGCAGCACCAGAACCGGCTTGCCGAGGCTGGGCGCCTCCTCCTGCAGTCCGCCGGAGTCGGTCATGATGAGATAGCAGCGTGCCATCAGGTTGTGCATCTCGTCCACGGCCAGCGGATGGATGAGGTGAATGCGGTTATTGCCGCCGAGGAATTTCTCCGCAGTCTCGCGGACATACGGGCTGAGGTGCACCGGATAAACGAAGTGTACATCCGGATATGCTTCGCTCAGCTCGGCAATGGCGCGGCAGATGTTCTCCATCGGCTCGCCGTAGTTCTCGCGGCGGTGCGCGGTAACGAGGACAACGCGGTTGTTCTCGAAGTCCAGCGTTTTGAGCTGCTCATCGCGGAACTCAAAATCCGGCTTTACGGTCATGTGGATTGCGTCAACAACCGTGTTGCCCATGACAAACACGCCGTCTGTGATACCTTCCTTTGCAAGATTATCACGGTTGCGCGGAGTCGGCGCAAAGTGCAGCGTTGCAATCTGACCGGTCAACTTGCGGTTCATTTCCTCCGGGAACGGGCTGTACTTATCGTAGGTACGCAGACCGGCCTCTACATGACCGACCGGTACCTTGTGATAGAACGCCGCAAGCGCACCGGCAAAGGTGGTCGAGGTATCACCGTGGACGAGCACGATGTCCGGCTGTGCCTTTTCGAGCACCTCATCCAAACCGTGCAGGCTCTTCTCGGTGATGGTCGCCAGCGTCTGACGCGGCTGCATGATGTTCAGGTCATAATCCGGCTTAATATCGAAAATATCAAGCACCTGATCGAGCATCTCGCGGTGCTGCGCAGTGACGCACACGATGGATTCGGTGTTTTCATTCTGCTCGAGCGCGTGCACCAGCGGCGCCATCTTAATGGCCTCCGGGCGGGTGCCGAAAACCGTCATTACCTTGATTTTATTCATCGTCTTTATCCTCCTTGTTTTCGGGAGCGTGTTTGCTCCAGTGTTCCGCACCGTAAATGATGCATGCACCTACCAGAATCGCCGCCAGAACCGCCAGCAGCAGCACGATCGCCTTAACCTCGCCGGACGAGGTGAGCACCACGGCGGTCAGGCCGAGTGTTGCGCTGATCGCGTACAGGATAGCAACCGCCTGCTTCTGGTTGAAGCCCATGTCGATCAGCTTGTGATGCACATGGCCGCGGTCCGGACTCATCGGACTTCTGCCTGCCGCCACACGGCGGATGATGGCGTTGGCTGTATCAAAAATCGGCAGGCCGAGAATCAGGAACGGTACCGCAAACGAGATGACTGCGTAGAATTTGAACAGACCCATGATGGACACGGTCGCCAGCATGTAGCCGAGGAAGGTCGAGCCGGTGTCGCCCATGAAGATCTTAGCCGGATTGAGGTTGTACGGCATAAAGCCGATGCACGCGCCGGCGAGCGCCGCCATCGTGATGGCAATCGGCATGTTGCCGGTCAGCAGTGCAACGGCAAGCATGGTAATCGCCGCGATAGACGAAACACCGACCGCAAGTCCGTCCAGACCGTCAATCAGGTTTACCGCATTCGTGATGCCGACAATCCAGATAATCGTGGCCGGCACTGCCAGAATGCCGAGATGGACAAATGGCGTATCCGACAGCGGATTCAGATTGGTGAACAGACCAATCTGCAGATCGCCGATGCAGACCGGAATGGCTGCCGCCACAATCTGCACCACGAATTTGAGCTTGGCGCCGAGCGCCAGCACATCATCGAAAATGCCGAGTGCGACAATGATGGCCGCTCCGAGCAGGACGCACAGCATGGTCTCATCAAGCTGCCCGAAAATCAGAATCGAACACAGGAAGCCGCCGTAAATGGCCAGACCGCCCAGCCGCGGGATCGGCTTTTTGTGCATGCGGCGTGCATCCTTCGGCACGTCGATCGCGCCGACCTTGTGTGCAAAGTTCTTGACCGGCGGTGTGAAAAAATAGCTCAGCACGGCAGCTATGGCAAACGCTGCAATGATCGTGCCGATAACAATATATTCAGACATGGTTTACTCCCTTTTGGCTCAGCGTGCGACAAAGCCTACCTTTCGATAAACCTTATCCAGCGTTTTGCGCGCCAGATAGGAGGCCTTCTGTGCGCCCTCCTTGTAGACCTGCTCCAGATAATCCTTGTTGTTCAGCAGATCGGTGGTCTTTTCACGAATCGGACGCAGCAGCTCGACAACGGCCTCGCCGACTGCGGGCTTGAACTCACCGTAGCCCTTGCCGTCAAACTCGGCTGCCGCCTGTTCGATGGTCTTGCCGGTCGCCAGAGCGTAAATCTGCAGCAGGTTGGAAACACCCGGCTTGTTCTGCGGGTCAAAGATGATGCGGGAATCCGAGTCGGTAACCGCACGCTTGAACTTACGCATAATGTCCTCCGGCTTGTCCATCAGCAGAATATAGCCGTTCGGGTTCGGGTCGGACTTGCTCATTTTGCTGTTCGGGTCAACGAGGCTGGTAATCTTGGCTCCCTCGCCAACCTTCGGGTAGTAGCCCTCCGGAATGGTAAAGGTGTTCGGATGCAGATTGTTGAAGCGGTTTGCAATATCGCGGCAGATCTCGATGTGCTGGCTCTGATCCACGCCAACCGGAACGAGGTCGGTCTGGTACAGCAGAATGTCAGCCGCCATCAGAACCGGATAGGTGAACAGACCGACATTGATGTTGTCCGCGTGCTTGGCGGATTTGTCCTTGAACTGGGTCATGCGGGAAGCCTCGCCGAACATGGTGAAGCAGTTGAGCACCCACGCCAGCTCCGCATGCGCGGGCACATGGCTCTGGATGAACAGAATGCTCTTTTCCGGGTCCAGACCGCAGGCAATGTACTGCGCGATCAGCTCAAGCGTTGCACGGCGGAGCGCCGCAGGCTCCTGCCGGACCGTGATGGCGTGCTGATCGACCACGCAGTAAATGCAGTTGTACTGCTCCTGCAGGATCGGGAAATTGCGGATAGCACCCAAATAGTTACCCAGCGTCAGCTTGCCGGACGGCTGCACGCCGGAGAAAATCGTTTTTTTCTGGTTATCGCTCATGTATATACTTCCCTTGCTTAGAATTTTTCGGTTCAATTCACCCCGAAAGGTTTCCATACTTAATTGTAATGATACCACACTTTAGGAAAGGTTGCAACCGTTCAAAAAGTTAGGAGGTAGGAGTGAGAAGATAGGAGTGGACAATGATGAACGTTTTCCGCAGGGGCGCACAGTGTGCGCCCGCCCCAGCGGCCTGCAACGGATAAAGAAAAAGGGCGCACACTGTGCGCCCCTGCGGGAGAGCTGAAGGCAGGAAAACTCCTGTCTCCTAACTCCTCACTATTTGTTTATTCCGGCCGTTCCTTAACCTTCCTCAAAATCGCCCACTCGCTCACCCGGAACGGGAACGTAAAGTGAACGCGCATCTGCGGCACATTGAACAGCTCACGCTTCGTGCCCTCGTCATCGGTGACGTTCTCTGCGCGGAACACATACGGCGCCTGACCCGGCTGGATCAGCTCCAGCTCTTCCCCATCGAAAAAGCGGTTCTTGAGTGCGAACACGGCTTTGCCGCTGTCGTCACACTCGACCGGCATGCCGACAACCTCGTACTCGCGGATATACTGGCTGTCGCCGTAATGCTGTCCGTTTTCCTGATTGCCGAAGTAGAAGCCGGTGTAATACTCGCGGTGGCTGACCTTATTGACCTCATCGCGGCAGAACTGCGGCAGAACGAAGTTTTCCGGGTCCTTTTTATAGGTGTCGATCGCGGCACGGTATGCACCGGTGACACAGGCTGCATAGTACGCAGTTTTGTTGCGGCCCTCAATCTTGAACGAGGTAATACCGGCCTCGATCAGCTCCGGAACGTGCTCGATCATGCACATATCCTTGGAGTTATACAGGTAGGTGCCGCGTCCGTCCTCCTCGACCGGGAAGAACTGCCCCGGACGCTTCTCCTCCATCAGAGAATAATTCCAGCGGCACGGCTGTGCACACGCACCATGGTTGGCGTCGCGGCCGGTCATGTACTGCGAGATCAGGCAGCGGCCGGAGTACGAAATGCACATGGCACCATGAACGAAGGCCTCAATCTCGAGTTCCTTCGGGGTTTTGGCACGGATTTCGGCGATCTCCTCAAGGGAAAGCTCACGCGCGAGCACAATACGCTCGGCGCCTTCATCCGCCCAGTAGTTTGCCGCCTCGTGGTTAAGGATGCTGGTCTGAGTCGAGATGTGCACCGGAACCTTGGGCGCGTATCTGCGCGCCATGCGCAGCACGCCTACATCCGCGATGATGAGTGCGTCCGCGCCTGCGTCCTGCAGCAGCTCCAGATAGGCCGGAAGCGCCGGAAGGTCGCGGTTGGACGGCATAATATTAACTGTAATGTAGCACTTGACGCCGTGCGCGTGCGCGTAGGCAATGCCCTCGCGCAGCGCGTTATCGTCAAAGTTGGTTGCAGCAGCACGCATGCCGAAGCGCGTTCCGGCCATATAGACCGCATCCGCGCCGTAGGCAATGCCAAACCGCATTTTGTCCAGATCGCCTGCGGGCGACAGTAATTCAGGTGTGTTATTCACCGGTTGCCTCCGTTGTTGTCGTGTCTGCCGAAGCGCTTGCAGCCTGCGCCTGTGCCTGATTGGAAGCCTCGATGTTGCGCTCGTGCTCCTCATAGCTACTTGCAAACAGGTGCGAGCCGTCCGGCATAGCAACGTAATAGTAGTAATTGTTGTCCTCCGGATGGCTTGCTGCGTACAGCGAAGCATAACCCGGGTTGCAGATCGGTCCGGGCGGCAGACCCTCGTGGTTGTAAAGGTTGTACTCGGAATCCGATTTGAGATCCTCGTCACTCAGCTTGCCGCCGGTGCGTCCCAGACCATACAGAACGGATGCATCCACCTGCAGATACGGGAACTCGGAGGAATTGTTCAGACGGTTGTAGATAACGCCCGCAATGCGTGCGCGCTCATCGTCACGCTGTGCCTCACGCTCAATGAGAGAGGCGATCGTGACAATATCGTGCATCGAGCGGCCGAGATTCTCCGCGCCGGACTTGATGTCCGCGTCATACTTGTTGCCGAAGTTGTTGAGCATCTTGTTGATGGTATCGACAACCGCAGCGTTGCCCTTGTATACCTCATAGGTATCCGGGAACAGATAGCCTTCCAGCCAGCCTTCCGCGGCCGGTTTTTCATCCTCAAGGAAATCGTGCTTGAAGGAATAGTCATTCAGCACCTCATCCAGCGCATCCTCGGTGCAGATATGGTTGTCCAGCAGCGCCTGACGGATCTGCGAGATGGAATAACCCTCCGGAATGGTAATCTGCACGGTCTCCGTGCTTGCGGTGTTGGCCAGCGCATCTACGATCTGACCGTAGTCCATCGACGGGTTCAGCTGATAGGCGCCTGCCAGAACCGAGGTATCGGTCTGGTGCTTGAGCTTCAGATACAGCTTGAACACCGAATGATAATTGATAACGCCCTGGTCGTCCAGCTCCTTGGCGAGCGAGGATACCGAGGTGTTCTCCGAAACCGTGATCTCCTTGACCGCATCCGCCTTGACAAAGGCAAAAATGTCGTTTGCCATGAACAGCGCGGCAATCGACAGCACCAGCGAAACGCCGACTACTGCGATCATGTACACCATCGAGCCTGCACAGCCTGCGTTCATCTGGCGGCGGCTGCGGCGGCGTTTGGGCTGCTTCTGCGGCTGCTCCGGCTCCCGATCGTCATCGAAATGCTCCGGCGTGAACTGCTCAGGCACCGGCGATTCCGAACCCGGCAGCGGTACGCGCCGCGTTTCATCGTTGTTAAAATGATTATCCATAATTCACCTCTCTGCGGATCAGCCTCAGCCGATCCAGTAATTCAGAATGATTTTACCGGCAAATGCCAGCACGAACACAATAAATCCGGGCTCTTTCACCAGCAGCCACAGGTCGTACCAGCCGGCGCTGACCTCAAAGTGCGGAATGGAACCGCGCGCCAGCATTTTTCCCAGTGTGTCCAGCGTTAAGAACGCGAACAGCAGGAAAAAGAGCACAGTCAGCGGCAGCAGGATGTTCCAAATGCCGAACGGTGCATAGGTATCTGCTATCCACTGCATCACCACGGTGACAAATGCCGCCGCAGCATGGGAAAGTACCGCCGCCCATACGGTATCAAACACATAGGTCAGATAGGTAAACGCCAGTCCGGCGCAGAAGCCTGCCGCCAGATCAAGCGGACTGCCGTGCAGCAGTGCGAACACGATGCCGCCGAACAGCAGGCACGCCGAGGTACCGACTTCTTCACCGTACACGCTGAACAATGCACCGCGTAAATAGATCTCCTCGACCAGAGCTGCTATCACAACGCCGATCAGCAGCCGCCATGCAAACGACATACCGCCGAGCGGCATCGGCAGGGATGCAATCGTCAGCCGGAGACCGGTATGCGCCAGCAGACGGTATTCCAGCATGTTCAGGCTGAGGGCGGCAAATGCGGTCGCCGCGCCCATAAACAAAATGAGCAGCCAGCCGCCCTTACGCGGCATTTTGAATGCAAGCCGCTGCTTAAAGCGCTCCCGATCCATACCGGGCAGCGCCATTGCAAGCGCCAGACCGAAGCACACGATCTCACCGAGCGCCATCAGCGACGGCGGCAGATTGAAGTGCGTGATCAGCTTTTCCATGCCTGTCAGCAGGCAGAAGCACACAAACAGGCTGAGACCCGGCAGCAGTGTGCGTTTATCTTGATTCATCGGTGCGCAGCACCTCTCTTTCGGTGATAATGTAATGACAGCAGCGGTCGAACGCCTCGTGCGGCAGGGCTGCGCTCATGCGCTGCGATGCACACAGCGCCGCACAGACCGCGTTTGTCCGGCTGAGGAACCGATCATAATAGCCGCCGCCGTAGCCGAGACGGTACCCTTTTCTGTCGCACGAGAGCGCAGGCGCAAGAATCAGGTCGATGTTCTCCGGTGCAATCTCGGGCGCCGTGTCGGACGGCTCCAGGATACCGTAGTGACCGGTCCGCAGCTCGGAGAGCGCGGTGATTTTACGCGCGGTCATGCTGCCGCCCTTGCCGCACAGCGGCACGCAGACCGTCCTGCCGGACGCAAGCGCGTTTTCGAGCACCGTACGGGTATCAATCTCCTCAGCAGTCGAAACATAGCAGAAAATGCAGTCTGCCTGCTGATAGAACCCACTTTGCAGGATGTTCTGTGCAATACCGCGATCAATCGCCTGCTTTTCCTCAGTGGACAGACTTGCCCGTTCCGCAAGATAGCGCCCCCGCAGCGTTTTCTTATCCGTACACATGATATACGACCGACTCTGCGATCTCATCCGCCTTGGCCTTGCCGCACAGCGCGGTGATGAGCTCGCACGCGAAATCCAGTGCGCCGCCTACACCGCAGCCGGTGATGATCTTCCCGTCGGTGACGGCGTTCGCCTTGACCGGGGTCGCGCCCGTCATGCCGTCCTCCATGCCCGGATAGCAAGTGGCTTTCTTGCCCTCGAGCAGACCCATGCCGCCCAGAATGATGGACGGAGCCGCGCAGATGGCCGCAACGTACTTGCCTGCATCTGCCATCGTGCGAACCGCATCGGTAACGCGCTTGTCCGCGTACAGATTGGTCGTGCCCGGCATGCCGCCCGGCAGAACGAGCATATCGGCCTTTGCAAGGTCAACCTCGTCCATGGACAGGTCGGTTACGACATTGATGCCGCGTGCACCGCACACGGTTGCACCGGTCACACCGACCAGCCTGGTCTCCACGCCTGCGCGGCGCAGAAGATCGACTGGAGTCAACGCCTCGACTTCCTCGAAGCCCTCTGCCAGTAATACATATACCATGTTTGTCACACCTTTCAGTTGAGCATTAAATTCATATATCCAGCGGTTTCATCCGCTTTCTCATGCCATTTGCATACACCGAGTGCTATTTCGCTGCCGGTTTCCGTCACGGCGAGCATATCGCGCCGCAGCACGTCCAGCAGGCCCTGCATCTGCGCGTCATCTGCGCCGAGCAGCTCCTGCACATTGTCCTCCCAGCAGAACGCATAGCCGGTGAGCGTTTCGTCCTCGAACCAGCCATACACGCCCGCGCCGAGCGTGTCGAACAGCGCAAGCTGCGCGTTCCAGTACGCCGTGTCCCGCTCGATGCGGCATTTCGGCACCAGCTTGTCATGCAGCGCCGCCAGTGCAGGCACATCCGCCGAGGTCAGCCGCCGAGGTGCTTCGCGCTCCCCTGCCGTGCAGGTAATCTCCCGGCGGGAAATATGGAAGAACGGCTCGTAGCCGAACGGTTTGTAAAAATCAAACAGCCACTTTTCTGCCGGAATGAGCACGGACGCAATGCGCCCCGCTTCCCTGTCCAGCTCGAACGAGCGCTCGAGCAGCCGCGCCATATACCCCTTGCGGCGGTGCGCCGGGTCGGTACACGCGCCGTAGATATACGTCACCTCGCGGGAGAGTCCACCCGCCGTCATACGGTACGGGAGCATCTGCACCATCGCCACGAGCGTTTCACCCTCGAGATACAGCAGCGTATATTTCTCTTTATAGAAGTGCGCGAAGAAGTAGTCATTGAAGCCGCCCTCATCCGGAAAACAGGTTTCCCAGAGGGCGCGAACGGCAGGAAAATCTCCTTTTTCGGCAAATCGCATCATTTCAATCAACCTTTCGGTATTGCCACATATTTCACGCCGCGCATGGCCGGATAATAGGACTTCTTCGCCTTGCGCAGGCCCTCGAGTCCCAGATCCTCCTCGCGGTTGACGTATTCCACATCATTGCAGTTGCGCTGTACGAACTGCTGGTTGATCATCTGGTACGCGCCCTGAATCGTGTGGTCGGCCTTTTCAATCTGTACCACGAACATATCCGGCGTAGCCTTGCAGCCGAACGTGAACGCGATAACCTCGCCGTCCAAGCGAAGCAGTCCGCCGCGCAGATTCAGGTAGTCGAAGTTATGGAGCGCCTGCACGATCGCGCAGGTCTCGCCCTCAAAATCGCGCTCGCGTGCACAGCCGTTCAGGTTGCACCAGTGGATGTGGAACGCGAATGCGTCCTTGATGTTTTCCCTGGTCATATCCTCGTAGCTCCAGCGGCCCTCGTAGGCAGCCTTGAAGCGGTTGACGAGGTTGCGCTTGCTCTGCAGCTTTTTGCCAGACAGCGTGCACAGCTTTTCCGCGAGGTAGATATAATCGTCACCGTCCTCGCTGTCATGCGAGAACGTGAACTTGCCCGGACGAGCGGCTTCGATACGCTCGATCATCGGCTCAGCGACCGAAACAATGACGAACGGAAGACCGCGTTCAGCGGCATCCTGCTCGAGCGCATCCAGCGCCGCGCCGAGGTCGCTCTGACCGACAGGCGCAAGATAGCAGTCGTGTCCGCCGTCCAGCGGAGACATTTTCACCAGCATAAAGCCGTCTTTGAAGCAGATCTGCGTATTGTAGTGGCTGCGCCACATGAAAAGATCGACAAAGCAGCGCTCACACAGATGATAGTTGTAATGCGAGCCGCAGTGCTCGACCATCGGTTTATCTTCTAAGGTAATTTCTCTAAACGGTAACATATAATTCCTTTCGCAAGATTGATTGAGGGTTACTTGCCCTCGCGCAGCGTCTGATAGTGCGCGCGCACCTCTGCAGCCTTGCCGCAGGACATTTTGCCCTCTGTGCAGACACCGTCCACGCAGGCCGGTCCGCAGTGACCAAACAGCGTCGGCGCAACAGCGTATACCTGCTTGTACATCTCCTCGGCAAGCGCACGGATTTCCCACTGAGCGCGATTGCAGCAGCGCAGGCGGAAAAAGTTCTTGAGGCTGCGGGCGTTCGCCGTCATGACGATGCGGGTCGCACAGGCATTCGGCAGAACGTAGCGTGCGTCCTCAATGGCGTGCTTTTCAGCCTTGCTGCGGGCAGCCTTCTCCGGAACGCCCTGCTCGAGCAGCTCCTTGAGGTAGCCTTCCATCAGCACGGCCGTCAGTTCCTCGTAGGTGCGCTGGTCGTCCTCCATCGCCTGAATGAATTTTGCCCGGGCAGCCGGAATTTTATCAATCTCCGGCGGAACAACATACTCAAAGCCCTTCTCACGCACATAGCGCTGGCTCTGTACCGAGAACGATGCAATGCGGTGGCGCGTGATCTGCGCCAGCAGAGAACGCGATACACCCTCGATTGCAAAGGTGAACGACACATGCTCGATCGGGCTTTCGTGGCCGATCTCGGAAAGCATGTTGACAAAGCTCTCGGTCTTTTCCTCGGTCAGACCATCCAGCACGCTGTCCACGTCCGTGGAGGAATAGCAGTTCTTTGCTGCAGCCGCGACCAGCTTTTCCGGGTCCGGCGTGTAAGCAAGCAGTTTTACTTTCATTCTTATCACTTTCCCTTCCTGCCGAAAAGCCGCTCCTTGATAACGATGAGCAGAAATTTCGGCAGCTTCATCATACGGCCGATACGGCTGGGCTGCTTGAGCAGACGGTAAAACCACTCCAGTCCCAGCTTGATGAAGATATCCGGCGCACGCTTGGCAACGCCTGCAAACACATCCAGCGAGCCGCCGAGACCGCAGAACAGTGTGCTGTGGATATCGTCCATGTTGTCCGCAATGAATTTCTCCTGCTTGGGCGCACCCAGACAGACGAACACAACATCCGCACCGCCTGCGGCGTTGATGCTGTCAACAACCTCCTGCGGGTCGGAGAAATAGCCGTCATGCGTGCCGGCGAGCACCAGTCCCGGATACTTCGCACACAGGTTTGCACCTGCCTTTTCGGCAACACCGGGCTTCGCACCCAGCAGATACAGGCGCATGTTCTCCTTGGCCATCGCGGCAACAAGGCTCTCGGCAAATTCAATGCCGGCTACCTTACCGTGCAGCTTTTCACCGAGGATCTTCGCAGCATAGATGATGCCGATGCCGTCCGGCAGGACAAGCGTCGCATGGTTGACAACGCCCATGAATTTTTCGTCATGGCGGCAGAGATCGACGATCTCCGGATTCGGGGTAACAATGTAGCCCTTCTGCCGGGAACGGATCTTGCTCATTGCAAGCTCAACAGCCTGCTGCTTGGTAACAGCGTGAAATTGCACGCCCAGAATAGAAGCAGTATTCATCTTCGTATCTCCCATATTTTCCAGCCTTTTATTTGGCGGTAAACATTCCTAATCTATTGTATTATACAGCAGCAAACTAAAATCTGCAAGTCCAGCTTGCAGAGAGTGAGGAGTAGATAGCGATAAACGTATCATGCAGGGTGGGCTGCCCCCCGGTCCGCCGCCTGTAAGTATGTGCAGATCGTTGCGAACGGCGGCATGAGGTCATGCCGCCCTGCGATATGCCTTGGCAAACATCGTTCTCTTTCCGCATAGGCTGTTAAGGGGAGGTGAACCCATGGAAGAACTGACGCAGTATATCAAGGCGGATTTCGCGGTTCTGGTGGCGGTTTTATACTGCATCGGACGCGGACTCAAGGCAATACAGCGGTTTCCCAATCAATTTATCCCTCTGGCACTCACGTTCTGCGGGATTGGACTGGCCTGTCTGTCGGTCGTATCACGCTATGCCAGCTACGGCAACTGGGCAGCCGCTCTGTTTGAAGGTGTGGTGCAGGGTGTCCTGTGTGCGGGCATGTCGGTCTATCTGAACGAAGTCATAGCACACTGCAGTTCAAACAAAGGAAACGACCCGCCGAAATAACACGCGCAAACAAAAGAGGAACGAAGTTTCCAACAATCTCAACGGCTTCGGATTTCCGAAGCCGTTTTCATTTATCCTTACTTGCAGCGGCAGGCAATTTGCGGTACAATACCCATATAAACTCTGTCCCCTGCTTTGGGACACCAAGGAGAGAGACACGCCTTGTACGATTTACAAACTCTGATTTTTTACGCCAAGGAGAAAAACACCTCCGATGTGCATTTAACCGTTGGTCTCCCGCCGATGCTGCGTATCGACGGTGAGCTGCGCACCCACGGTGACGTACCTCTGACCGAGCAGGATGTGCAGGATGCGGCGCAGCAGCTTGCGGATGAGCATCAGCTGCACGAGCTGAAAACCATCGGCGAGTCCGACTTTGCAGTGACGTTTGCCGATTCCGTGCGCATGCGCTGCAATCTGTTTCGCCAGCAACACCACACGGCGCTGGCGCTGCGTCTGCTGCCGATGGAAATCCCGACTGCGGAGCAGCTTCGCCTGCCGGATATCATTATACAGCAGGCCGAAAAGCCGCGCGGACTGGTTATCGTGACCGGTCCCACCGGCTCCGGCAAAAGTTCCACACTGGCGGCACTGATCGACCACGTCAACCGCACCGCGGCACGCCATATCATCACGCTCGAAAACCCGATCGAGTATGTACACCCGCGCATTCGCTCAATGATCAACCAGCGTGAAATCGGTGCGGACACGGACAGCTTCGCAAGCGGTCTGCGGGCGGCTCTGCGGCAGGACCCGGACGTTATTCTCGTCGGTGAGATGCGCGATCTGGAGACCATTTCGACCGCTATCACGGCTGCTGAGACCGGTCACCTTGTATTCGGCACACTGCACACCAAGGGGGCTGCCGGTACGATCGACCGTATCGTAGACGTATTCCCGCCGGAGCAGCAGGAGCAGATTCGTATTCAGCTTGCCGAGGTGCTCGAGTGCATTGTCTGTCAGACGCTCGTACCGCGCACCATGGGCGGCCGCATAGCCGCATTTGAGATTCTGACCGGCACCCCTGCCGTGCGCAACCTGATCCGTCAGAACAAGTCGTATCAGCTGATCAGCACCATGCAGACCAGCCGCAATCAGGGCATGATGCTGATGGACGATTCGCTCGGTAAACTCGTCCGCAGCGGCGAGGTCCGCCTCGACGATGCCGCCGCAAAGGCAGCCGATCCGGAAGCGTTTCCGCAGTCTGTCTTCCGATAAGGCAGCACATCCCGCGTTGAATTTCACGCGGGATTTTTATGGCAATGCCGCATAAAGGAACCGCGGCTTTAAGGCAATACCGCATAATTGAACAAGAGTGATTTGCGAGCAAATTTTGCGTACTGACGAGGCACAGTTTTGCGGTAATACTTGATGTATTACCGT
>OLFX01001090.1_pt1 | contig 34823 bp, 33 predicted proteins | sample 1605091 | NCBI WGS metagenome assembly OLFX01 (sample SAMEA3888906, study PRJEB22519) | human gut metagenome | biome: human gut; feature: human-associated habitat; material: faeces | place: Denmark | collected 2012 | reverse complement strand
GTACAAGCCTATTTGACATTAATGATGTCTATATCCCATTTTATTAAATGTGACTTTATTAATAAAATAATACTACCAATAATGCTGTACATTAAACCTACAATCACAAATAAAGGCGTAGTATGTAACCAACCATCAATATTATAACCGATAAGCCCAAATATGAGCATGCTTGTGCATAACATTCCCGAAAAAGCATAAGGTTTCATCAATTACTTCGTACCGAAAATACGATCTCCAGCATCTCCTAAACCAGGAACAATATATCCATGTTCATTTAAATGGTCATCTAATGAAGCTAAGTAAATATCTACATCTGGATGTGCTTTTTCAACTGTTTTAACACCTTCAGGTGCACCAGCCAAACAAACCAACTTCACATTTGTAGCCCCTTGCTTCTTAACCATATCGATTGCTGCTACACTTGAACCACCAGTTGCGAGCATTGGATCCACAACGATTGTGATCGCTTCTTCTAAGTTCTTTGGATATTTTTCAAAATAAGTATGTGGCTCTAGCGTTTCTTCATCACGATACATACCAACATGCGCAATCTTTGCGGTTGGAATCAAATCCTGAATTCCATTTACCATACCTAGTCCAGCACGTAAAATTGGCACAATCACGACTTTTTTAGCCAATTCATAACCTGTGTACTGACAAATTGGTGTTTCGATTTCAATTGGTTTCAAAGGCAAATCACGAGTGATTTCATAAACCATTAATCCTCCAATTTCATCTAAGTTTTGACGAAAATCTTTCGTTCCCGTTTCTTTTTTTCGCATAACTGTTAATTTATGCTTAATCAACGGATGATCAATAACTTTTAACATTTAAATTACCTACCTTTATAGCCATAATTATACCATCCTTGTCCATAATAGAAAACACTGAAAGAAATGGAATCCTCCAAAACTTCCAGTGTTATATTATATGAATATTCTGCTTTTTATCATTAAACAATTCTAATCAATTGTCAAAATTTCAAACTGCTTTGCCGCTCTTACATCAATTCCAGAAGGATGTAAGTCCTTTCGTAATAGTACATTCGAAAATGTATCCAATGCTAGATCTTGCGTATTCGCCTCTTCACTCAAATGCGCAAGAACAATATTTTTTGTCTTCGCATTGATCAAGGAAGTTAAATTTAAACTTGAATCTTCATTATTCAAATGCCCATTATCACTCAAAATACGCTGTTTTAAAAACATCGGACGATTTGTATGCATCAAACGATCCACATCGTGATTGCTTTCAAAGATATAATGGTCTGCATTCGCAATATACGGTTTGATTTGATTGGGTACATAACCTGTATCTGTTACATACACAAGTTTTTCTTTATCCGACTCTACCACAAAACCAATTGTATGTGGCGAATCATGAGACAAACCTAGAAATTGAATGCTCAAATCTTTGATAATCAACTTTTGATTCGGTACTACATCATGTTTATCCAACGCATCCTTTAAATCACAATAAGAATACACATCCAAATGCTTAAAATGCTTTAACTGCGAAACATGATCCGAATGAACATGACTAATCAAGACACCATTTGTATCATCAACACAAGCTCCAACCTTTTTAAAGCTTTCCATCAAATACTTTTTTGTTGAACCACAATCAATCAACAATTGCGTATCTTCATGACGAATCAAACAACTGTTGCCTTTTGAGCCACTACACAATAAATCAATGCGCATAAATATCATCTCCAGAGGCTTCTAAATTTGTAAAACGAGATATATTCTTTTCAAAAGCCAATTGAATCTTTCCAATACCACCATTACGATGTTTTGCCAAAGATAAATCAACAACTTCTGTTTCTTCTTGTGATTCCTTATCTTTATCATAATAATTACTACGATATAGAAACATTACGATATCAGCATCCTGCTCGATTGATCCAGACTCACGTAAATCGGACAATTGCGGTTCATGATCCGTTCTTTCTTCAACCTTACGAGAAAGCTGAGAAAGCGCAATAACTGGACATTCCATTTCTTTTGCTAAAATCTTTAAATTACGCGAAATATCACTAACCTCTTGTTGACGAGAATCTGCGCGTGTTCCCGTAATCAGCTGCAAGTAGTCAATTACAACTAAAGAAATAGAGCCATTTTCACTCTTTAATTTACGACACTTCGAGAAAATCTGAGATACCTTGATACTACTTGTGTCATCAATATAAATCTTTCTTTCACTCAAATGTGAACCTGCCTCATATAAACGAGACATTTCTTCATTTGTCAATTTACCACTACGAAGCTTATCCGAATATACCTGAGATTCCGAACTCATTAAACGCTTCATCATCGAATCACTAGGCATTTCCAGTGAAAATATCGCAACAGCTCCTTCATTACGTTTCGCAACTTGAGCTGCAAAATTTAAAGCCAAGGCACTCTTTCCCATGGCAGGACGAGCTGCAAGAATAATTAAATCGCCTCGCTGAAAACCATTCGTCATACGATCCAATAAGACATAACCCGTTTCAATTCCAGTTACACCTTTCATCGTACGAAGCTCTTTTAATTCATTAATGACACGAGTAACGATTTCTTCACTTGATTCAAATTCGCTTCCCCTACGATGTCTAGTTACATCCATAACTAAACGTTCCGCATCATCTAAAACTGTATCAATATCTTCGCCAGATGAATAGCCTTCTTCACTAATTTTATCCGCAACATAAATCAACCTTCTTAGCTGTGCCTTATTTTTGATTGTTTCAATATAAGATCTTGATGTTGCACTCGAAATAGCTGAGTCTGCCAAACGAATAATATAATCTGCTCCTTGACTAGACTCTAACTGATCTGTTTCCTGTAAACGATTGACAACCGTATTCATATCAATAGGCTGACCATTTTCATGAATTGTACAGATAGCCTGATAAATCTGCTGATGAGAAGGCAAATAAAATTCTTCTGCATGTAGATCGAGTTCCTGACAATCTTGAATGACTTTAGGATATACCATCAAAGAGCCAAGCACTGATTGTTCTAAGGAAACTGCGTTAGGCATTTCACGCGACATATTATGCCTTTTCACTTACATGAACAACAATTTCACCAATCACTTGTCCACGATATAAATCCACAGGAACACGAGTCACACCTAAAGATGCAATAGATTGTTCCAATTGAAGTTTTCTTTTATCTACACGAATCCCTTTTTTAGATAAAGCTTCCACAATTTGTTTACTAGAAACAGAACCAAAAGTAGCTCCATTTTTGCCTGTACTCAAAGTAAACTCTAAAGTAATACCCTTTAAAGTTTCGCTCAAAGCTTCAGCTTCTTTTTTTAACTCAGCCTCATGTTCAGCTCTTTCTTCCATTTGTTTATCTAAAACTTTGGCAGAACCCTTTGTATACGCAATCGCCGATTTATTCTTAAATAAGAAATTTCTTGCGTAGCCATCACTTACCTCAACTACATCATCTTTCTTTCCTAATTTACGAATATCTTTAAGCAATATTACCTTCATTTTTAAGTTCCTCCTCTATACAATTTAAGATCATATCCTTCATCTGTTGCACGGATACACCTTCTCTTTCGACAGCAGCCGCACTAAAGTGGCCACCACCATTTAATTTTTCCATAATTTTTTGAACATTATAAGACCCATCACTACGAGCACTTACCGCAACGGCATTCGGATTTGTCTTTACCTTTGCGATGGTAAAACTAGCAACACAGCCTTTAATCAATAATAAAGCTTGTGAAACCTGAGCCATCATCGTCTTATCTAATGTTTCATCATCAATCGCTGCAATCATAAAATGATTGTAGTAAGGTTTTGCCTGCTGAATCAATGCATTCTTCATAGAGAAATACAAATAGTCTTCACACAAAGCTTTTTCAGCACGACTTGTATTAGCTCCCCAATTTTGTAAGGCAGCTGCTGCTTCAAACGTACGGGCATCCGTATGCATTTTAAAACGATTTGTATCCACTAAAATACCCAAATACATAATCGTCGCTTCCATTTCATAAATAGGAATATGATTTGGAATATTTTGAAGCAATTCAACAATTAATTCACACGCTGAACTTGCACTGCTTTCAACATATGTCAACAAAGTATTCTTAACAAACGCATCACTACGTCTATGATGATCAATCACAAGGATACGATTGCATTGATCCACAAATTCTTTGACACTTGATATTGCAGGAATACCATGATCAGCCATAATCAATAAATCTTTATTATAATCTATAGAATCCATCGCCTCATCTGGAGTAATCAAAGTATGTCTTTCTTGAATGACAGTAACAAATGAATTCATCATTTCTTGAAGCTGCTCATCTCTAGGAACATCCTTTAAAACAATAAATACTTCCTTGCCTAACGCATGTACCCAGCTAGATAAAGCTAGACATGCTCCCATACAGTCAAAATCACTCATAACATGCCCTGCAATATAGACACGATTTGATTCCATAATAGCTTCTTGAATAGATTGTGCCATAATGCGTACACGAACTTTAGAACGGGTTGAACTTGTTTCTGAGTTTCCACCCACAAATTGAACCGTTCCTCCACTTGAACGAATAGCCGCCTGATCTCCACCACGACTTTGTGCGAGTTCAATCAATTCATTGACCATATCATCTAGTACCGTAAAATCATTTGATCCATACGCAAAAGCCATACTTAACGTAATTGAAACATCTAATTTATTTGCCTCATCCTTAATAAGCTGTAAAATAGTAAAATTCTGCTTCCGTACTTCCGTTAAGATTTCTTTATTCAAAATCACCAAAAAACGATCTGAACGTAAACGTCTAACAAACATCTTATTATCTTTAGCCCACGTTACTAAAGCAGCTCTTAAATGTGTATTGATTTGGGCCATGATTTCTTCATTTTCATAAGACTGATATTCCATATAGTTATCTAACTGCAATAACCCAATCACTATTTCATTATCCAAATACTGCTGACGCATATTATAGTAATCTGTAATATCCTTCACATATAAAATTTGAGCATCTCTTTTTCTCGTGATTTCGTAAATTCGACCTTCCGATTTTCCAATAACCATATCCACATCGTCATCAAACAAAGTACGAATATTGCTGATCCAGCTGGTTAATTTACTATTAGTCAACGTAATACCCTTCTCTTTAAAGAAAGGCGAAGCCCAAGTTACAATGTATTCTTCGTTATAAGTTAAGATACCCACATCACCAAAATTCAAAGCATCTTTGGCATCTTTACCTAAAACTCTTGAAATATCTACTTCCGTCTTCATTCCATGTTCTTTTAAAGATTTCCAAAAGCCAAAGAAAGCACAGATAAAAACAATCCATACAATCAAAGCGGCAATCATATATATATATTCTTTCTTTAAAAACAACAGGATTGATAGTATAAGGCCCAAAGCTAGACCTGTAATGCATAGACTACGCCACTTTTCAAACTGTTTCATATAGAAAACCTCTATTCTTTTCGTAACTGTAAAAGACAGTCCAACTCTCCCATAAACATCCACAATAAATTAAGTCCAGGCACAAACGCACCAAAAATAGAAAGAAATGACCATTTCTTCTTTTGGTATTTGACACATAAACTCATAAAATAAACAACTCCAAAATATAATAACAAGGTACAATCCACAAAGAAAATAACTTGTGCTAAATCAACGATCCCCGTTGGACATTCTATCACATTTTGAACAAAAAAGAACGCAATCCACACCACAACAGAACCTAGACCTATCCATCTTGGGCTTTGTACCTTAGATAATGGTTGTGGCGGAATAATATCCATATGCATACGTAAGCACACCATTAATGCTACTAAATGAATACATAACGCCTGTAATAGACCTAGTAATCCTATCATCAAGTATGTAAATACTTTTAAGCTAATGAAAGGAATATATTGTGAAATCAAGCGGAAATCTTCATAGAAATCAATGCCAAACAAAGTACTCCACAATAGAATAATACATAAATTGGCTATAATAGAAAGAATAAAACAAATAATAAAATTAGTCATATTCTTAGCATGTTTAAACACGCCCACCCCATATATAAATCCAATTAATAATGAGGTCCAACTATAAAACCAGGTTGTAAAGCCACCAAAAAACATCGTCATCAAACCCATGCATATGGTAACCAACGCACCCATTTTAACACCATTCATGGCTGTATAAATAAGTACAGGAAATGCAAAAATCCAAGAAGCACTGGATTCAATCATCAATGCACTCTGTTGATTTAAAAATAATAAAGCTCCATAAATAGCGCAAACCATCGCGCCTTTAGTAATTTGTTTCGTTTTTATCATACGACTATTATATAAAATAAAAAAAAAGACTTCAATATATGAAGTCTAATTAGTCAACCACGTAAGGTAACAAAGCCATTTGACGAGCACGTTTAATAGCTGTTGCTAACATTCTTTGGTATTTTGCACGAGTTCCAGTCACACGTCTAGGAATGATTTTTCCGTTAGCGTTGATGAAACGTTTTAATAATTCTACGTCTTTGTAGTCGATTTCCTTAATTTTGTTCTTAGTGAAGTAACAAACTTTTTTACGACCCATACGTTGTTTTTTAAATGCCATAAGTAAGTCCTTCCTTTCTAGAATGGTAGATCATCACTAGCAATATCTAGTGAATCATCTGCATTGAATGTTGAATCAAATGCGTTATTTGTATTCTGCACAGGATTTGAATATGGATTTTGATTATATCCATTCTGTACAGGAGCAGCATATGTATTTTGAGCAAAACCTTGATTCATTCCATAATCCTGGCTTGGAGCTGAATAACCTGATTGTGCATTTTTAGGTTCTAAGAATTGAACACTTTCTGCGACAACCTCTGTAACATATACCCTTTGTCCTTGTTGATTGTCATAAGAACGAGTTTGAATACGTCCTTCTAAACCAATCAATGAACCTTTGTGTAAATACTGTGTCATTAAATCAGCTGTTTTATTCCAAGCAACACAGTTAATAAAATCTGCATCTGGCTGTCCTTGTGTTGAAACACGACGACCAACTGCCATTGTGAATGAGCAAACACTTGTTCCACTTTGCGTTTTACGTAATTCAGGATCACGTGTCAAACGCCCAACCAATACTACTCGATTAATCATATTTATTTAACCTCGATTATTTTTCGCCTTCAGTTTTAACAACCATAACACGAATTACATTGTTACTGATACGAGACAAACGTTGGAATTCGAAAACTCCTGCATTGTTTGCAGTTACATTGATAACTACATAGTGTCCCTTTTTCATGTGATCGATTTCGTAAGCGAATTCTTTCACACCCCAGTCATCTACTTTGTCAATTGAACCACCGTTTTCAGTGATTGTTGCATGTAAACGATCTGAAACTGTTTTGAACGCTGCATCATCTAAAGATGCATTCACAATGTACATAATTTCATATTTTTTCATGTGTACACCTCCCTTTGGTCTTTTTGGCTTCTTACGAAGCAGAGAACAGGCATAAACCTGCTTTGTTATTATAACAAAAAAAGACTTTGCTTGTAAACCACAAAGTCTAATATTTTTTTAATTGATATTGAGCATTATAGTAAAGCTCATTATATTTTGTTCCTTCAAACACTTCTAGAACATCATTTAAACCTGAAATCAACTTATAATCATGAATATTTGACAGTGGAATCCACTTTGATTCTTCATTTTCGATTCCATTAAACACATTTGTTTTATATAAGAAAACAATATGTCTGCAATTATCACTCGAGATAAATTGTTTTGTTCCACACAAACATAACTGTTCAACATTTAAACCAGTTTTTTCTTTCACATCACGCATTGCTGATTGTACAAATGATTCACCAAGTTCAATATGACCAGTTGGCAATGTGTATCCATTTGGATTTTTGCTATTTTGAACTAACACATTCCCCTTTTCATCCTGAATCATAACCATATTTGTTAATTCGCAATATTCAGCTTGCTTATTCGCATTTAATCGTCTTCTTTCAAGTGCTAATTTACCATCCGCTACAATATTACGAATTTCTGTAGAAATACGACGTTCTGGGAAAGCTTTTGAAATATGTTTTTTTTGCTTCTAAAGAGAAATTGTCCAAACTGCTTTGGAATTCTTCTATACGCTGGGATAAATCAGGACGAGACAACATCCATTCTTGGAAAGCTTCTTGCGCTTCTTGAACACGTAATTGAATTTCGGCTTCGAAATCCTTTTTGAAAGCTTCCATTTGAACTTGTACTTTCTGGAATACTTGTTTGCGACGAAGTAAGGCAAGTACAGTAAATACACAGTCGATACCAAATCCAATTGTAAAAGCCGATAAAAAACTCATCAATGCCGTAAAAGGAATATCCATTACGATATCTTGAATTACAGGATGAATGATATAAACCACCACAATAGACATAATGCCAAATAAAGTGGAATTCAACAAACATACGCGCCCATTAATATTCATAAATCTTTCCGAATAATCCCACCATCTTGTTTTAAATAAAATTTCCATTACCCAACTTGTAATATATTCCAAAGTACTCGTAATAATGACACCTAAAACAAACACAAGTATAGGATAATCTTTCACAAACAATAAAGGATATAAAACCAGTAAAGCACCTACTCCATAGATTGGGCAATACGGACCATAAAAGAAGCCTCGGTTAATAAATTTCTTTGCGGGAATTCCACAATATAAATCTTCACAAACCCAACCTAAAAAGGCATACAAAACAAAGTAGGCATAGGCATATACAAATTCCATCATATACTTGCCTTCATTTCTTCACTTAACTTGGCATTTGCCAACATCAATCGAATACGATTTTCCTGATTTACCTTTGATGCGCTTGGATCATAATCAATCGCAACAATATTCGCTTTCGGATATTCATCCTTAATCTTACGAACCATACCTTTGGCAACGATATGATTTGGCAGACAACCGAATGGCTGTGCACTAATCACATTGGTAACGCCAGATTTAATAAGTGAAACAACTTCACCTGTTAAAAGCCAACCTTCACCCATTTTTACACCTGGATCAATAAATGCTTTTCCGTTATCAATGACTTCACTAAAATCGTCTGGTGCAATAAAAGTTCCATCTTTTTTTACTATATCTCTAAATGTTTTCTGCATACGCATAATCACATCTTTTACTATATTGTATATATAGTGATTTTTTTCGTGCATATGATAATACTCATAATCAATAATTGAATTTTCTACACAATATAGTGCAAAATCCATCACGCCGGATAGAACGGGTTCAAAACCTTCTTCAATTAAATAATCTTCTAAGTGTTGATTTCCTAATGGAGAATATTTCATATAAATTTCTCCAACAATTCCAATACGAATCTTTGTCTGACTACGATCTTGTGGAATCGCCTTAAACATTTCCAACATCTTTTTATAAATACGCTTTGATTGTTTATAAGATCCATGTTCAAACATTGGAATCAATTCATCAATAAACTGATTTACCGCCTTATCTGTAGCTCCTTTTTCAAGTTCATAAGGCTTCACCTGATTGCTTAACCACATTAAAGCATCACCATATAAAGCTCCATAAAGAATGCGAAGAATCAAAGGCATTGTAAATTCAACACTACTGCCTTTTTCTAGACCATTCGCATTGGCAGATAAACAAGGAATGTGTTGCCATCCTTCCATAGCCAAAGCTTTTCTCAATAAAGAAAGATAATTACTTGCACGACACCCTCCTGCCGTTTGTGTAATAGCACAGGCTACATGATCCATATCATATTTTCCGCTTTTTAACGCATCAATCATCTGTCCAATAACCAACAACGCTGGATAACAAGTATCATTATGCACATGTGCTAAACCTTCTTCACGTACTTGCTCCCCTTCATTTGTCAAAACTTCTAATTTATATCCGCTTTTCGCAAAGACAGGTGTCAATAAGCGAAAGTGAATAGGAAGCATAGAAGGAACTAAAATTGTATAATCCTTCTTCATATCTGAATTAAATAATGTATATTCTAAACTCAATTTTATGCTCCTTTCTGTTGGCCAATCGCCTCTTTCAATGAACGCAAACGAATTTTTGCCGCACCTAAATTATCAATTTCATCAATTTTGATTTGAGTATAAAATTTATTTCCATCCTTTAATATATCTCGAACCTCATCACTTGTAATGGCATCAATACCACATCCAAAGCTAACAAGTTGAATTAAATTCATATCTTTATTCTCAACTACATAATGTGCTGCTTGATAAAGTCTTGCATGATACGTCCATTGATTTAAAACATTCACTTTATGATTCTTTTGACGAGGGACACTTTCCTCACTAACAACCACAAAGCCAAGTTGTGTCAACAACTGATTCATTTGATGATTAATCAGTGGATCTAAATGATATGGGCGTCCACAAAGCACAATAATTGGATGATTGTTTTCGCGTGCATACGCTACAGCTTTTCGATGTTCCTTCACTAATTGTTCATGGAATGCTTCATACTCATTTGTGGCTGCATTTTTCGCAATAATAATATCTTTTTCACTAAAATGAATACCCACCTTTTCAAAATGCATACGAATGGCCTTCGCAAAAGTCGCATCATGATCAAAATTAATGAATGGATATACAATTTTTGTCTTATCAAAATCCATATTGGCCGCAATCACTTCTGGATAGTAGGCAACCAATGGACAATTATAATGGTTATCCGATTGATGTTCATCTACATTATAGGTCATACATGGATAGAAAATTACATCCACACCTTTATCAATCAATTGTTGAATATGTCCGTGCACAACTTTAGCAGGAAAACATGCCGTATCACTAGGAATGCTTTGTTGTCCTGAATGATACATTTCTTTAGTACTAGGTGTTGACCACACAATTTCGTAGCCTAAACTATCAAAGAAACGCGTCCAGAAAGGCAATAAGTCATAATTATTTAAAACTAAAGGCATACCAATTTTTTTATCATGTTTAAATTTTTTCTTTTGTGCATTCAACATGTCCGTTTTGATTTTGTATAAGTCTGGTAATTCTTCCTTTTTTATATCTAAATTATGAACCATCTTTTCACATTTGTTTCCTGCAACTAAGCGCGTTCCATCATTGAATGTATTAATTGTCAATGAACAATGGTTGTTGCAGCCTTGGCAAGCAACAGATTGTGATTTATGCGTAAATTTAACAAGTTGTTCATAATTCAAAATATTGCTTCTTGTTCGATGTAATTTTTTCGCATATAAAGCTGCTCCATAAGCCCCCATTAAAGGTGCAATGCTTGGTCGAATGACTTCAAGTCCAAGTTCTTGTTCAAAACAACGAAGTACAGAATCATTTTGGAAAGTTCCACCTTGCACAACGATATGCTTTCCAATATCGTCCTTATTTTTTGCACGAATAACTTTATATAACGCATTCTTTACAACAGATTTACAAAGTCCAGCCGAAATATCTTCAATACTTGCTCCATTCTTTTGGGCTTGTTTAACCCCTGAATTCATAAACACTGTACAACGAGTTCCTAAATCAACAGGGTGTTTCGATTTTAATCCAAGTGTCGCAAATTCTTTCGCATCATACCCCAATGATTTTGCGAACGTTTCAATAAATGAACCACATCCACTTGAACAAGCTTCATTCAACACAATATCATCAATGTGTCCATCACGAATTTTAAAACACTTAATATCCTGCCCACCAATATCTAGAATGTAGTCTACTTCTGGATTGAAAGATCGAGCAGCTGTATAGTGTGCCATTGTTTCAACGATTCCACCATCCAAATGGAAAGCATGACGCATTAATTCTTCGCCATAACCTGTCGCATAGGATCCATAGATTTTAATATTTGGATTTGTTTCATAAATTTTCTTTAAATCTTCTAATACAACATCCAATGGATTTCCCTTATTTGATGTATAAGAATCATATAGAATCGCATCGTTTTCATCGAGTAAAACGAGTTTTGTGGTCGTTGAACCCGAATCAATTCCTAAATAAGCTTTACCTGCATAATTTTTTAAATCTGCATACTTCGCATCATGTGATTTATGACGTTCAATAAATTTTTGATAGTCTTCTTCACTTTCAAACAAAGGTTTTGATTCTGTTAATTTAGCTGGTGCATGCACCAAATCTTCTAAAGCCTTATACAATTCATCATATGTATATTCTTGATCTGCACAAATGGCAGTTCCTAAAGCCACAAAGTTAATGGCTGTGTCAGGACAATTCACTTGTACATCACTTAACTTTAAAGTTTCAACAAATCGATTTCTTAATCCACTCATAAAGTAAAGTGGTCCGCCTAAAAACAGAATGTTTCCTTCAATTTTTCTCCCCTGTGCTAGTGAAGTAATGGTTTGATCCACTACTGCCTGGAAAATACTGGCACATAAATCACATTTATCCACACCTTGATTGATCAATGGCTGAATATCTGTTTTTGCAAACACACCACAGCGAGATGCGATGGGATATAAACGATGATAGTTTAAGCTAGCTTCATTCATTTCTTCTAAAGACATATTTAATAAGGTAGCCATTTGATCAATAAAAGCTCCTGTACCCCCAGCACAAGTTGAATTCATTCTTTGTTCTACACTTCCTTGAAAGAAAAGAATTTTCGCATCTTCTCCACCAAGTTCAATAGCACAATCTGTTTCCGGGTATAATTTACTAACTCCAGTCGCACTCGCAAATACTTCTTGAACAAAAGGCAATTCGCCTTGTTCGCTTAATCCTAAAGCCCCTGATCCGCTGATTGCGAATTTAAATGGTTCTTTTGTATATTTCTTTAATTCTACTAATTTATCTAAAGCTTTTTGACGCACTTGCGCCTTGTGCCTTTCATAACTTTTATAACAGATTTGGTTATTTTCATCTAAAACAACCGCTTTGATTGTTGTACTTCCAATGTCGAATCCTATACGATAACCCATAATCTCCTCCATTTTCTTTTATTATCAGTATTATTATACTCATTTTTCATTAATTTTCATGTATTCAAATGAAAATAACGACAACTTACAAAATATGTTCACTTTGTTGTAGATTATTCGAGACAAAACATATATCATTAAATTAACGAATAGTTAACATGTTCAATACATGGGATTGTTATAATTATTTTTGGAAAGTTGGTAAATCAAATGAAAAACAAATTAACAAAACTTGAATTCAAGTGGATTTGTTACGACATGGGAAACTCTGCCTTTATTTTATTAGTCGCGACAATTCTTCCTATCTATTTTAATTATCTTTCAAGCTCACAAGGTGTAGCCGAACACAACTACCTAAGTTATTGGAGCTATGCAGCAAGTCTTTCAACATTAATTGTTGCACTTGCTGGTCCAATTCTTGGAACACTGGCTGACTATAAAGATCACAAGAAAAAAATCTTCTTAACTTGTGCAATGCTAGGTGCATTAGCATTAGCATGTTTCTGGATTCCAAGTTCTTGGTTTGCATTTCTAGTCCTATTTATTGCTGCCAAAGTTGCCTATTCTTTATCTTTGATCGTATATGATTCGATGCTTACAGACATTACTACAGAAGAAAGAATGGATGCCGTAAGTTCAAAAGGATATGCATGGGGCTATATCGCTAGTGTTGTTCCTTTTATTATTAGTTTAATCTTTGTATTAATGTATGACAAAATAGGAATGACATTAAAGACAGCCATGATGATCGCATTTATATTAAATGCGGTATGGTGGATTGCCTTTACACTTCCTTTAGTAAAAAGCTACAAACAAAAATACTATATTGAACCAGAAGCACATCCTGCTTTGGATACGTTTGCTCGTTTAAAAGAAACTTTAATGAAGGCAAAAGAACAAAAGAAAGTCTTCTTATTCTTATTTGCATTCTTCTTCTACATTGATGGTGTTTATACAATTATTGATATGGCTACCGCCTATGGAACAAGTTTAGGATTAAATACAACTGGTCTTCTATTAGCCTTATTATTGACTCAAATTGTTGCCTTCCCTGCAAGTTTAACATTCGCTGTATTATCCAAAACAAAAGATACGGCTTCATTGATTAAGGTTGCGATCATCGCATACTTCTTAATTGCTTTATTTGCCGTACAATTGGATAAACAATGGGAATTCTGGGTATTAGCGGTTGCGGTTGGATGTTTCCAAGGTGGTATTCAAGCTTTATCTAGATCATACTTCGCAAAAATCATTCCAGAAAATGCCAGTGGTGAATACTTCGGACTATTTGATATCTGTGGTAAAGGCGCTAGCTTTTTAGGAACTATGTTGATTGGTGTTGTAACACAGATTACGGGTAAACAAAACTTAGGTGTTGCCGCTCTCTCCATCATGTTTGTGATTGGATATCTAATTTTTAATAAAGTATCTAAAATGGACGACTAAAAAAGATTGTACAAGTAACGTACAATCTTTTTATTTATCTAATTTCATGACCATTCTTACAATTCCATACAATGCTGCATATAAGACGGCAGCAACAGGCCAAATCATATAGGTGATATCCCATTGTTTTGTCCATAAGCTCCAACCAAGATAAACAACTGTTACAAGACACCAATATACAACTGTGAATGTTTCAGTTTTCTTCTTTGCGAGCTTTTCTTTTTTCGTATAATCACCTTCTTGCAGCAATGTATCATAGCTACTTTTTATTGTGGAAACACGAATTAGAATATTCACGCCAACGGAAACCAAAATTAATAATACAACTAAACATAATGTACACACATAATCAGATGCTTCCATGCAACCTGCAATAATCAACGGAATTACAGATAAAATACACAAAACAACACCGCAGGCTAGACAGAAAGAATAATGTTCTTGATAGTTTTGATTCTTTTCTTTGACAAGTCCTGTTACACCATATTCTGTTTCAAAGGGTTCTTGTTCTAAATATTGTAAAGAACTCAATTTAATTCCTGTTTTAATGAAGATAAATACTGCAAGTGCAACCATACCTAATAATATGGCACATGCAATTCCAATGGCTAAGCCATTATTGAAAGTTGAAATTAGAAACAAAGGAATTGGACTTAAGATACATAATGTTGTCGCATTCGCAAGCATAGGTGCTGCTTTTTTCTTTTCATCCATATATGTATTCGCTTCTTCCATACTCACACGATGTAATTCACAATCTGTATCGCATATTGTCTCTGTATTTTCTTTTTCAACTTCATCTTTTAACAAGTAATCTGTGCTCACTCCAAATAAGTCAGCTAACTGAATAATCTTTTTTAAATCTGGAATTGCTCCTGCACTTTCCCATTTTGAAACCGATTGTCTGGATACACCTAGTTTTTGTGCCAATTCTTCTTGTGTCCATCCATTCTTTTTTCTTTCTTCAATTATTTTATCAGCTAGAATCATAGTTCTTCCTCCTTAGCCAAAGTTTACTAAAATTTGCGGTTGCATTCCACCAACCTGGCTTGTCAATTTATCCATTTACAGTTGCATATACTAGAAAAGACTTGAATTCAAATCAAGTCTTTATCTATGACACATATTTACTTAATATATGATTAAGCTTTTGTTCATCAATCGGTTTTGAGATTGAATCATTCATAATTGTTTGATCAATACTATATTCTGATTGCGCACTCATGGCAACAATTGGAATGGATGGATTGATTTTACGAATGCATTTAGCAGCTTCATCCCCATTCATTTTTGGCATCATAATATCCATCAAAATCAAAGAATACTTATTTGGTTGTTCCTTAACTTTTTCAACTGCTTCTAATCCATTCCATGCCTTATCTACATTTGCCTGTACGGCATTTAAATAAAACTCTGCCACTTCCATATTGATTTCATTATCTTCTACTAAAAGAATTCTTTTATCCTTTAAATCCAATTTTGAAGTATCTTGTTTTGCAGTATTGGATGTATCCAATTGATAAGCAAGAATGACCTTAATTTGTGTACCGACATTTACTTCACTTTTAACTTCAATACTTCCACCAAGCTTATCCACTAAGCCTTTCACAATCGACATACCTAAACCAGTGCCTTTGTATCTTGTTCTGGCATCTTGTTTAGCTTGTGAGAAAGGTGTAAACAAATGATTTTTAATATAATCTTCACTCATACCAATTCCCGTATCTTTAATTTCAAATTCAAATGTAACTTTTGAATCATCACTCGATATTTCTCTGACATACGTATCAATCGTGCCATTTGACTTATTGTACTTAATGGCATTCGTTAATAGGTTTACGAGAATTCTTCTAAGTTGTAATGCATCTCCAATTAAATGCGTATGGACTACATTCTCCATATGCTTGTGATATGTAATATTTTGAAGGGATACTTGGGCATCAATCAAACTATTCAATTCTTCAACCATATAATTTAAATCAAATGGCTCATTCACAATCTCCATATGATCTGATTCTAATTTAGACATATTCAAAACATCTTCAACCAATTCATTTAAGTGTTTTGTCAAAACTTCCATCTTATTTAAAGAATCATCCAACTTATCCATATCACCCCAGTTTTTACGTATAATCTGCATCATACCTAAAATACCATTGATTGGCGTACGAATATCATGGCTCATACGATTCATAAAATCAGTTTTAGCTTTACTTTCTAAATCTACTTTTTGATATGCTAGTTGTAACTTTTTCTTTTCTCTATCTTCTTTCTCATGAAATGCCGATGTATTTCTGAACAAAATAATAGCACGTACTATATTACGTTCCTTTTGAATATCTATATCATAAATAACATCTTCACTCATCAATATCATTTCTTGAATCCAAATCACACCTTGATGTGGTATTTGAATCTGATATTCAACCGTAACATGTTTGTCCCCTGCTCTATATCGATTTAAAAGGCTTTGACTCGATTCAACAACGCTAAAGCTTCCCAAACAACCCTCTAACACATTCGCTTTTAATTGTTTAAAATATGCATTATAATCACATGGTAAATTTGGTTTTTTATCTGCACACATATAATTGTCGTAAATACCATCGATTTGATTCTGCGTTAAATTCACGGAGAAAATTGATTGTGCCATTGCCATCAAAGCTTCAATATAATGATCGTTTTCTAAAATAGATTGTTTCAACTGATCATAATAACGCATCAATTGTTGCTTCTCATCCATTTCAATTGTGTCATAATAAATTTTAAAACCTAACGCAAAATGATGCAGATGATTCTTTTCATCGCTGTCTAAATAAACGGCTATAATTTTTCCTTTTAATTTTGTACGCTTAATTTGATGACAATATGAAATTTCTAATACAGGATTTTCCTTTGTGAGACACTCATTTAAATAGTCAAGCTGTAACACATGACGATACTCTTCCTTCTTATTCTCTTCAAACAATTCATTTAGAATTTGCTCAACTGCACCCGAGTAGATACCATCTTCTGCTAAGAAAAAGGAATAGCTAGCCCGTAAAGTAAAATATGCATCGATTTTAGCATCACAATAAATACAATCCGAAAAATTATACCCTTTATCTTTTAATTGTTGTATAACACGAAGAATCAAATCACGTTTTTCTGTAGCCTCATTGATTTTCGCCTGGTTTTTATCAATATACATATTTTTATCTGCCTGACAAAACAATTCGCGCATTGTTAATTTTGAAAAATCATTTGAATACGCAAAACCAGCCGCATAACTTAATGGAATTTCTGAACATTTAGCACATTCTTTTTTGATATTTTCTAAATTTCTTTTTACATCTTCCTTTGTCACATTTTTAAAAAAGGCAATGAATTCATCACCGCCACAGCGACCTACAAATTGATTTTCATCCAGTGTCCTTGTTGATTGTTGATGATTCTAAGATTATTTAAATCAAACACACAGATTGCCATATTTTGTTCAGCTTCTAAAGTTAAAATCTCTTCACACTTATTTTTATTTGGCAATCCTGTAGCTTCATCTAAATATATTTTACTTTTTAATTCTCGATTCGCCTTCGCATAATGGAAAGCTTTAAAAAGTTCATACAAAATCATAAAGATGAGAATTACAATATCAATGATTGTCAACGCTTCAAATTGTCCTAAACGTGTTGCGATTCTTTGTGCATATGTTTCTGCAAGCCCTGTGGCCACATCACATAGAGAAAAGAAAGTTTCACTCTTTTGAATAATATTCGTATTCTCATATCCAACTTGTCGAACAAGATCAATCTCTTGTTTTAAAGTATCAAAATACGCATCTAATTCTTCCATTTTAGCTTGAAAAGCCTTGTCATCTAACGAAACCAAATCTAATTCTTCACTGCCAAAACGAAGTCCTTCAATATATCCATCCACATCCGCAATCATTTCATCTTGCGGCATTCCTGCATCTTCCAATTTAATAATTCGCTGTGTTTTTCCACGTACCAATCCTGCATAATTGACAACGCGAGCCGTTCCTTGAATTCGAGATACCATTAAAATGATGATTAAAATCAGCACAATCAAAACACTGGTTAAAACCGTCATTAAAAAGCGTATCATTTTTGAAATATGTCTTTTTCGTTTATCTTTCATACAATTATTCCTTATATATTTATTGTATTAAGAAAATGAAATTATCACAAGAAAATAATAAAAGGATAAATCACAAACGATTCATCCTCTTATTGATCCATACCATGATCCAAATACCTGCACCAATACATACTAAAGCTAAGCCAATCAGCAGTAAGGCAGTACCATCATGCATCGCACCATCATACCCTACATATGCGTTTATTTTCCCCTTTAAAAGCAAGAAAACAGTTCCTGCAATCAAAAATAAATTCGCAACAAATGCAGGTGTAAAGACACGATCCTTTTGATCCATAATAACATCCCCTTATTGTTACCGATGTATTATATCATTTCATTCCTTTATTAAACCTTAAATTTCTCTTAACTTTCTTAGCATTTGATTGTACAATAGATAAGAATAAAAGAAGGAAGGATTCTTATGCAAAACATTGATGAATTAGTTGATTTACACGAATGCCCTCTATGTGAAGGTGGTTCGATTCTAGAAGAAGAAGGAAACGGATTCTATGCACAATGCATGGATTGTGGCTGCTATACAGTTCATGTTGATTATAAAAACGAAGAAGATCGTTTAGAAGCTGCTAAAAGAGCCGCTGAATTATTTAATACAGGTAAAGTATTAAAATCAAATCCTGGTGAATAAGAAAATGAGTGGAAATTCCACTCAATTTTTTTATTTAACTGAATTTTGATCTAACCACTTGCCTCGAACCATACGAATCAAGAATATAATACCCCTAAATACCAGTTCGAAAGTCATTGTGGCCCATACACCAATAACGCCATATCGTTTTGTGAAAATAATAATTGGTAAAACACGCATTCCCCACATGCTCAACGCATTTAGAACAAAAGGACATTTACTATCTCCGGCCCCACGTAATGCCCCCATTACTACAATACTAATCGCAAATAATGGTTCAGAAAAAGAAACAATCCTTAAGCACTCACTAGCTCCATCAATAACTTCTTGACTATTCGTTAGTGTTGTAGCCAAAAATGGTGCAAACACAAACATGATAACGCTCATAAATATCACTAGAGCAAAAGATAATAAGGTTGTTAAATACGCAAATCGTTTTGCCATATCCTTTCGATTGGCCCCAATACTTTGTCCAACCAATGTAGTTGCAGCACCACCAATTCCATAAGCTGGCAAATAACATAATCCTTCTGCTGAAACAGCCACATAATTAATAGCTACACTGATTGCACCCATCCCTGAAACGACACCCGTCATCACAACTTGAGCTAAAGATAGTGTCACTCTTTCAAGGCCTGCTGGAATTGAAAGATTCACTACATTCTTCAAGATATCTTTATCAAATTTCCACGATTCATCACCTAAAAGTCGTAATGATTTTTCCTTTTTGACTACAATATACATTAAGATAAAGCCTACAACCAATTGCGCCATTCCCGTTCCTAGTGCAGCTCCGGCAACGCCTAAATTTAGTATATAAATAAAGAAATAGTTAAAAATAACATCGAATACACACATTGAAATATTCATAAGACTTGGAAGCACGGCATTCCCTGAACATCTTAACATTCCTGAATGTAACATCGCCATCATATTAAATGGAATAAAAGCACCTACTATAGCCAAATATAAAGTGGCATCTCTACAAATTGATGGGTCTGCTCCCAATAATTTTGGCAAATAAAAACTGAATGCTACCACAACCAATGCCATACATAAACCAAAGATGATATTAAAGAGAATCGACTGACATACTACCTGTCTTGCCAATTTATTTTTACCAGCCCCTAAATATTGAGCTACCTGCACTGAAAAACCTAATACCGCAGCTGTACAAATTCCTCCAAAAAGCCATGTTGTACTGGCAACAACACCAATGGCTGCCGTAGCCTTATAACCTAGTGATCCAACCATAGCTGTATCAATATAACTCATGGCCGTTCCAACTAATTGTTCTAATATTGCAGGTACAGATAATAAAATGACGATTTTTAATTGATCTTTGAATTCTATTTTTTTATTTTCGCGCATCTGCGCCGTTATTTCCATCATGTTCATAAGATGATTATACAAAGAAAAAAGATGTATGTCACCATACACCTTTTATTCTTCTACCTCTTCACGCCACATTTTAGCTCCTAAATGAGCTAACTTTCCGTCCAAGTTATCATAACCACGATCAATGTGATAAATATCATGGATTTCTGTCACACCATCAGCCATTAAAGCTGCGATGACAAGTCCAGCACCACAACGAAGATCTGTTGCAGTTACTTTAGAACCATGTAATTTTGTCTTTCCGTTGATAAACGCACTTGGTGTGTGTACATCAATGTCAGCACCCATCTTATTTAACTCTGCACAATGTTTGAAACGTTCTGTATAAATTGTTTCCGTTACTACAGATTGACCTTCACATTGTGTTAATAATACAGTAAATGGTTGTTGAACATCTGTGGCAAAACCTGGATATGGTTTTGTCAAGATTTCTGTACGTTTCAAAGGTTTATCTGTTTTAAATACATGAATAAAATCCGAACCAACTTCCATATTGATTCCCACTTCTTGAAGTTTCATAACAATGGCTTCCAGGTGTTGAGGAATAATATTTTCGATGCGCATGTCGTTGGCCATAGCGGCTGCCATAATCACATAAGTTGCTGCTTCAATACGATCTGGAATGATTTCATGAATACAGCCCTTTAAATATTCAACACCATCAATCACAAGAGTACTTGTCCCCATACCATGAATTCTAGCACCCATTTTATTTAATAATGTTGCGATATCGATAATTTCAGGCTCACGTGCGGCATTTTCAATAACCGTTCTACCTTTTGCGTAAACAGCTGCCATCATAATGTTGATTGTAGCTCCTACACTCGAAATATCTAAGAAAATATTTGTTCCTTTTAATTCTTTCGCATCCAATATATAACATCCATTTTCATATTGAATATTTGCACCCAAAGCCTCAAACCCTTTTAAGTGCAAATCAATAGGTCTTGGACCTAAGTAACATCCACCAGGCATCTTAATTTCTGCATGCCCAAATTTTCCTAACAAAGCTCCCATAAAATAGTAGCTTGCTCTTAATTTAGAAACAGCTTTAGATACCATAGGAATATTTTCCATATGAGTAGGATCTATATATAATGTTTCTTCATCTCGTTTTTCAACATAAACACCAAGTTCATTTAATAAAACGATCAAAGACTGTACATCTGAAATATTAGGTACACCATAAATTGTAACCGGCTCATTTCCTAAAACACATGCTGGAATTAAAGCCACAGTCGCATTCTTTGAACCACTAATACGTACTGTTCCATTTAAATCATGTCCACCTTCAATTTTAATGACTTTTTCCATTCATTTTCCCCCATTTCAAGGTAATGCCTATCTATTATAGCCTATTCAATCCGGATAATCTAGAAAAATATTGTAAATTCCAAAAGCCATCTATTTTAAATGTTTTTCCATCCAATTTGTGATTTCATTTAAACGACGCAAACGATGCTGAGGAAGTCCCGTACGTGATAAATCATGATTTTCACCATGGAACAAGCACATGCGAGCTTCAATATTCTGATCTAATAAAGCATTCAACATTTGCAGGCCTTCACAAAGTGGACAACGATAATCCTCATCAGAGTGAATAAACAATGTTGGTGTTTTCACATTACGTGCATATTTCAATGGTGAATGCCACCACAATTTTTCTGGATTTTCATCATATGTAGCAGATTGTTGATCTTGTGCAAAGTATGGCCCAATATCACTTGTCTGAGAGAATGAGATCCAGTTGGCAATACTTCTTTGACTAGCAGCACACGCAAAACGATCCGTATGACCAATGATCCAGTTTGTCATAAATCCACCATAGCTTCCACCAGTTACACCAACTCTGCTTGAATCAATTTGAGGATATGTTTCTAAGACTGTATCTGTAAACTGCATCAATTCATCATAATCAATCGTTCCATATTTTCCACGAATGTCCATAAACTCGTTGCCACGTCCATCTGAACCATGAATATTACAGAAGAATACAAAGTATCCCTTACTTGCCCACACTTGCATTTCATGATAGAACACTTTTCCATATACTGTTTTAGGTCCACCATGAATATCTAAAATAGCCGGATATTTTTTTGTTTCATCATAATCTTTAGGCAATAATACCCATCCTGTTAAATCTTCACCAAAATTAACTTCTACAGGATCTGCCACATATGTATCTTCCATTTTATTAAAATCAGATAATTGAACGGCTTTACCATCTACAACTTTATACAATTGTTGAAGACTTGCCACATCAGCTCCAATAAAATATAATGTGTCATCTTCAAATGCGAAAGATTGAATTGTTCCTGACCATTCAAATACAAGTTCAATGTTTCCATTTTCTAATTTATACAAATTATTGTGATCATAGATCGTAGAAACAAAATATAACGCATCTTTATTTACTAGAGTCGCATTACCTGCAACTAAAGCACAATCTGTACCTACACTGTTTCCAACACATTCTTGCCAATCAGCAATTAAATTAAAGTCTTGATCAAAGAATTTTGGATTCTCATTCAAACCATATTTTTCATGTGTGCTTGCGATAAGAACCAATTTACCATCCACAAAATCAAAACTTTGAATACTTCTTTCCTTAGCATCTACAACTGTACTTACAGAGCCATCATATTTATAAAGATTTTCATATAAAGCTTGTTTTCTTGTCCAATTTTGTCCTGTATAATACAAAGCACCATCATGAATCTTTGCGTTTGACACATCAAAAGTACCTTCTGTAACGCAAACAAGTTCTTTTGTGTCTAAATTATATGTATATAAATGCGTACGATGTTTATTGGTGATTCCCTGACCATTCATATAGAAAGGAATCTCATCAAACACTTCATAATCACTTTCTTCTTCAACAAGTTTTTCTTTAGTCATCAAAACCAAAGTATTCTCGTTTAAATATCCCAAAACATTCATTCCTGGTTTATCAAAGCGAGCAATTTCTTTGGCTTCTCCACCACTCAATGCCAAACGATATAAAGATGTAGATTTTTCAATATTCTTACGATTTCCACAGAATAGAACCGAATTTTCATTTTCAATATAAAACCCTGCTTCTTTTCCAAAAGAAGTTAAATCATATACTTTATCGTCCTTTACGCATTTTAAAGTATATTCATAAGCATTGTCTTTTTCAGCTGCTACTCCATCAACAAAAACTTTTACTCCATCTTTCACTTTTAAATTTCCATAAAAGTGATAAGACAATAAATCATTAATTTCAATTGACTTCATATATTTCCCCTCCAAATTATGCAAAAAGCAGGCTTAAAGCCTGCTTTATTTAAAAACTTTAATTATTCAGCTTTTCCAGCAGAACCAAAGAAGTTTTCCATCATTTCTTTACATAATGCTGTGATTGCATCAGCACCTGGTTTTAATAATTTACGTGGATCGTATCCTTTTCCTTCTTGGTCTTTTCCAGCTTCGATGTATTTACGAGTTGCTTCAGCAAATACTAACTGACATTCAGTATTAACGTTAACTTTAGAAACACCTAATGTGATAGCTTTTTGAACTTGTTCACGAGGGATTCCTGAACCACCGTGTAATACTAATGGTTTTCCGTTTGTTACGTTTTGGATTTCTTCTAAACGATCAAAGTTTAATCCAGCCCAGTTTGCAGGATATTTACCGTGGATATTTCCGATACCAGCTGCTAAGAAGTCTACACCTAAGTCAGCGATAGTTTTACATTCTTGAGGGTCAGCTAATTCACCAGCAGATATGACACCGTCTTCTTCTCCACCGATTCCACCAACTTCACATTCAATTGATAATCCTTTTGAGTGTGCTAAGGCGATCATTTCTTTTGATTTTTCTAAGTTTTCTTCAAATGCATAGTGAGAACCATCGAACATTACAGAAGTAAATCCTGCTTCGATAGCAGCTTTTGCACCTTCATATGAACCGTGGTCCAAGTGTAAAGCTACAGGAACTGTAATTCCCATTGCATCGTGGATTTCTTTTACCATAGCAGCAACTGTTTTGAAACCACACATGTATTTAGCAGCACCTTCAGATACTCCTAACATAACTGGTGATTTAGCTTCTTCAGCAGCAGCTAAGATAGCTTTTGTCCATTCCAAGTTATTGATGTTGAAAGCACCAATCGCATAGTGCCCTTCGTGAGCTTTGTTGATCATTTCAGTAGCAGATACTAACATTACTCTATTCCTCCTTTAAACATTTCTGTCATAACTATTCTACTCCATAACGCCTAATTTGAAAAGTGAAATTATTAACTAACGACGTGATTTTCCGGATAATTCAACTGGTTTGGACAAAGTACGAATTCTTTCTAGAATTCTTAGACTCGCAATTGTATTATTCGGTTTATTCACAAGACGATACTGCTGTTCTAGTTCTTCCATTGAATAATTTGATGTAAAGTATGTTTTCATTCCTTTATTCATACGCTCATCTAAAACAGGAAGTAAGATTTCATCTCGCGTCCATTGCGTAATACTTTCAGCTCCAATATCATCTAAAACCAAAACATCACTGTAGCGTAAATGGTTCATCACCCTTTGACGATATTCATTATCTGTCATAAACTGTTTCAATTCCTGAATCAATAATGGAACCTGTACAAAAGAAACACTCTTATTATTTTTGGCATAGTAATTACAGATTCCCTTCATTAAATAAGACTTTCCAGTCCCTGGATTTCCATATAAATACACACCTTGATTTAGTGGTATACTACTCACACTTTGGGTATAAGCTGCCATATAATCTTTTTCTTTGGCAGCACTTAAAAAGCAGGCATCATTTAAATCGATTAAATAATCATTTAAAGACATATGAGAGAAGCGAAATTTACTTTGATGAGCCAATTGCTGATCTCGTTTTTGTTCATACTGACAAGAAGCATAATATTCATTCAAGAAACCAGAATCGTCAATTTTTAATTTTGTAGCCTTACCACGAATCTTCTGTACACAATAATCCAATCCTTTACAGTTTCTACATGCGCTCACACTCTTGATCCACTGCAACAAAGCGCCACTATTTTCTTCTACAAAAGATGCATCTAAATGATTCTGCTCAAGAAATATTTGAATCCATTCATTCTCTTTTAAACGAGCAATATTCTTTTGTCTTTCCATCATTTGCTCTTCTGAAAGTTTAATATTTAAATTCACTACAACTTACCTTCTTTCAACATCTTTTGAAGTTCTAACATCTCCTGTTGGATTTGCGTATCTGATTTTTCTTCCTTTTGCGTATAGAACTTCTCATCAAGTACAACCTTTTCTTCTTTTTTCTCTCTTTTATTTTCTGTTGGCGCTTGGTTGATAATTTCCAATGCTTTCTTCCTAGAATCCACGCCCAGGCGAACCCAGCTTGCCGCAACTTTTTCAACGTAATTTCTAGAAAATTGTTGATGTGTTTGCTGCAAAGTATATTCAATCAAAGTATTCACAACTTCAACTGAAAGCTGGAATTGTGTGCATAAACGTTCAATCAATGCCTGATCCGATTTCACAACAGGAATACCATTTTGTTTATTCTGCAAAAATTTAACAGGTGGCATCTGATATGGATCTTTACTTGTTTCCATAACCTTACGATTACGCATAACCATCTCTTTTAATTTGTCCAAATCAAATACATGTGTTGAAGGATTAATACTTCTTTGCACGTATCTACGCATATCTTTGGCATCAATTCCATATATTTGTGCCATCTGTGCAATACGATCTAAATTTTCATTAGTTCGATAACGTACCGGAAAAACCCGATCCATCCCTTTGAAGAGTGTCGCAAAATCAAAATCATATTTTTGTTTGATTGTCGGTTTCACCTTTTCGTACGCAATCTCTTTAGATTCGTTCCACGAATCTAAAATTGAAACATCCAAAGGACTTTCTACTTTGGTATATACAGAAGAAATCGTCTTATCTTTATGAAGCATTGCCTTTATTTTATCAAAACACTTTGATCCTACACTTGCCAAATACAATCTTGAATACGTATCGTGACATAAAAATTTATCTGGTAATAATGGAGCATACAATAAAATCAACATGTCATCTTCATGAACATAGGTTTCAATTAAATGATATTGCTCTAAATAATTTCGTGCCTTATCAAATTGTGAAGCATTTATATTCAACAGTAAATATACGTCTTCTAATTCAACAGAATTTTGAATAGAACCTAAAAATTCATATAGACAAATTGAACTTTTACCCATCAAAGGACCATACAACAAATGCAAAGATTGTCTTTGTTCAACAGATAAATGTTCTATGCAACGCACTTCAATCGCCATGTACCTTCTCCTCTGTTAATGCTTCTTCTATTTGTTTATGCAGCTGTTCTACCGTACCATTATTTTGCAGTACAATATCACTTTTTGCCATCTTCTCTTCCGGATTCATCTGTGATACAAGTCTTGCCAAAGCTTGTTCCCTAGTAAAATTGCGATAGGTTTGTAGGCGCGATAAGGCTACATCTAAATCAGCCACAACGCACCATATTGAATCAAAATGATCTTGTGCAGAAATCTCAAATAAAATTGGCATTTCCACAAAGACAATCGAACTCTCTTGTTCATAAATCCATTTATGCATCTGTTCAAAAATCAAAGGATGCAAGATGGCTTCCACTTGTTTTCTATGTTCTGCCTTAGAAAACATATATGAAGCTAAACTTTCCTTAATGATTTGTCCATTTGAATCCAATTCAACAATACGCAAATCATTTAATTTCTGATAACCCAAATTTCCCTTTTTTAATAAATCCGCATTGACCTGATCACAATCTAAAACAGGATATTTTTTTCTTAAATATCGAGAAATCTCACTCTTTCCTGAACCCATAGATCCAGTGATTCCTATTACTTTCTTTTTTGACAATTTGGACATAGATAAGTCCCCCTTTGTGATACAGTTAATTTTTTAATAGCATGATGACACACTTTACATTGTGTTTGATCATGTACATTCAAATAGAGTTGAAAACGTCCCGTTACCCCTAAACTTGAGGTATAAGAACGGATGGTTGTTCCACCAAAACGTGTAGCTCCCTGCAAGATTCGCTTTGTCTGAAAAACTATTTTCTCACAATCTTTCTTTGAAAGCTTTGAGGCACGGCTTCTAGGATCTAATCCTGAGGCAAAACATATCTCATCCGCATAAATATTTCCAACACCTGCCATAATCGATTGATCTAACAGGCAGGATTTCAAATTTCGTTTTAACGAATGAACACAGGTATAGAAATACATTCCATTCACTCTTTCATCCATATAATCATATCCAACATTTTTAAAACAAGGATATGCATGAATATCTTCTTTTTTAAGATACAAATACATTCTTCCAAATTTTCTTGTATCATGATACGACATATAGTTTCCACTATTTAATTTAAATACTATATGAATATGTTTATTCTCACAAAGCATATTATAAAGATAAAATTTACCTTCCATTCTTAAGTGAACAACTAGATCATAGTCATCCAGACCAAAAATCAAATATTTTCCAAGTCGATTAAACGAATGGAATGTTTGCCCAATTAATTGATTTTTAAAAGTTTCTACTTCTACATTATCAATAATCTTAGGATAATATATCAATACATCTTCAATTGAAACATCTTTAATTTGTGCTTCCAACGTACTTAATACGGTTTGTACTTCTGGTGCTTCCGGCATTATTTTGCCTCATACCATGACTTTCCAACACTAATACTTGCCTTTAATGGAACCTTTAATTCCATTGCACTTTCCATTGTTTCTTTGACAAGTTTTTGCATCAAGTCCAATTCTTCATCTGGCACTAAGAAAATCAATTCATCATGGATTTGAAGAAGCATTTTTGATTTTACATCGGCATCCTTTAAAGCTTGATCCATTTTCAACATCGCAATCTTGATCAAATCGGCTGCACTACCTTGAATTGGTGCATTCATGGCAGCTCGCTTACCGAATTCTCGTGTCATAAAATTCTTATCGTTGATTTCAGGAATCTCTCTTCTTCTGTGGAATAATGTTTCGACATATCCATGTTCCTTACAGAAATCAATCAATTGATTCATATATTCGTGAATCTGAGGATAACTTTCAAAGTACATCTTCATAAATTCACCCGCTTCTTTTCGTGTGATATTTAATTGTGAAGATAAACCAAATTCAGTTTGTCCATATACAATACCAAAGTTAACTGTCTTGGCAATTCTTCTTTTATGTTCATCTACCTCTTCTGGTGAACACCCAAAAATTAAAGTTGCCGTTTTTGTATGAATATCCAAACCTTCATTAAACGCTTTTATCATGTGATCCTCATTGGCCATATGTGCCAACATTCTTAATTCAATCTGCGAATAATCAGCAGACAATAAGTGATAGCCATCTTCGGCGACAAACGCCTTACGAATTTCTTTACCTAACTCATCCCGAATACTAATATTTTGTAAGTTTGGTTCACTACTTGAAAGTCTTCCAGTTTGTGTCATTGTCTGATTGAAAGAAGTATGAATCTTTTGATCCGAACGAATATGTTTTTTCAAACCATCAATATATGTACTGGATACCTTCGCAATTTTTCGATACTCAAGAATATCATCAATGATTGGATGTTTTCCACGAAGCTTCTCTAATACATCTGCGGATGTTGAACGTTTTTTCCCACCTGAACTTAAGTTCAACTCATCAAATAAGACATTCGCCAATTGTTTTGGTGAATTGATATTAAAAATCATACCTGCATGTGAGTAGATTTTTTGAGCAAGAGCATCCAATTTCTCATTTAATAAAGCTCCATACTCATCTAAAAAACTTTCTTGAATCGAAATACCTTCTTGTTCCATTGAAAACAAGACATGTGTTAATGGCATTTCAATATCTTCATATAAAGACAATACATTTTCTTCTTTTAAAGAAGCACGAAGCTTATCCTTTTTTTCATATAGTTGCTGAGTCAAACTATGATAGATTGCCTTTTCTCTTTCCAAACTATAAGCAGGCTCCTCTTTTGTCTTCTTAGATACATCATGGAAAGATTCTGGAAGGTGAATTTGAAGTGCTTCTAAGACTGCATCACTATCTGTTGCGGTAGAATTCAATAAGAATCCAGCAATATGCAAGTCATTACTAAAAGTATTCCATTTAAATCCATAGCGATCTAATAGATGCATCATTTCCTTTGTATCCCATGTACTCATTTCTTTTGTTTCCAACAATGTTTTAAAGTTTGTATCCTCTAATGCGTTTTCTACTGAAATATAATAAACAGTTTTATCTTTTGGAATCATAAAACCATACAATTTTTGATCTAAATAAGGCTCTTGAGTACATACTGGCATAACCATAACGTCATCCATATTTTCAAATTCAAAATGGTCCACTTCTTTTAAAGGCCATTTTTCCTCTTTAGTCTGTTTCGTACGATTTACCAATGATCGCATTTCATATTTTTCATAGAATGCATTCACATTATCTTGAATTCCTGTAAACTCACAATCGCATAATTCAAATGGCAATTCCATCTTTGTATAAATAGTAGCCAATTCTAAAGACATGAAGGCATTATCTTTATCTTTTTCTAGCTTTTCTTTTAATTTTCCTTTTACTTCATCAATATGAGCATAAACATTTTCTACAGTGGAATATTGATTCAATAAACGCAAGGCTGTCTTTTCACCAACACCGGCTACGCCTGGAATATTATCGGCTGTATCACCCATTAATCCTTTCATATCAATAACTTGACTTGGAGTAATTCCATACGTATCCATTAAATTTTGTTCGTCCATTAGATCCATTTCACTTAAGCCCTTTTTCATCAAAAGAACATGTGTACTTGAATCAATCAACTGTAATAAATCACGATCACTAGTCAGAATTGTAGTTTGAACATCTTTGCAGCATTTGGCCATACTTCCAATAATGTCATCAGCTTCATAACCTTCTTGTTCATAACGTTTGATTCCAGCCGCATCCAAGTATTCTCTAACAATTGGAAATTGAACAATCAATTCTTCATCCAATGGTTTTCGTGTTCCTTTATACGCTTCAAATTGTTTGTGTCTAAACGTAGGTTTTCCTGCATCCCAAGCCACTAAAATCTTATCTGGTTCAATAATGTCAATTGCCTTGTTCAACATCATCACAAAGCCATAAACCGCATTGGTTGGAATGCCATTGGATGTAGTCATTCTATGTGTATATAACGTTGCATAATATGCACGAAATAGCATGGAGTTTCCATCTAATAATAATAGTTTTTTCATACGCGTACCTCTTTTCTTCTATTTTAACATATATGAAAAGAAGGAAACGAATCCCTGACTCATTTCCTTCGAATATTTTGCATTTTCAACTTTTCCATCCGCTTAAATCGAATATCTTTGATTGTCGCATATCGCATGAATACTGTAATAATATAGATCAACACGAATATAGCCACACCATTAAAAATCAATGTCAAAGCTTCAACGTGAATAAACCATTTCACAAAGCTCATTGTGAGATATCCGAAGATCTTTGCGCCAAAAAAACAAATTAAATCATTCGCAAACATCATTAGGAATACAATACCAAATTGTACCCAGTGATCTTGATCCATCGCTTCTTGAAAAAAGCCAATAGCCCAGCCAAACAAGCCAAACAAAAGCATCTTAACAAGCCAGTCTGAAGTAAAAAACATTCCCACACAAAGGCCACATAAACAAGCATATAGAAACCGATTTAAACTTCTTTCATGAAACACTACTAATAGGCATCCACAAAAACATAGATGGCTAACTAAAGATAGTGAGGAATATGTAAAATCAACGCCAAACAAAGAAGCAATCAATTGATCTAACATAGCTAAAATGGCTAAGAAAATAAATGAATAACGTTCCTTATTTATCATTTACTCTCCTCTTTTCCAATCACAAGACAATAGTCAAAGCTTTTCATATTGGATACAGGTGATACATAGACAGTTGAAATAATGGAGTCATCATTTAAAGATACATCTTTTACTTCACCTATCAAAATTCCACTCGGATAATTTCCACCCTTACCACTTGTCGCAACTTTTTGTCCTTTTGTGACAATCGCATCATTGTCAAATAAAGATACTCGATATGCCTTTTTTTCTGTATCATACGATTGTAAAACACCTTCTACACTTGTACCATCTTCCAAAGACATCTTTATCGCAATATCATTACTTAAATGCTGGCTTGTCAACAATTGTACAGTGCTCGTCATTGTTTGAACACTTTCAACCAAGCCAATGGCACCATCACTTGTTGCCACAAGCATATTCTTTTCTACCCCTTGTTTTTTGCCAGCTGAAATTGTCACTGTCTGCAACCACGAATCACTTGAACGTTCTAAAACAGATACACTGATTGTTTTAGCATCCCCAAATCCGCCTTTCATTTCAAGCAACCCTTCAAGTTGTTTATTTTTATTTCTTTCATCTTCATATGCCGTCTGATAATTCTTTTGTTCTGCCAATTGTTTTGACAAATATTCATTATCATCATAAGCATGCCAAAGATTCGCAAAATCATTAACTGCATTTCCGATTGAAGACAGCGGATATTGAATTAATCCATATTTTAAGTATGTCCATGCACTATATCCAATATTCGTGATGGAGTTTTGTCTTAAGCCAAACATTGCACATGCTAGTATACATAAAACGACAATTGTCGTAAGTAATCTTTTTTGAATTCGAGTAAATTTACGCATAATATCCCCCAAACTAACTTATATTATAGCGATAAAGCCTCCTTCTTTCAATCGAGATATTTATGCTCTTTAAACGAATAATATTGATTTTGTCCTACAATAATGTGATCAATTAAATTCACTCCCATTGTCATTGCGACATGAACCATTTTATAGGTTACCTCAAAATCTGCTTTGGATGGTGTACAATCACCAGAAGGATGATTATGGGCAATCAAAACGGAGTTTGCGTTTTGAAGAAAAGCCTCTTTAAACACTTCTCTAGGATGTACTACACTTTCATTCAAGGTTCCCTTAAACAAAACACGATGAGAAATGAGTTTACTTTTTGTATCTAAATACAGAGCAATAAAACATTCTTGTGGCAAAGAGCCATACTCAAATTCAAACCATTCAATCACATCTTCAGGTCTCATAATGGAGGCATGATATACCTTTGATCTAATGACACGTTTACTGAGTTCCACACTTGCCAGAAGCTGTAAAGCTTTAACTTCTCGTATTCCTTGAATCTGCATCAATGTATTTACATGCATTGACATTAATTTTGATAAACCTTCACTTTCTTTCAATACATCGGATGCAATTTCGAATACGGAACGATTTTTATTCCCGCTTTGAAGAATCAAGGCAACCAACTCTAAATCGCTCAAAGATTCTAAGCCATAGCGTAGCGCTTTTTCTCGTGGGCGCTGTTCCACTTCCATCTCTTTTACCTTCATATACTCTTATACGAAAAAAAATACACTTTTTTAATTTATTTTACTTTTTTGCTTGCAAAGTACAGAATCACATGGTATATTATTTAAGCGTCAAGCAAACATGGCGGTTGTGGTGAAGTTGGTTAACACAGCGGATTGTGGCTCCGTCACGCGCGCGTTCGAATCGCGTCAGCCGCCCCACTAAGATTTTTAAGCTTCGAGAGATCGAAGCTTTTTTATTTACTTTTTTTAAATTTATTTGTATATTAGGAACATGAAAAAATTATTACTCATACTTTTAAGTCTTACATTATGCGCGTGTCAAGCACCAACAAAGAGTACAACTTCGACTTCAAAAAAAGCTTGTGATGTAACAAGCGAAGAAGAAAAGTGCAACGAAAAAGACAATACTAAAACAAATTTTAATGAAATTAACTTTGATGAAGCCATTCAATACTTCACTCAAGAAAAATCGGGTGTTTTATATTTCGGATTTTCAAGTTGTCCTTGGTGCAAAGAAGCTAAACCCATTTTAAAGAAAGTCGCAAAAGACAATGGAATCGACATCCAATATGTAAAAGTAAGAGACGAAGAAAAGAATCGTCTTTATACAGATGAGCAAAAAGCGATTATTGAACCATATATCCAAGATTATATGTCAAATAACGATGAAGGTATTCTAACCTTATATGTTCCTCTAGTGTTGGTTGTAAAGAATGGAAAAGTCATTGATGGACATGAAGGAACATTAGAAAGTCATGATGCGACCGAAAGAAAAATGACAAACGATGAAAAAGAGCAACTAATAAAAATCTATACAAAATTAATGAGTGAAGCAATGAACTAGCTTCACTCATTTTATTTTCTTCGTATTTTGACTTGATCATCCAAATTCAAATGTCCAATCAATAAACTAGAGTTCACATCATGCATCTTATAGTTTGATACAATTTGTTTGGAATCAAAATTGGCGTAGCAATATTTGCATCCGTGTAAACATGAATTATAAGCACCAACATCCACCATATTCACACAATGGCAGTCCCTTGCTTTCCACTCTTTAAAAAGCTTGCCCGTTCTTTCAAAAGCATATTTAACGCTGATGCAGCAATCCTTTTCATCACCAATATGATATTTATTTTCCATACAACTAACAATCTTCATATCATTCTTTTCAAAAGCTTCTTTTAACTTAAGATATTCCTCATTAGAGGGTTCATGATAATCCAAATGATTATTTCTAACATTTTTATAATCATCCACAAAAGAGACAATCATTTTAGATACATATCCTTTTAACATTGCGCATAATTTATTAAAGGCACGAACATGATAATCAACATTATATTTGGAATTCAAAAGGATTGGATCATATCGCACACATACATTTTCTTTTCCTAGATAAGAAGACAGTTTTTGAACACACGCAATGATTTCTCCTTTATCAGGTACTTGAGGTTCCATATCTTTAAAGTATCCAGTGATGGTAACTTGTAACTGAATGGGTACAGAAAATAAATGTATTGTATCAAGCAATGGCAATGGATTTTTTGTACAAAATACAATCATATCTACATCAGATACAAAGATACGACTGACAAGTTTTGGATTAAAAGGATTTCTTACATCAAAATATCCTTCATTCCAGCGGTTCACAAACCAATCCATATAATATGCTACAATATCTGTTCTTCCACTCGCATTAATAATCATAGCTTTATTAAACTAAGAAACAAAATAATAGTCAATACAAGAAAAGACTTTCCAAGGGAAAGTCACACGTCTAAATGACGTGCCCGGTTCGTTTCCAGTCGTCCGGTAACATT
>OLFX01001086.1_pt1 | contig 34899 bp, 33 predicted proteins | sample 1605091 | NCBI WGS metagenome assembly OLFX01 (sample SAMEA3888906, study PRJEB22519) | human gut metagenome | biome: human gut; feature: human-associated habitat; material: faeces | place: Denmark | collected 2012 | reverse complement strand
GAGCACGCATACAAGCGTTTGGAACACGGTAAGGCAAAAGCCGCCGCTTATGGCTTTCTTTGCGGCGGCTCTGTCCTTCGGCACTTGCGCTTCTGTTTCGGCAGGTATCGGATCGGACGGCTTTCCCTCGTCGTTTGGTGTGGGCGTTTCGTAAAACTGCATGGTTTCCTCCGCTACAAAATGATGCAGATAAGCCCGTTGCAGCCATCGTTGATGATGCGCTCAATGGTCTCTCGCACCTTGCCGCGCGCATCCTCCGGCATTCGGGCGAGCTTATTGTGCATGCCCTCGTTCACAAGCTCATGCAGCGATTTTCCGAAAATGTTGGAGCCCCAGATCTGCGACGGATTTTCCTCAAATTCTTTCAGCAAATACAGCACAAGATCTTCGGACTGCTGCTCCGAGCCGACGATGGGTGTAACCTCCGTGCGGATGCATGTGCGCATCATATGGATGGACGGTGCGGCCGCTTTCAGGCGAATGCCGAACTTGCCGTTCTGCTTGATGATCTCCGGTTCCTCGAGCGTCAGCTCTTCCATATCGGGCATGACGATGCCGTAACCCGTCTGCATCACGTCGTCATAGGCGCTTTGCAGCTTTGCGAATTTCTTTTTGATCTCGTTCATCTCGATGAGCTTTGTGAGCAGGGCGGTTTCGTCTGCAACCTCCATGCCGGTCTTTTCGCCGAGAATTTTGAAAAACAGCGACGGCATGGGGGTAAGCTCCAGCACGCACGCGCCGCTGCCGAGATCCATGCGCGCGCAGCGGACGGTTTTGAGGTCCTCGCATGCGGCGAGACTACCCGAGACCTGCTGCACCTCGCAGACCCTATGGATATTGCATGCGCCTTTCAGGGTATCGAAAATCTCTTTTTTGAGCCAGTGGTCATCGTCAAGATCGATGATCCAGCCGGGAATGTCGAGTCGAATTTCCCGCACGGGGAACTGATATAAAAGCTTCCCCAAAATGCCCTGAATGTCCTGCTCCGTGATGTCCATGCAGTTCACGGGCAGAACCGGCACGTTATAACGCTCGGAAAGCTCGTTTGCAAGCGCACGGGCTTCGTTCGTATTCGGGTAAACGCAGTTTAAAAGCACAATGTACGGGCGGTTCGTGGACTTTAATTCTGCAATGACACGCGCTTCCGCTTCCTCGTATTCCTCGCGCGGTATGTCGCTGATGCTTCCGTCCGTCGTGATGACGAGCCCAATGGTCGAATGCTCCGTGATCACCTTCTGCGTGCCGATCTCCGCCGCCATATTGAACGGGATGGGGTCCTCAAACCACGGTGTGCGCACCATGCGCGGCTGCTCCTCTTCTATGTATCCGAGGGCGCTCGGCACGATGAAGCCCACGCAGTCGATGAGCCGCACCTTAAACTCCGCCGTATCATCCATTTTTACGGTGACGGCCTGTTCAGGGATAAACTTCGGCTCGGTCGTCATGATGGTTCGGCCCGAGGCGGACTGCGGCAGCTCGTCGACGGCACGGTCGCGCGCGGCCTCATCTTCGATGTTCGGGATGACCGTCGTATCCATAAATTTCTTGATGAAGGTCGATTTGCCCGTGCGCACTGGGCCGACGACGCCGATGTAAATTTCGCCGTTCGTGCGCGACTGCATATCTTTATATACGCTGAATGCTTCCATAGCCATATCCTTTCCGCTGTCTTATTTTCGGCAGATGATCACAGGGCGGTCTCCGCTCAAAACGTCTTCCATACAGTCGTTATGCGTGCGGATGGCGCTGACGCGGGCGTGGTAGCGTTTTGCGATGTCCCAGACCTTTTCGCCGCTTGAAGCGTAATACACCGCCGCGCAGCAGGGCTCCGGCTCGGTGGTCTCATCGAGCTCCGCGCTTTCGAGTGACCGCGCGGCGTATACCACGCGCACCTGTTCTTCCATGCGCAGCTCTGCGGTGCACTCCACCGTGCTGCTGTCCGTAATGACATACTGCACAGATGTAATCTCGCCGCGCACACTGCGGCGGCCGACGATTTCTGCGGTATGGACATCGGTGAAATCGAGCATGCGCTCCGTGTAGGCAATCTGCTTCTCTTTCGTGCGGTATAAAAGGCACACGGTGAATTTGCCGCGCACGGCGGCGTTTTCTTTTTCGGTAAACGCCGTCAGCGTGAGGCCCTCACACCAAATGTCGAGCACCTGCTCGAGGTCGTTTTCGGGAACGGGTACGTTCTCCTTCACGCGCACGCTGCGCGGCGGCAGCACCTCACAGCGCTCCAGTGAGAGATTCTTGTATTTCGCCGCCCACGCGCCCTTTATGGAATACGCGTCGCACACGGTGCGCACGGTACACGACTTTGTAAACTGCACGCAGAATGTGGGCTTTAGGTAAAGATTCAGCACGGTATACTCGCCCACGCTGTCCTCACGCGGCTGCACGGTGCATTCGCCGCCAAGCACGGAGATTTGTACGGTACAGTCCTCCCCCGCGCCGGCGCACTCCACTGTCTGCGTAAACGGCAATATGCACGAAAAGCGCTCCGGCATGGCGGTATCGGAAAACGTGCGGTATAAGATTTCCACACACGCCTTTCCCGTGACGACCGCGCCGCCCGCCTGTGGCTGCACCGTATCGATCTGATACCGCACACTGCAGCGCAAAACGGTCTCAATAGGCGACTTGCCGTTTGGCAGCTCTGCGTTCTGCTCCAAAATAAACGCGTGCATCACGCAGCCCACGGCGCGGGTAACATTGTATTCTTCGCACTTTGTTTCCACACGGTCATCCGAAATGCAGTCTGCAATTTCAAGCTGCCGCACGGCGTAAGCGCGCACGGAAAGTCCCAAAGTAATGTGCAGATCGACCCTGCGGGCGTTCATGGCGCGGCAGGTCATGTGCTGCACGAACGGCTCCGCTTCCGCCGTCACGTTTTCCGCCTGTGCACGCAGCCGCACCGAACAGGTGAACTCCTTTTTCGTATCGAATCCGCGCACGCAGCCGCCTTTTGCATCAAGATATAAAACATGCATGGAAGCGCAGCCGTCGATTGTAAGGCTGTCCCCTGCCGCCGAAACGGACGTGACCTCCGGTGTGACGATACACTTTAAAATCTTCTGGATATCCGCACAGTAATCCGGCAGGGTGTATTCCGTATCTACGGGACACTCCTGCACGCCGTCAAAAATCTGTTCAAAGCCATCATAGCGCTCTGTGTTTGTTTCCATCCGCATAAGCTCTGTAACCTTCCTTTCGCTGCCCTTTGTTTCGCTACATTGTATGAGCGGAAAGCGGACAATATGACCGCCCCTTTAAACGGAAAGTTCACAGTCTGTTCCTTGAAATTAAGGACCTTTCGTGGTATATTCGTGAAGAAGAAAGAAAAAACTGCCGGAGGTTTACTATGTCTCAGGTCACAAAGCGTGCGCTTGTCGCTTCGCTTAAAAATCAGTTGCTTAAAAAGCCGCTCGATAAAGTCACCATCAGCGATATTACAGATGACTGCGGCATCAGCCGCATGACGTTTTACTATCACTTTAAGGATATTTACGACCTCATTGAATGGGCATTTGAGGAAGAAGCCAGTCGCATTTTGGAGGGCAAAAAGGACTACGATACTTGGCAGCAAGGCTACCTGCGCATTTTTGAAGATTTGAACGCAAACAAGCCGTTTATCATGAATGTTTACCGTTCCATCAGCCGTGAAAAGGTGGAAAACTACCTGTACCGCATCACCTATGATCTTCTTATACACGTGATAAACGAAAAAGCCAAAGGCATGAACGTGCGCGACGAAAACAAGGAGTTCCTTGCAAATTTCTATAAATATGCCTTTGTGGGGCTTGTGTTGGACTGGATCAAGCACGACATGAAGGAGGACCCAAATATAATCGTCGCCGATCTTTCCGTTGCAATACACGGCAGTGTCTCTGCCGCGCTGGAACGGTACAGAAACGCTTAAATTTGAAATCATACGGGCAGCGCTGTTTGAGAGTATGGCGCTGCCCTTTTTTTATCAAAACGCCGTTCGTGATAAAAATTTATACGCATTTGCCGCCGTGTTTAAAAACTGAACACGGCGGCTTTTCTGTATATTGTTTCGCACAAAAAGACATGCTAAGATGTAGACACAAAAACAAAAGAAACACTTTAGGAGGTTTTTTATATGTATTATGCAAGCGGCAACTATGAAGCATTTGCAAGACCGAAGAAGCCGGAGGGCGTAGACCAAAAATCGGCGTATATCGTCGGCAGCGGTCTGGCAGCCCTTACAGCAGCGTGCTACCTGGTGCGCGACGGCCAGATGAAAGGCGAGCATGTGCACATCCTCGAAAAAGAGCAGCTCGCGGGCGGTGCATGCGACGGCTGGAAGTTTGAAAACGTCGGCTATGTGATGCGCGGCGGCCGTGAAATGGACAACCACTTTGAAGTCATGTGGGACCTGTTCCGTTCCATTCCGTCCATAGAGACCGAGGGCGTTTCCGTTTTGGATGAATATTACTGGCTTAACAAAGAAGACCCGAACTACTCCCTGTGCCGCGCGACCGTGAACCGCGGCGAGGACGCCCACACGGACGGTAAGTTTGATATTTCCGATAAGGGCGCTATGGAGATCATGAAGCTGTTCTTTACGCCGAACGAAGACTTGCAGGACAAGCGCATTACGGACGTATTCGACGACGAGGTGCTGAACTCCAACTTCTGGCTCTACTGGCGCACGATGTTCGCCTTTGAAAACTGGCACTCCGCACTCGAGATGAAGCTGTACATTCAGCGCTTTATCCACCACATCGGCGGTCTGCCGGATTTCAAAGCACTGCGCTTTACAAAGTACAACCAGTATGAGTCTATGATTCTGCCGATGGTGAAGTACCTTGAAAGCTACGGCGTGCAGTTTCACTTCGGCGTGAAGGTCACAAACGTCGAGTTTGACTGTAACGAACAGCGCAAGCTTGCAACGCGCATCGACACGCTGCGTGACGGCAAGGAAGAGCACATCGACCTCACCGAAAACGACCTTGTGTTCATCACGAACGGCGGCTGCGTGGAGAATTCCTCTATCGGTGACCAGAACACGCCGGCTAAGTTCAATACCGAAATCCGCGAGAGCGGCGGCTGGGATATGTGGCGAAAAATCGCCGCGCAGGACCCCTCTTTCGGTCACCCGGATAAGTTCTGCAGCGATCCTGAGCAGACGAACTGGATGAGCGCCACCGTTGAGACGCTCGACGACCGCATCATTCCGTATATCAAGAACATCTGCAAGCGCGACCCGTTCACCGGCAAGGTTGTCACGGGCGGCATTGTTTCCGTAAAGGACTCCTCCTGGCTTTTAAGCTGGACCATCAACCGCCAGCCGCAGTTCAAAGCACAGCCGAAGGGTCACTGCCTTGTGTGGGTCTATGGCCTGTTCTCCGACAAGCCCGGCGATTACGTCAAAAAGCCGATGCGCGAGTGCACCGGCAAGGAGATCTGCATGGAGTGGCTGTATCACATCGGTGTACCGGAGGATCAGATTGAAGAGCTTGCGGAGACGAGCGCCAACACCGTGCCGTGCATGATGCCGTATATCACCGCATTCTTCATGCCTCGCGCATACGGCGACCGCCCGGACGTTGTGCCTGCGGGCGCTGTGAACTTCGCGTTCCTCGGTCAGTTCGCCGAAACGAAGCGCGACACCATTTTCACGACGGAATACTCCATGCGTACCGGCATGGAGGCCGTATACACGCTGCTGAACGTGGACCGTGGCGTGCCGGAGGTCTGGGGCAGCGTATACGATTTACGCGCACTACTGGATGCCACCGTTAAACTCCGCGACGGCAAGAAAGTGACCGATATGGACCTCGGCCTCGTCGAGCGCCTTGTTCTGAAAGAAGCGCTGAAGAAAATTGAGCATACGGACATTGAAAAGCTGCTCAAGGAATATAACGTGATCTAAGCTTTCCTAAATTCAATCATAACGTAATACGCAAAAGGCTCACTGTTCCCCGCAGTGAGCCTTTTTGTTATGTGCAGTTTTGTGTTATGTCTCTTGCGGCAGCTTTCTGATGCCGAACATATGCCGCAGCATGAAGCCGATGAACCCTTTGCCGTTGACGATGACGACCTTCATAAAATACCGTTCCTTTCCGAGATCATAATGTGCGCAGCACCGCTACGCCGAGTGCGACAAGAATCACGGCGGCGATGAACAGCACGAGCCCCTCCGGGGAGATCTGTGCAAGCACCATGCCGAGCCCGAATGAAACGGTGCACAGTGCGCGCAGTTTTCGGTCCCGAAAGCATGGATTATTGCAGCATTTCGGCATTCGCATAGAAAAGCACCTCCGTTTACCGAAGCTCCCTTACGGGGTCATTCCAGTATATACGGAGGTGCATCATTTGGTTACGGATTATTTTTCGGTATCTTTTTTGTCTTCCGTTTCGGGCAGGCAGCTTTGAATCTCGCTTTGCGGCGGTTCTGCCGGCATATCCTTCGGTGTGTAGACAATGACGAGCGCACAGCCGATGTTCACGCGAATTTCCGCGCGGTTGGAGATGATGCAGTTGCTCACGCCCATTAAAGACGAACCCGCAGTGAGGTCTTTTTTCTCCAGCGGATATTGAAGGCCCTCATACGTCAGGTTGCAGGAAGAGCCGTCAAACGGGAACACGGAGACCGTGGCGCCTTTCAGCTCCGTCAGCACAATACGCCCGCAGCGCACAACGAACACCTTGGTGTCTTCCGTACACAGCACCGCGCTGCCGCCGTGCTTGGAGATATACAAAAGCACATCGAGGTTCGCCATGGAGTGATCGAAGCGGTCGCCGCCGAGGCCGCCGATAAGCACAAATGTCTTGTAGCCGAGCTTCTGCCCCACCATGACGGCGCCCATCATATCGGTAACGTCCTTTTCAACGGGGAGCTTAAAGGTGCGGATTGTCTCCGGCGGGCGCTTTGCGGCGGAGTCAAAATCGCCAATGACAAGGTCGGGGCGAACGCCGTACTGCACAGCGGTGTCGTAGCCCGCATCCGCACAGATGACGTAGTGCTCTTTCGGATCGAATTCTTCAAAAACGGCGCCGGACGCCAGCGGAGCCGCGCCGATGATCATACATTTTTTGTCTTTGATAACTGCCATTCCTTTATGTCCTTCACTTCGTTATACATTGCAATGTAACTGTCTATGCGGGAGCGGGAAATTTTCCCCTCTTCCACAGCCTTCAATACCGCGCAGCCTTTTTCGCAGGTATGCGAGCAGGAGGTAAATTTGCATTCGCCGAGGTACGGCGCAAATTCCCTGAATCCCTCCGGCAGCTCTTCCTTGCGGAACAGCTCGTAACGCTCGATATCCATGGTGGAAAAGCCGGGCGTATCGGCCACATAGCCGCCCTCCACGGGGTACAGCTCCACATGACGCGTGGTGTGGCGGCCGCGGCCGAGCTTTTTGCTGGTCTCACCCGTTGCAAGCTCCAGCTCCGGCACAAGCAGGTTCAAAAGCGTGGATTTGCCCACGCCGGAGTTACCCGTAAATGCGGAGATGCAGCCCGTAAGCTCCGGGCGCAGGTCATCCACGCCCACGCCATCTGCCGACGAGACGAAGTAGCACCGAATGCCGATGCTGCCGTAAATGTCTTTCAGCTCCGTCGTATCGCTTAGGTCGGTCTTTGTGAACACGAGCACAGGCTCAATGCCCTTTAGCTCCGCTGCGGCGATGGTTTTATCGATGATGAGGGTGCTGGGCTGTGGGTCGCAGACGGAAGACACAACAAACAGCTTATCGAGGTTTGCAAGCAGCGGGCGCACAAGAAAGTTTTTGCGCGGCAAAATCTCCTGCACGTAGCCCTCATCGTTCGCGTCCACTTCAATGCGGACGCGGTCGCCGGCATACGGCGAAATTTTATCTTTACGGAACTTGCCTCTTGCGCGGCAGGCGTGCAGCACATCGCCGCACTGCACGTAGTAGAACCCGCCGATGCCCTTGATGACCAGCCCTTCTTTCATTTCGCCCATATTAATCTTCGTGCGCCGTGACCGAGCCGTCGAATTCACTCATGTCACCGCCGTTGTCCGGTGTCGGGGTCGGTTCCGGCTCCGGCGTTGCATACGACTGCTGCGAGGTCACGTTAATGCTCTGCGTGGTGTAATCAATCTCCGCCGTGATATACTGCTGGTCGTTCAGCGTGATGACAAGGTTCGCGCGGCCTTTGCCCGTGAACGTCATGTTGGAGTACGGAGAAGTTGAGGGGTTCACCGTGCGCGTCTCAATGAGTGTACCGTCCACGTAGATCTTCATCGTAAGATCATCCGATACGCCGCCGGGCAACGGAATATCGTAATAGACATCTTTCTGTGCGCCCTTGCCGGAGCTGACCGTTACGGTGACGACCGAACCCTTCTTCGCCTTTTCGCCCTCGTTCGGGGAAACGGAAAGCACGGTGTTTTCGTCCTTGTCGCTCTCGTCGTCGTATTCCGCTGTGACCACAAAACCCGCGGCCTCCAGCTCCTCTTTCGCGGTGCTGTACTGGTAACCGACGATGTTCGGGATCACGGCGCTTTCCGTAGACGGGCCGGAGCTGACGTAGATTGTGACCGTGGTGCCGGTAGAAACGGTAGAGCCTGCCGCCGGGTCGGTCTTGACGACGTAACCGACTGCGGTGTCGTCATCGGCGACCGCCTGAATCTTCGGCGAAAGCTTCAGTGCCTTCAGCGTGTCATACGCATCCTGCTGCTTATAGCCCTTCACGTCCTCCACAACGACCTGCTCGGCCTCGCCGTTGACGGTGAGCGAAACGGTCTTGCCTTTTTTCACGTTTATGCCGGCCGCCGGGGTCTGGCGCAGCACCTCGCCCGGCTGCTTGCTGGGCACATTGCCGTAGGTGATCTCAAACTCAAGGTCGGCGTAGTCCGAATTATCCTTAATGTCGGTGTCATAGATCATGCCGACAAAGTTCGGCAGGACGATCTCATCGGAGGTCGTGTTCGTGGAAGCCGTCAGCTTCTGGAAATAGCGCCAGCCGAAAATGCCGCCGACCACAAGGGCCACAACGATGACCGCCGCCACGATGCCCTTGATGATATTGGAAGCGCGCGCGCCGTTTTTGGAGCGCACATATTCTTCTTCGTACTCGTAGTTGTCGTTATACTTCTGCGGCGCTGCGTTCTGCTGCACGTTGCCGTAAATATCCGCAGAGGTGCCCGCATACGCGCGGTCTACCTGCTCGTCGTAGTGGAACACAATTTCCGGGTTGCGGCGGAAGCGCTCCACATCCTCCAGCATATCCGCTGCCGAGGGGAAGCGCTGCGCCGGGTTTTTCTCCATGGCGTGCATCGTAATCTCTTCGAGACCCTTCGGAATGGACGGGTTGATGCGCGAGGGCGGTGTGGGCTCTGCCTGCATCTGCATGATGGCGACGGAGACCGCGTTATCCGCAACGAACGGCAGCTGACCCGTGAGCATTTCATACAGCATGACGCCTACGGAATAAATATCGGCCTTATCGTTGATATAACCGCCGCGCGCCTGCTCCGGCGCGATATAGTGCACAGAGCCGATGGCCTTGTCGGTCATGGTCTGCGTTTCTGCCTGCGAGAAGCGTGCGATGCCGAAATCCGTCACCTTAATGGTGCCGTCCTCGAGCAGCATGATGTTCTGCGGCTTGATGTCTCTGTGAATGATGCCCTTTTCGTGGGCGTGCTGCAAAGCGCGGAGGATCTGCACCGTAAAGTACAGCGCCTCTCTCCATTTGATCTCGCCCTGCTGCTCAATATACTGCTTCAAGGTGATGCCATCGATATACTCCATGACGATGTACTGAATGCGGTCACCAAAGCTGACATCATAGACCTTGACGATATTCGGGTGCGAAAGCACCGCAATGGCTTTCGATTCATTGCGGAAACGGCGCAGAAAATCGCTGTTGCCCGCAAGCTCTTCCTTTAAAATTTTAATGGCAACCCAACGCTTTTCAATGTTGTCATACGCCTTGTACACATACGCCATACCGCCTACGCCGAGAAGCTCGTGGATCTCATAGCGGCCGTCTAAACGTTTACCAATATATTTATCCATTCTTTTTCATCCTTTCTCAGCGGTTCTCGATCACCGCGACGGTCACATTATCGCTGCCGCCCTTGCTGTTTGCATAGCGGATCAGCTCATCGGCGAGCTCTTCTCCCTGATAGTTGCTGATGAAAAGCAGCAGCGTGTCGCGCTCTAAGTAATTGCTCAGGCCGTCTGTGCAGGAAAGCGCCAGATCGCCCGGCTCAAATTTGTAGCAGCCGTAGTCGCACTCCACTTCAGGGTGCACGCCCACCACGCGCGTGATGAGGTTGCGCTGCGGGTGCACGCGCGCCTCGTCCTCCGTGATGGCGCCGCTTTCCACAAGCTGCTGCACAAAGGAATGGTCGGTCGTAACCTGTTTTACGCCGAGCGCCGTCTTTAAGTAGCAGCGGCTGTCACCTGCGTGGGCAATGTGCAGCACGCCGCCCGCCGCAATGCTGACAACGACCGTGGTGCCCATGCCGTTTAAGGCCGGGTCCTCCTGCGCGCGGTGCAGCACCGCCGCGTTCGCGTCGCTGATCGCGTGCAGCATCATGTCGCGCACTGCGTCTTCTTCCATATCCGGCGTGTAGTTTTCCGTGATCGCTTTGCAGATGGCGTCGCAGGCAACACTGCTTGCAATGTTGCCGCCGTTTACGCCGCCCATGCCGTCGCAGACCACGGTCCATGCGCCGCCGTCCGGGTAAGTTCCGCAGCGACAAATGTCCTGGTTAGAGCTGCGCACCTGTCCGATATCCGTTTTGCATACCGCGTACATTAGACTGTACCTCCCTGTTCATTGCGTCGACGGAGCTGTCCGCAGGACGCTTCTATATCCGATCCGAGCGTGCGCCGGACGGTAGCGGTGATGCCCCGTTTTTCGAGGATCGCCGTGAATTTTCTGAGTCTCTCCTCCCCGCTTTTGCGGTAGCCCGTGCCGGTGACGTCATTTACCGGAATGAGGTTCACGTGGGCGATGATGCCACGCAGGCGGGATGCAAGCTCGTTTGCGCAGGCATCGTTGTCGTTCACACCGCTGATCATAGCGTATTCAAAGGAGATGCGACGGCCCGTTACGTCGGAATAATAGCGGCAGGCTTTTAAGAGCTGCTCCACGTTCCACTTGTGGTTGACCGGCATGGTGCGGCTTCTGATCTCGTCGTTCGGCGCATGCAGCGAAACGGAAAGCGTCAGCTGCAACTTGCGGTCGGCAAGGTCGTAAATTTTCTCAACAAGGCCGCAGGTGGAAAGCGAAATATGCCGCATACCTATATTAAGCCCGTTTTCTGACGAAACAAGCTCCAAAAATCTTAAAACATTCTTATAATTGTCGAGCGGCTCGCCCATGCCCATCAAAACGACATTCGAGATGCGCTCGCCGATGTCCTTCTGCGCCGTTTGGATTTCCGAAATCATCTCACTCGGCAAAAGATCGCGCGAAAAGCCGCTTTTGCCCGTAGCGCAGAACGTGCAGCCCATTTTGCAGCCCACCTGTGTGGAAATGCAAATGGAGTAGCCGTGTTTATATTTCATGAGGACGGATTCAATCATCTCACCGTCGTTCAAGCGGAAAAGATACTTTTTGGTGCCGTCTATTTTGGAAACGCGCCGAATGGCGATCTCCGTATTTCGTATTTCAAAGCTTTCTTTTAAAGCAACGCGCAGGTCTTTGGAAAGGTCTGTCATCTCGTCAAACGAGGTCGCGCCGCGCTGATGCAGCCAGCGGTATACCTGCGCTGCGCGGAATTTTTGCAGCCCGCGCGAGGCAAAGTCCTCCTGCAGCTCCGAAAGCAACATGGATTTTATATCGGTCAACGCTTCGTCTCCTTCCCTGTTTCTGTTTTTCTGCGCATGGCAGCGGCGAAAAAGCCGTCTCCGCCGTGGTCCATGGGCATCATGGTACGCATGAATTTCGGTTCGTTCACCGTGTGGGATATGCCCTTCGTTTCGGGCAGATCATACGGTTCAAACTCCGGATGGCACTTTAAAAATTCGGTCACCACCGCGCCGTTTTCCGCATTGCGCAACGTGCACGTGGAATAAAACAGCATACCGCCCGGACGTACAAGCTGTGCGGAATACTCCAAAATTTTGAGCTGCAACGCAGGCAACTCTTTAAAGCTCTCCTGCTTTTTGTAGCGGATTTCCGGCTTGCGTCGAATAACCCCGAGTCCGGAGCACGGCACATCGCACAGCACGCGGTCGTACTGCTTTTCACACACACCGGTCGCGGCATCGCGCACGGCGGCGTGAATAATGCTCAAGCCTAATCTCTCCGCGCCTTTTTTGATGAGGTTCACGCGGCCTTTGTATAAATCGAACGCATCGAGCACGCCTGTGTTTTTCATGTATTCCGCAAGCGTGAAGCTCTTGCCGCCCGGCGCTGCACAGACATCCGCAAGCCGCTCTCCGGGTTGCGGTGAAACAAACGCACACAAAAGCTGCGAAGAAAGATCCTGCACATGGAATTTGCCTTCCGCAAAGCCCGGCAAACCGGTAACATCGCCCGTGCCGTGCACGCAAAGGGCGTTTTGGAGCACCGCTTTCTCCGCGGTGTTTTCCGGCAGCGACTCAATCAAATCGTCCACCGTGGTCTTTAGCGGATTTATGCGGATATACGTTTCCGCCCGCTCGGACATAGCCTTTAACAAATCTATGCAAACGGTCTCGCCGTAATCCTTTTTAAAGCTCTCGATGATCGGCTGCGGAATGTTATAGCGAACGCTGAGGTCATCTTCGGGAATGATTACCTCATGCCAACCGCGCGCAAAGCTGCGCAGCACACCGTTCACGAAGTTTTTATACTGCCCGCGCCGATATTCTGCCGCGCACAAAACGGCTTCGTTCACGGCGGCGGAATCCGGCACACGGTCGAGGTACATCATTTGGTACACGGCGATACGCAAGATGTTGAGCACCGTGCCGTCCAGCTTCTGCTTCGGTTTTGCGAGGAACTTGCGAATATAAAAATCGAGCGTCAGACGCTTTTCCAAAACGCCATAGAAAATGGTGGAGGCCAGCGCCGCGTCGCGCGGAGAAAGCTCCGCCGCGCGAATGGCTTTATCGATGACGATGTTCGAGTAGCCCTCGTTTTCCGTCACCTCGGAAAGCGCCGTAAGCGCCGTTTTTCGGGAAGAAGTCGCCATATTACTGAACCTTCGCCTTTGCTTCTATCGCGTGACCGCGCAGATAATCGCTGCCGCGCATACGCTTGCCGTTTTCCGGCTGAATTTCAATGAGCTGCACGGCATTTTCGCCGCAGCAAACGGCCATTTCGCCGCCGATCACCGCAATTTCTCCCGGTTCGCCTTTGCCGACAACAACTTTCGTCCTGTGCAGCTTCATGCGCTTGCCCTCTAGCGTGAAAAACGCGGACGGCCACGGGTTCAAACCGCGCACAAGGTCGTGCACGCGCTCGGCGGGCTGTGTCCAGTCGATTGCGCCCATCTCCTTACGGATCATCGGCGCGTGGATTGCTTCCGCATCGTTCTGCGGCTGCGGGGTGATGGTGTCGAGCTTATCAATGGTATCGACGAGCAGCTCAGCACCGAGCACCATCAGGCGGTCGAAAAGCTCGCCTGCAGTCTCGTCTTCACCAATAGGCGTTTCCGCTTTCGCCAGCATGTCGCCGGTGTCTATGCCATCTGCCATCTGCATGATGGTCACACCGGTGATTTTATCGCCGTTCAGCACTGCCCACTGGATCGGCGCGGCGCCGCGGTACTTCGGCAGCAAAGAGCCGTGCACGTTGATGCACCCGCGCGGCGGGATGTTCAGCACACGCGGCGGCAGAATCTTTCCATACGCCGCAACAACGATGAGCTCCGGCGCAAGCGCCTTCAAATACGCTATTTCGTCTTCATTATTTTTAAATGTCGTCGGCTGACGCACTTCAATGTTGTGTGCCATTGCCGTTTCTTTTACGGGCGGCGGCAGCAGCTTGTGCCCCCTGCCCTTCGGCTTATCCGGCTGGGTATAGACCGCCAAAATCTCATGGCCGCGCTCCAGAAGCGCGTTGAGGCTCGGTACGGCAAAATCCGGTGTGCCCATGAATACGATGCACATGGAAATTCCTCCTTTTTCTCTAAATTCTGTCTTAGCTTTCCAGCTCGTCCGGCTCCAGCATGCGGCTGGCGCGCGTGACAAAGCATACGCCGTTCAGGTGGTCAATTTCATGGCAGAACGCGCGGGCCAGCAGCTCTGTGCCGCTGATTTCAAACGTTTTGCCGTTTCTGTCCTGTGCGCGGACGGTGACGTTCATCGGGCGCTTGACCATGCCAAACTCACCCGGGAACGAGAGGCAGCCCTCTGCGCCGTCCTGCTCGCCGGAGGTTTTGATGATTTCCGGGTTGATAAGCTCAATGCGGCCCTCGCCGACATCGATAACGACGATGCGGCGCAGCAAACCGACCTGCGGTGCAGCAAGGCCGACGCCGTTTGCGGCCTCCATCGTCTCGTACATATCGTCAAGCAGCGTACAAAGCTTCTCGTCGAATTTTTCGACCGGGCGGCACATTTTGGTCAGCACGTCGTCGCCCTTTTTCACAATATTTCTAAGCGCCATTTGCGGCACTCCTTTCCTGTGAATTAAATTTCGGTTACAAAATCGCATCGGGGTTCGGGTCTGCATACGCGGTGACGCTCAAAAAGCGCTTATCGCTTGAAAACGCGCTCAAAAGCATCGCAATGGCATCCCGAAACGCCTTGGAATTCTTGTATTTCATGATAATCTTATATCGGTATTTGCCGCCCATACGTGACACGGATGCCGCAGAGGCGCGTAATAAACGCAGCGGCAAGTTGGGATAGTCCCGGCGGAACGTCTCTGCAAGCAGCGCGGAGAAATGCTCCGCTGCCGCACGCACGGTGTCTTCCTTTTCGCCCACAAAGCCGATTTGCAAAAGATCCGCAAACGGCGGATACAGCATGGCCCTTCTGAAACGAATTTCCGTTTCAAAAAAGCTTTCGTAATCCTGCGCGGCGGCAAGGTGCAGGTACGGGTTTTCCGGCACATGCGTTTGAATGAGCGCCGTGCCGCGGTAGCGCCCGCGCCCCGCACGCCCCACGACCTGTGTAAGCAAGTCGAATGTGCGCTCGTTGCTGCGGTAATCATCGCTGTATAAGGACTGATCTGCCGAAAGTACGCCGACAAGCGTGACGTTCTCGAAATCAAGCCCCTTTGCAACCATCTGCGTGCCGATCATGATGTCATAATCGCCGTTTGCAAATGCGTTGAGCTTCTTTTCAAGTGCGTATTTGTTCGCGGTGGTATCGGTATCCACGCGCAGGATGCGCGCCTCCGGGAACGCCTCCCGCAGCTGATCCTCCGCCTTCTGCGTGCCGCCGCCGGAAAAGGTCAGCTCACCGCCGCACGCCTTACAGCGCACGTAAGCAGGTTCGGAATGGCCGCAGTAGTGGCACATCAGGCGGTTATTCGCCGCGTGGTATGTCATGGAAATGGAGCAGTTCGGGCACGCGGCGACCGTTTTGCAGTCCTTGCACACGGCATACGTGTGGTAGCCGCGGCGGTTGAGCAGCAAAATGGACTGCCTGCCCGCGCGGATATTTTCGGAGACCGCACGCGCCAGCGCCATGCTGATCATCGGCTTGCCGCGGTAGAGATCTTCGTTGTTCATATCGACAAGCTGCACCGTAGGCACAACGGCATCGCCGTAGCGGTGGTGCAGCGCGTGGTAGCGGTACTTGCCGCTTTGCGCCATGTAGTAGGACTCAACAGACGGCGTAGCGGAGCATAAAAGGCAGTAAGCGCGGTTATAATTCACGCGGAACTTCGCGATGTCCCGTGCGTGGTAGCGCGGCGTGCTCTCCGATTTATACGTGCTCTCATGCTCCTCGTCCATGACGATGAGCCCGAGATTCTGCACAGGCGCGAACACGGCAGAACGCGTGCCGACGACAATTTTCGCCCTACCGGTGCGCACGCGCTTCCACTCATCCATGCGCTCGCCAACGGAAAGCCCGCTGTGGAAAACCGCAACGGTATCGCCGAACGCCGCCGTAAACACGGCAAGCGTCTGCGGGGTAAGAGAAATCTCCGGCACCGTGACGATGACGCCCTTGCCAACAGTAAGCACATGGCGAATGACATGCAGGAACACGGCGGTTTTACCGGAGCCCGTCACACCGTAGAGCAGACCGACCATCGGTTCTGCCGCATCGCATTCACGCAGAATGTCATTTGCCACATTCATCTGCTCTGCCGAAAGCGTCTGCGGCAGCCTGATGTCTGCCATTTCCTGCTTTGGGCGTCGGAAGCGCTCGACTTCAAAAATCTCCGCTGCGCCCTTATCGGCAAGCGTGCGGATGATACCCGCACTCACGCCGGTATAGTAGCTCAGCTCGCGCACGGTTACGGTGCCGATGGCGCACAGCGTATCGAACGCGCTTTGCTGCTTCGGAGTCAGCTTGCCGGAAAAATCCGGCACGGCACAGACCATGCGCGTAGTGGCATCCGCCGCATTGCGGGACGCCGCGTTTTCGCGTATGACCGTGCCGTTTTCGAGCAGCGAAAGCAGATCGCTGCTTTTTTCTTCTATGCCGAGCCTTTCGGTGAGTTCTGCGCCGGTAAGTCCGTTTTTTGCCGCCGTCAGCGCCACGATAATCTGCCACGCGGTATCCGTGAACGCTTCGCGGTCATAGTTTTTGAATGCGGCATTCATGCGATAGCGGTTTACGAGCTTATAGCCGATGCCGGCGGGAATCATGACCTTTACGGCATCGTACAGCGTGCAGAAGCAGCGGCTTTTCATCCATGGGATGAGCGCCAGCATTTCGTCATCCAAAAGCGGCTCTTTGTCCAAAACAGACGCGATGGCTTTCAGCTTTTTCCCTGCGCCGCTTTCATACGACGTAGAGAGCACCATGGCAACGCGCGTGCGGTTGCCTGCGCCGAACGGCACAGTAACGCGTACGCCCGGACGTACCGCCGTTTCCAATGCCTGCGGCACACTATACGTAAACGGTTTATCAAACCGATATGTGGTATTCTCCAAGGCCAACTGCGCCAGCAAAGCAAAAACTCCCTTTACGGTAAATTAGCCGTCAATCTCGTCCGGCTCGATGATCTTATACTTCTCATCGACGAAGTCCTGCACGGCCAGATCAACCGGCTTTTCAACGATGATTTCATTGTTGTCTTCCGCTTCCTGTGTAATTTCTCTTGCGCGCTTTGCAACGGCGATAACAACGGAATAATAGCTCTTGTGCGGGGTTTTAATGATGTTACAGGACGGTTTAAGCATGGTTCAGGATCCTTTCTTCTATATCTTTTTCGCGGGAAACACGCAGCTTCTCCGCGGCTAAAATGGCTTCTATATCAAGCACGGCCTGTTCGACCGTGTCGTTGATGACGGCGTAATCGTAATCTTTTACGCAGCGGATCTCGTCTGCCGCGGCAGCGAGGCGCTTCTCTATAACTTCTTCTGTTTCGGTGCCTCTGCCGCGCAGACGCTTTTCAAGCACCTTTAAGGACGGCGGCAGGATGAAAAGGCTCACGCAGTCCGGCGCGACTTTTTTAATCTGTCTGCCGCCCTGCACTTCAATCTCAAGCACGACATCGTGCCCTTCCTCAAGCCACTTTTCAACCGGCGCTTTCGGCGTGCCGTAGAAGTTGTCGCAATATTCTGCATATTCGAGCATCGCATGGTTTTCGATGTTCGTTTTGAACTCGTCTTTTGTGATGAAGTAATAGTGCACGCCGTGTTCCTCCCCCGGGCGCGGGGCGCGCGTGGTGGCGGAAACGGACATTTTAAGATTCTCATTGCGGCGGAACAATTCTTTTAAAATGGTCCCCTTGCCGCCGCCGGAGGGCGATGAAACGACAACAAGCAGTCCTCTTTTTTTCATCGGAAACATTCCTTTCTTTTCCGTTATTTATACATTCGGGGCTTCCGCTTCAACGGGGTCTTCTGCTTTTTCGCCGGTGTTAAAGCGGTTTGCAACGGTCTCCAGCTGCAAAGCGGAAAGCACCACATGGTCACTGTCCATGATGATGACGGTGCGCGTTTTTCTGCCGCACGTGGCATCGATCAAGGCGCCGCGTTCCCTTGAATCCTGCACGATGCGCTTAATCGGAGCGGATTCCGGGCTGACAATGGCGATCATGCGCTCTGCGGAAATCATGTTGCCAAAGCCGATGTTCACAAGCTGCATAATAAACGCTCCTTACTCGATGTTCTGGATCTGCTCGCGGATCTTTTCAATCTCGGCCTTGATATCCACCACCATGTAGGCGATCTTGGAATCGCTGGCCTTCGAGCCGATCGTATTCGCTTCGCGGTTCATTTCCTGTACAAGAAAATCCATTTTTCGACCGGAGGGCTCTTCGGCGCTCAAGAACGCCTTAAGCTGGTCGAAATGGCTGCGCAGACGCACGGTTTCTTCCGCCACGGCGACCTTATCCGCAAAAATGGCGGCTTCGGTCAAAATGCGCTGCTCGTCGATCGTGGTGTCGTTCAGTACCTCGCGCAGCTTTGCTTCCAGACGCTCGCGGTATTCCGTGACGGTCTCCGGGGAGCGCTCTTCAATCTGCCCGACGATGTTTAAAATCGTCTCTGCACGAGACATGACGTCCTCGTAAAGACGCTGTCCCTCCGTCTCGCGCATTTGAATAAACGCGTCCACCGCTTTTTCAGCAACCTGCTTCACGTCTGCCCAAATGGCTTCCTCATCCTCCGGCGCCTTGTGCACGGAAAAAATATCGGGGTAGCGCGAAAGAGAATTGACGGTAACGGTGTCCGGCAGATGGTAGCGCTCGGAAAGCTCGCGGAACGCCGCAATATAACCCGCGGCAAGCGAATGGTTCACACTGACGACGACATCCGTGTCCTCCAGTGTCTCAATGCTCAAATAAAAATCGATCTTGCCGCGTGCCACACGGCTCTGCACGTAGGTTTTCAGCTTATCCTCAAGGAATCCGTAGCCGCGCGTCACACGGGGAGAAAACTCAAAATACTTGTGGTTGACCGATTTCAGCTCCGCCGTAATGTGTCTGCCGTTGACGGTTTCTTCGCAGCGGCCGTACCCGGTCATGCTTTTCAGCATAGGATCATCTCTTTTCTAAAATTCTGTCTATGTTTTTCGGGATATTTTGTGTTCCTCACAGAGGACATAGTACCCGACTTTAATTCTATCAAGATATTTTACCATTTTAAGCCGGAAAATGCAACCTATCGCGGGCGAAAATCGGAATTTTCGGAAAAAACAAAACACCGCAGGCAGCAGCCCGCGGCAATTTTGAGGCAATACCGCATAAAGAGGTTTCGCTTTGCGGCATTTTGGGTTTTATTCGTAATGCACGATGAGGCTCATCGGCGCTTCGGCGTGATCTTCCGCAACCGCAAACCCGCGCTGCTTGAAGAAATCAAAAAAATCCGGGAACGCGGTGCGGATGTGATTCATGCCGTTCGTCTCGCCAAACGACGCGGCGGAGCGCATAAGTGTATCGAGCACAAAAGTCGTCATGGGGTCGGGCTTTGCTTTTGTGAAATCAGTCTGCCCGGAGACGGAAAAACCGTAGAACACAAGCGTGTCGTCTTCAAGCGCGACGACGACATAGCCGAGCGTTTCTTCGCCATCCGTCATCACAAGCACACGGCCGTTATCGGGTGCGCCCTCTGTTTTTGCCAGCAGGGCGGCTTCTTCTGTTTTTTCCGCCATTGGTACGATTTGCAGCATTTTGTTTTTCCTCCTCGCGCTGTGTGTTCTGCGCGTTTCCTTTTTTCTGTGCGGCGGCGCGTAATCTGCGCACTTCGTCCGGGGTCAGGTCACGGAAGCGCCCCTGCGGCAGCATGCCGAGCTTCACCGCGCCGATGGCCGTGCGCTTCAGTCTGGCCACTTCAAGGCCCACCGCCTCGCACATGTTGCGGATCTGGCGGTTGCGGCCCTCATGCAGCACGAATTCCAGCACCACGCGGCCGGGCTGCTGCTCCAAAACACGCACGGAAGCCGGGGCGGTCATTCTGCCGTCGATTTCCACACCGACTGTAAGGCGCGTCAGCTGTTCTTCCGTTACGCCGGGGCGCACCGTAACACGGTACACCTTCGGCACATGTGTAGACGGGTGCGCGATGAGATTTGCAAAATCGCCGTCGTTTGTCATGAGCAGCAGGCCCTCGGAGTCTTTATCGAGGCGGCCGATGGGGAACAGTCTGACCGGCAGCTCCTCCACAAGCTCGCTGACGCACTTTCTGCCGCGGTCGTCGGACATGGAGGTCAAATAGCCGCGCGGCTTATGCACCATTATGTACACCTTTTCGTCCACAGTCTGCACGCGCTGACCGTCTACGGTAACCTTGTCTTTCTTCACGTCCACCTTGTCGCCGATCTGCGCACGGACGCCGTTGACCGCAACGCGCCCCGCCGCGATCATCTCCTCTGCCTTGCGGCGCGAAGCGATGCCGCACTCCGCAAGCATCTTTTGCAGTCTTGTATCTTTAGCCATAGTTCAAAACCTTTCTCTGTATCTCTCAATTTATAAAGCTTGTGCTTCTCAAAAAGCGGGCGAACCACTTTTGAAGCCATGTGCGTTCGTCCTTTTGCAAAGCACAGTCTTCGCTTGCAATAAGCGGTATTTCCTTTAGAATTTTGCCGTTCACGCTGTACCGCACGCAGCCGAGCATCTCACCCTTTTCTGCCGGCGCATACACAAACCGGGGCAGGATGTACTCCGCCGTGACCGTAACATCCTTCGGCAAAACGGCGCTTTCCTGCGTTTGGAGCGTGAGACGTATGCACTCTTTTTCACCACCGACAACGGGAAGCGAAATCAACTGAAAACCTGCCGTATATGTTCGCTCTGCAAGCTGTGCAAAGCCGTAGTCGTACAGATTTATGTGGTCGTTCCAGTCATCTGGGGCGTTTAGCGTAACGCAGATGAGCCGTGCGCCATCCCGCTCTGCGGAGGAAACCAGGCACCGCCCGGCCTTTTTCGTAAAGCCCGTTTTGATGCCTGTGCAGTCCGGGTACAGCTTTAGTAAGCGGTTGTGGTTTTCGTACCGCACGGTTTTTTCGGGCGAAATAAACGGCACGGAAAGCGTCGTCTGCCCCACCGCCGCGGCAAACTCTTCATTTTGCATCGCTTCTGCGGCAAGCAGCGCCATGTCATACGCCGTGGAGCCGTGCCCCTCGGCGTCGAGCCCCGAGGGCGTGACAAAATACGTCTGCGTCATGTCAAGTTCTGCGGCGCGCGCGTTCATCTTTTCGGAAAACACTTCCGCAGAGCCAGATAAGTACAGCGCAATGGCGTTCGCGCCGTCGTTGCCGGAAGCCATCATCATGCCGCGGGCAATGTCGCCAAGCGTCAGCACTTCTCCGGCACGCAGCCCCATGGAGGAGCCCTCCACGTTCACCATTTCCGGCGTGACGGTCACGGGGTCATCCACACGCTCGCTTTCAAACGCCAGCAGCGCCGTCATGATCTTCGTTGTGCTCGCAACGGGCAGCACCTCGCGGCTGTTCTTTTCAAATAAAACCGTGCCGCTTACGGGCTCATACAGCACAGCGGCATATGCCGAAACACTTACCGCTTCCGCCGTCTCCGCCGAAACCGGCAGACTGCCCCACACAAAAACGACCGCCAGCAAAACACAAAGTATCTTTCGCAAAAATCACCACCTGCCACGGCATGTATACGCGGCAGGCGGCTGGATTATACGATCAATACTGCGGGGGCAGGGAAATATCCTCGTCCTCTTTGTCTTTCTTATCCTTGTTGAAAAGTCCGGCGATCTTGTCCACTACGTCCGGCACACTCGCCACAACGCGATCGACAGACGAAACATACGGCTCAATCTGCAAAATGCGCACATTGCCGTTCGAGATTACCAAAAACGCAATAGGCTGAATGGTAATGCCCGCGCCGCTGCCGCCGGCAAAGAGGCCCTTTTCCGGCTGCGCTTTAGAAGGCAGGTCGGAGCCGCCGCCTGCAAAGCCGTAGCTCACACGCGAAACAGGGATGACCGTGGTGCCGTCCGGCGCGGTGATGGGATCGCCGATAACGGTGTTCACGTCCACCATTTCCTTGATTTTATCCATGGAAACGCCGAGCAGGTTGTTGACCTTATTTTCACTCATGTTGTTCTCTCCTTTTTATTTGCTGCCGGCGCTGCGGATTTTACGGCAGGCTTTCCGGCATTTTGAAATTTATTGTAAAACGGCAATATCGTGCACAGTATAAACTGCACACCGTGGTGCACGACGAACAGCGGACGCACCGCGCCGCTTGCCGTACATAAAACCTTCGGTTCCTTCACGCTGTAATCGAGATCGACGGAAACACGTCCATGCGGCGACTTGCAGTTTGTTAAGCCGAGCAAGACCGACACAGCCGGGTACACGCCCGCACACACCTCACCGTACAGAATAGCAATTTCGGCGGCATCTTTCCCGCCGACGAGCACGTATAGGTCGAAATCTTTCAGCTTTATGTGCTTTAAAAGCTTTCCAAAGCGCGTGCCGGTGGCCTTTAACAAATCTTTCGCGAGCGTTAAAAGCCCCGTAAGTCCCTCGGCTTCCTTATATTTTTTCACCTGCTGCAAAAGCGGGTTCGGCTTTTTCTCCTTGGCTTGTTCTTCAGACTTTTTTTCGCTCGGTTTCTTCTCTTTTTTCGGCTCCGGTTTTTTCTCCGGTGCGGGAAGCACGCGGTATTTTAAAAAGAGATACCGTATAAAAACGGTCGCCTCTCCGTTATAGTTCAGGTCGAACCGCACCGGGATGCACAGCAGAAGAAAGATCAGCGCGATAAGCCCGAGCAGAATCCATAAAACGATCATGCTTTGTCTGCCCCGTCGTTTTGAGGTGCATTTTCGGTTTCTTCCTCCTGCGGCAAAGGCGGCAGCTCCAAAAGCGAGCGGATACCCATGCAGCGCAGGAAATTTTCCGTCGTGCCGTATAATAGCGGCTTACCGGGAAGGTCGAGTCGCCCGCGCTCTTCAATGAGCGCTTTCTGCACCAGGCTGCCGATGACGCCCGAGCAATCCACGCCGCGCACCTGCTCCACAAACGCTTTCGTGACAGGCTGATTATATGCGATGACCGCCAGCACCTCCATGGCCGCCTGCGAGAGCGGCGCGCTGCTTCTGAGGTCTAACGCTGTGCGCACCGGTGCCAAAAACACGGGATTCACGGCAAACTGCAAGGTGTGGTCTAATTGCAGCAAATGGATGCCGCTTTCTTCCTTATTGTATTTCGCCTGAAGCGTTCGGCTGAGCTCCAGAACGTTCTCTTCCTCGGTGTTAAGCGCCTGCGCCAGCTTATCGATGTCGATCGGGTCGCCGCACGCGAATAAGATTGCCTCCATCATGCCGAGCATTTTCTTTTTATTCAGCTTACTCGCCTCCGTTCGTCAGTTTGATCTCGCAGTCTTCGCCGTCACCGTCCACGCGCAATCGCTTGTCCTTGACAAGCTCCAAAACGGCGAGGAACGCCGCCACGCGCTCCGAGGGGTCGTTTTTGCCGCGGAACAGCTCTTTTAACGACACATGCCGCTTTTTCCACAGGCTGCGCAGCACGAAAACAATTTGCGAAGCCACGGAGACCACACGGCGCGTGATGAGCTTTGAGATGGTGTCCTCCGGCTTCTGCGGCTCCGGCGGCTTCTTTTTGCCGAGCATCGACAAATACGCCGAAAGCAGTTCCTGCGGCTTATGATGGCGCTTATAGGTGAGATCTGCAGGAATATCCGCCTGCGCACGCACGATGCCGTCGAGCGAAAACCGCTCGCGCAGACGCATGGCCGCTTCCTTGCACTGCTGATATTCAAGCAGCTGACCGGTCAGCTCTTGTTTCAATGCCGCTTCCTCTTCCTTTTTCGGCAGCAGTGAAACACTTTTGATGTGCACAAGACGCGCCGCCATCTCAAGAAATTCGCTCGCAAGGTCCATATCTGCCGCCTGCATCTCGTGAATCTGCGCCATGTACTGCTCTAAAAGCTCTGCGATGGGAATATCGTAGATATTGAGTTTGTTTTTTGCGATGAGGTTGAGCAGCAGGTCGAGCGGACCCTCAAACACATCGAGCTTATAGGAAAGTGTTTCCGTTTTTTCCATGTTCATACACGATCACAATCCGCCGCCCAGACGGAACGGCAACGCCGCAAGCCAGCTCACACCGCCGTATACGGCGTTTTCAAGCACACTCAGCGGACCCGTGAGCGCACCGGAAACAAGGAGCAGCATGCCGATCATGGAGAGCATGTTCTGGTACTGGTAGAACTTGTAGCGTGCGCGGTCGCTAAGCAGCGCCGCCAGAATTTTAGAGCCGTCAAGCGGCGGCAGCGGCACAAGGTTGAAGACCGCCAGCACCGCGTTGATAAACGAAAAATAGCTGAGGAACAGTAAAATGTAATGCACAAACGCGTTGTACGGCGCAAAAGCCGCAATAGCATAATAGATAACGCAGCTGACATAAGATGCAAGCAGGTTTGCCGCCGGGCCCGCAAGGGACGTGAGTGCCACGCCGGAGCGCGGATTTTTAAAATACCGGCTGTCGATCGGCACGGGCTTTGCCCAACCGATGCCGAAAAGCAAAAGGAACATCGCACCCATCGGGTCAATGCTTGCCAGCGGGTTCAGCGTCAAGCGGCCCTCATACTTTGCGGTAGGGTCACCAAGTTTGTACGCCACCCAACCGTGCGCAAGCTCGTGCAGCGGCAGCGCTAGGAAAACGATGACGAGCGTGGCTAAAATCTGAATGATAACACTGAGCGGATCAACAGAGCCGCCGCGCAGCAAGGTCATGATCGAATTAAAAAGCAAATATAACACCTCTTTCTGTGGGGTGCACCCGAAAACGGTTTCGGATATACCTTATAGAATTATAAAGCATAGAGGACGAAAAAACAATTCTTTTCTGTAAAAACATTCTGTGAACAACTTTTCGTTTTAGCAAAAGATGCGGAAAAGCGAGTTTTTTCAAAATTTAGTTCCCATTTTTAAAAATAAATCTTGCATTTTGCGTTCGTTTCTGCTACAATACTAACGTTGCAATGAAGAATTAGGCACTTTAAGGAGGTGCAGATAGATGGCTAAATGTGAAATTTGCGGAAAGGACGTATCCTTCGGCATCAAGGTTTCCCACTCCCACAGACGTTCCAACAGAACTTGGAAACCGAATATCAGACGAGTAAAGGCACTTGTTAACGGTACACCGAAGCGTGTATACGCCTGCACCCGCTGCTTGCGTTCCGGCAAGGTTACAAGAGCAGTATAAAAGAACTGGTCGATAAAATTATGGACATCGTTTCGGTGTCCATTTTTTTATTTTCCGTATTTACTTTTTCATTCCGCTGTGATAAATTCCGTTTGTGTTATTCCATCCTCCATCGTTTAGAATGACTTCCTTAATAAGCAAAAGGCGCCGTGCAGGTTTTAAACCACACAGCGCCTTTTTAAGCTTTATTCTGTTTTAAATCAAATCAGGATCAGACAATGCCCTGTGCGAGCATAGCATCTGCGACCTTCACGAAGCCCGCGATGTTTGCGCCCATGACATAATTCTTCGGGTGGCCGTACTTCTCGGCAGCCGCGTCTACGTTCGCAAAGATGTTCTCCATGATGCCCTTCAGCTTTGCGTCAACTTCTTCAAAGCTCCAGGAGAGGCGCTCGCTGTTCTGGCTCATCTCAAGAGCAGAAGTCGCAACGCCGCCTGCGTTTGCAGCCTTGCCCGGTGCAAACAGAACACCGGCCTGCTGGAAGACATTCGTAGCCTCAATGGTGGACGGCATATTCGCGCCCTCGGCAACAACCTGTACGCCGTTCTTGACGAGCGTCTTCGCGTCTTCTTCGTTCAGCTCGTTCTGCGTTGCGCACGGCAGAGCCACATCGCACGGAACCGTCCAAACGCCCTTACCCTCGTGGTATTCGCTGTTCGGTCTGTACTTCTTGTACTCGGTGAGACGTGCGCGCTTAACCTCCTTGATCTCCTTGACAGCTGCGAGGTCGATGCCCTCCGCGTCGTAGATCCAGCCGGTGGAATCAGACATGGTAACAACCTTAGCGCCAAGCTGCTGTGCCTTTTCGGTTGCATAAATTGCAACGTTGCCGGCGCCGGAGATAACAACCGTCTTGCCCTTAATATCCATGCCGTTCTTCTTCATCATCGCATCGGTGAAGTACAGCAGGCCATAGCCCGTCGCTTCCGTACGGGCGAGGGAGCCGCCGTAGGTGAGACCCTTGCCGGTGAGAACGCCCTCATAGCAGTTACGGATTCTCTTATACTGGCCGTAGAGGTAGCCGATTTCTCTGCCGCCTACGCCGATATCGCCCGCCGGTACATCCGTATCAGCGCCGATGTGTCTGTAAAGCTCGGTCATGAAGCTCTGGCAGAACACCATAATCTCGTGGTCACTCTTGCCCTTCGGGTCGAAATCGGAGCCGCCCTTGCCGCCGCCGATGGGCAGGCCGGTCAGGGAGTTCTTGAGAATCTGCTCGAAGCCGAGAAACTTGATGATGCCAAGGTTAACGGACGGGTGCAGACGCAGACCGCCCTTATACGGACCGATCGCAGAGTTGAACTGTACGCGGTAGCCGCGGTTCACATGAACCTTGCCGTTATCGTCGACCCACGGCACGCGGAACATGATCTGGCGCTCCGGCTCGGTGAGACGCTCCAAGATACCGGCAGCCTCATACTGCGGGTTTGCTTCAATGACCGGCTCCAAAGTGGTGAGAACTTCCGTTGCAGCCTGAATGAATTCCGGCTCATTGGAATTAAGCTTTTTAAGGTGTTCCAGCTGTTCGCTTACATAAGACATAACGATCGCTCCTTAGAAAATAGATTGAAAAATAAGAAAAGCACAGGAAACGCAGTTTTTACCTTTAAATCCTGCAAAAAGATCTCCCTTCGGTCTTTTGGGCCTTTTTGCCCGTTTCCTGAAAACGTTTACATTTTACCACAGGTTTTTCGTGTTTTCAATATGTTTTTGCGAAAAATTTCAAAAAAGTTTCAGCACCGCAAAGCGATGAATTTTGAAGGAAACCTGTTTCAATTCTGCAAGTTCACTTTCTTTTGTTGTAAAAGCACCAGTATTCTTTCGTCTCATAACCTGAAATTGTACGAATTCTTGCACGGCGGTTTTCGGAAAAAGATTGACATTCGGTGCACTTTTCTATAGAATTAATGTGTATGATAATGCACGGGAGAAAACTTTGCCGTTTTCGGCTTTTCGCCCGCGCCAAACGCTCAATGAAGAAAGGTATGGTAATGTATTATGCAGAAGACCGAATTACTCTACGAGGGCAAAGCAAAGAAAGTTTACGCAACGGAGAACCCGGATTATTGCATCGTTTCCTATAAAGATGACGCGACCGCGTTCAACGGCCTCAAGAAGGGCACCATCGTCGGCAAAGGCGTTGTCAACAACCGTATGTCCAACTTCATGTTCCAGCTGCTTGAAAAGCACGGCATCAAGACCCACTTTGTAGAAGAGCTTTCCGACCGCGACACCGTTGTGCGCAAGGTCAGCATCGTTCCGCTCGAAGTCATCGTCCGCAACAAGGCAGCCGGCAGTCTCTCTAAGCGCCTCGGCCTTGAGGAAGGCACCCCCATGCGCGTACCGGTCCTGGAGTTCTGCTACAAGAACGACGATCTCGGCGACCCGATGGTCAACAATTACCATATCCTCGCTGCCGGCTTTGCAACGCAGGAGGAAATTGATAAGATCAGCTCGATGGCTCTGAAGGTCAACGAGCTCATGCTGGAGTTCTTCAAGAGCATCGGCGTTGACCTCATCGACTTCAAGATCGAATTCGGCAAGACCTCCGACGGCGAGATTATCCTCGCAGACGAGATTTCCCCGGATACCTGCCGCTTCTGGGACATCAATACCCATGAAAAGCTCGATAAGGACCGTTTCCGCCGCGACATGGGCGGTGTGGAAGAGGCTTATGCCGAAATGATGAAGCGCATCGGCCTGAACTGACTGTAAAGCATATAACGAAACGGAGTCCCCGAAAATGCGGAGGCTCCGTTTACGCGGTTTATTGCCGCATTCTCCGTTTGTTATTTATTTAGATTAAAGGAAAAGATAAACATGAGAGATACGTATGAATCCCCCTTGTCCTCCCGCTATGCCGACAAAGAGATGAAGTACCTGTTTTCGCCGGACATGAAGTTCAAGACCTGGCGCCGCCTTTGGATCGCCCTTGCAGAGAGTGAAATGGAGCTCGGTCTGCCGGTCACGCAGGAACAGGTCGATGAGCTGAAGGCACACGCCGAGGACATCAACTACGAAGTCGCCGAAGAACGCGAGCGCCTTGTGCGCCACGACGTGATGAGCCATGTGTATGCCTACGGCCAGCAGTGCCCGAAGGCTGCCGGCATCATCCACCTCGGCGCAACAAGCTGCTATGTCGGCGACAACACCGACATCATCATCATGACGGAAGCCATGAAGATTGTTAGGAAGAAGCTCGTCAATGTCATCCGCATTCTTTCCCATTTTGCGGAAGAATATAAAGATCTGCCCACGCTCGCCTTCACCCACTTCCAGCCGGCTCAGTCGACCACCGTGGGCAAGCGCGCCACGCTTTGGATGCAGGAGTTTCTGATGGACCTTGAAGATGTGGAGTATCAGCTCAGCAAAGCGAAGCTGCTCGGCTCCAAGGGCACCACGGGCACACAGGCAAGCTTCCTTGAGCTTTTCGACGGCAACGATGAAATGGCCGCAAAGATTGACGCGAAAATCGCCGAGAAAATGGGCTATGAGAGCTGCTTTGCCGTCTCCGGTCAGACCTACCCGCGTAAGCTTGACAGCCAGATGCTGAACGTTTTGAGCTGCATCGCGCAGAGCGCCGCAAAATTCTCGAACGACATCCGTCTTCTGCAGCATCTGAAAGAAGTGGAAGAGCCGTTTGAGAAGAACCAGATCGGTTCCTCCGCCATGGCGTATAAGCGCAACCCGATGCGCAGCGAGCGTATCGCCTCCCTTGCACGCTACATTGTCGTAGACGCGCTGAACCCGGCGATTACCGCTTCTACGCAGTGGTTTGAGCGCACGCTGGACGACTCCGCAAACAAGCGCATCAGCGTGCCGGAAGCTTTCCTTGCGACCGACGCGATCCTGAACCTTGTAATGAACGTTGCGGACGGCCTTGTGGTTTACCCGAAGGTCATCGAGCAGCACCTCCGCCGCGAGCTGCCGTTCATGGCGACGGAAAACATCATGATGGACGCCGCAAAGCGCGGCGCAGACCGTCAGGAGCTGCATGAGCACGTGCGCGTGCACTCCATGGCAGCCTCTAAGGTCATTAAGGAAGAGGGCGGTGAAAATGACCTTCTGGAGCGCATCGCAAACGACCCGATCTTCGGCGTCACACTCGACGAGCTCAAGGGCATCGTAGACCCGCACAAGTATGTCGGCCGCGCACCACGCCAGACCGAAATTTTCCTTCACGATGTCGTAAAGCCGATCCTCGATCGCTATGCAGACACCGAAACAGAGACCGCAGAGATCAATCTGTAATTCACCCCGCTGTTTTAAACGGCTTTGGGAGGAAATAAATATATATTAGAAAGGCTTGAACTATTATGGTAAAAGCAATCGTCGGCGCCTGCTGGGGCGACGAAGGAAAAGGCAAAATCACCGATATTCTGGCGGAAGATTCCGATATCGTTGTTCGTTTCCAGGGCGGCAGCAACGCCGGCCACACGATCATCAACAATTACGGTCGCTTTGCTCTGCATCAGCTGCCCTCCGGTATTTTTAGAAAGAACATCCTCAATATCATTGGCAACGGCGTTGCGCTCTCCGTTGAAAACTTCATCGACGAGCTCAAGACTGTAACGGAACAGGGCGTTCCGATGCCGAACATCCTCATCTCCAACCGCTGCCAGATCGTTATGCCGTACCACAAAGCACTGGACGGCATGGAAGAAGCCCGTCTGGCTTCTAAGTCCTTTGGTTCCACCAAGAGCGGCATCGCACCGTTCTATTCCGATAAGTACGCAAAGATCGGCTTTCAGGTCAGCGAGCTGTTCGGCAGCAAAGAGGACCTGATGGAGAAGATTGACCATGTGCTCGATCTCAAGAATGTACTCTACACCGACCTTTATAAGGTAGAGCCGCTCGACCGCGAAGAGATTTACGCAAAGCTCATGGAGTACAAGGAACTCATCGCGCCGTATGTGGCCGATACATTCACCATTCTCCACAACGCCGTTAAGGAAGGCAAAACCATTCTGCTCGAGGGTCAGCTCGGCTCCCTGAAGGACCCGGACCTCGGCATTTATCCGATGGTCACCTCCTCCTCCCCGGTCGCCGGCTTCGGTGCTGTCGGTGCAGGTGGCATCCCGCCGTATGAGATCAAAGAGATTTACACGGTCGTTAAGGCGTATTCCAGCGCTGTCGGCGCAGGCGAGTTCGTTTCCGAGATTTTCGGCGATGAAGCGGAAGAGCTGAGAAAGCGCGGCGGCGATAAGGGCGAGTACGGTGCTACCACCGGCCGTCCGCGTCGTGTCGGCTGGCTCGACCTCGTTGCAGCCCGCTATGGGTGCCAGGTGCAGGGCGCAACCGGCGTTGCCATGACCGTACTTGATGCACTCGGCTATCTCGATGAGATTCCGGTCTGCGTCGGCTACGAGCTCGACGGCAAGCAGATTGATTACTTCCCGACCACTACGGAACTCAAGCGCTGCAAGCCGATTCTCGAGAAGCTCCCGGGTTGGAAATGCGACATCCGCGGCATCAAGAAGTTCGAGGATCTCCCGGAGAACGCACGTCATTACGTCGAGTTTGCCGAAAAGCACCTCGGTGTTCCGGTCTGCATGGTTTCGAACGGCCCTGCCCGCGAAGACATCATGTATCGTTAATTTAAGATATTCTAAGAAAGCAGGCAGCCCCAAGCCGCCTGCTTTCCCCTACTTTGCATACAAATCATTAAATACAGTTATATTTTCACTGTACAGAGAATAACCAATTTTGAATTGTAAATTCTGAAAGGATGGTTTAGGATATGTGCGGAATCGTCGGTTACATCGGTAACGATCAGGCAGTACCCGTTCTCTTGCAGGGGTTGGAAAAGTTGGAATACCGCGGATATGACTCCGCAGGTGTAGCGGTCTTCTCGGAAGACGGATTGAAAGTTGTAAAATCGAAAGGCCGGCTGCGCGTGCTGAGCGACCTGTTGGACGGCGGCAAAGCACTGACCGGTACGCTCGGCATCGGCCACACGCGCTGGGCGACGCACGGCGCACCGAGCGATGTGAACTCGCACCCGCAGGTGAGCGAGGGCGGTCGTTTTGCCGTTGTGCATAACGGCATCATCGAGAATTATCTCTACCTCAAGCAGCACCTCATGCGCCGCGGCGTACAGTTCGTATCGGAAACCGATACGGAGGTTGTCGCGCAGATGCTCGAATACTACGATAAGGGCGACATTTTGGAGACGATCGAAAAAGTCATCTCTAAGGTGGAAGGCAGCTATGCGCTCGGCATCATCAGCGCCGACCACCCGGACTGTATCTACGCGGTACGCAAGGACAGCCCGCTCATCATCGGCATCGGGCAGGGCGAAAATTTCATCGCGTCCGACATTCCCGCGATCTTATCAAAGACGCGTGAGATCTGCCGCTTAAAAGATAACGAAATTGCAGAGCTCACCCGCGACGGCGTGAAGTTCTACAATGCGGACGGTGAGCCGGTCGAAAAAGAGATCGAGCACATCGAGTGGGATATTGAAGCGGCCGAAAAGGGCGGCTTTGAGCATTTCATGATGAAGGAGATCTTCGAGCAGCCGAAAGCCGTGCGTGATACCATTACACCGCGTATCCGCAACGGGCACATCGTGCTTGATGACATCACCTTGACCGCCGAGGAGCTGCGCCGCTTCACAAAAATCAACATCGTGGCATGTGGCACGGCGTACCACGTGGGCGTCGTGGCAAAGTACGCGTTTGAAGAACTGCTGCGCATCCCAGTCGAAGTGGATGTTGCATCTGAGTTCCGTTACCGCGACCCGATCCTCAACGAAAACACGCTCATGATCATCATCAGCCAGTCCGGCGAAACAGCCGATACACTGGCGGCACTGCGTGAAGCGAAGCGCGCGGGCTGCCGCGTGCTCTCCATTGTGAACGTCGTCGGCAGCACCATCGCGAACGAATCGGACGACGTGCTGTATACGTGGGCAGGCCCGGAAATTTCCGTCGCGTCCACAAAAGCATACAGCACGCAGCTTGCGGTCATTTATCTTCTGGCGCTGTACATCGGCGAGCAGCTCGGCAAATTCACGCAGGAGCAGCTCAGTGCATACATCGCGGCACTCGAAAAGCTGCCGGAGCAGATTGACGAAATGCTGAAGCACAAGGAGAATATTCAGTTCTTTGCTTCCAAATATTTCAACGCGAGCGACATGTACTTTATCGGCCGCAATGTCGATTACGCCGCGTCTCTGGAGGCTTCCCTCAAACTCAAGGAGATTTCCTACATTCACTCCGAGGCCTACGCCGCGGGCGAGCTCAAGCACGGCCCGATCTCCCTCATCGAAGACGGCACGCTTGTCATCGCACTTGCGACCGACGCCCGCCTCTTTGATAAAATGATGTCGAATATCAAAGAGGTTAAGGCGCGCGGCGCTGTCGTGCTGGGTGTTGCGACGGAAGACAAAAAAGAGATTGCCGGGCAGACGGATATGGTGTTCTACATTCCGAAGACCGCATCGTTCATGCTCCCCTCCCTCTCAGTCATCCCAATGCAGCTGTTTGCGTACTATGTCGCCTCCATGAAGGGCTGCGATATTGATAAGCCGCGCAATCTTGCAAAATCTGTCACAGTGGAGTAAAATAGAATTGTATTCAATCGTTGAACCAACGTATTAAATTCAGGAAGGCAGGGTGTAATATGCCACAAAACGAAAAAGTGCTCGTAGTGGACTTCGGCGGACAGTATAACCAGCTGGTCGCACGCCGCGTCCGCGAGTGCAATGTATACTGCGAGATCGTGTCCTACCGCGTGGGTCTTGACGCCATTCGCGCGCAGAACCCCAAGGGCATCATCTTCACCGGCGGCCCGAACAGCGTTTACGTCGACGGTGCGCCGACCATTGATCCCGCGATTTTCGATCTCGGTATCCCCGTGCTCGGACTTTGCTACGGCTTCCAGCTCATGACGCATCTGCTCGGCGGTCATGTCTGCAAGGCGCCGGAGCGTGAATACGGCAAAACGCTGGTTCACGTCGATACCAAGTCCAAGGTCTTTGAGAACGTCAGCCCGGAGACCATTTGCTGGATGAGCCACAACGACTACGCCGAGACCGCGCCCACAGGCTTCACAATCTCCGCGTATACCGATAACTGCCCGGTCGCCGCCATCGAGCTGCCGGAAAAGAACCTCTACGGCTTCCAGTTCCACCCGGAAGTGCTCCACACGCCGGAAGGCAAGACGATGCTGCACAACTTCGTCTACAACGTCTGCGGCTGCAAGGGCGACTGGGAAATGGGCTCCTTCGTCGAGACGAGCGTCAAGGCGCTGCGTGAGAAGATTGGTGACGGCAAAGTGCTGTGCGCCCTTTCCGGCGGTGTTGATTCCTCCGTTGCGGCAGCCATGCTCTCTAAAGCCGTCGGCAAGCAGCTCACCTGCGTATTCGTCGACCACGGCCTGCTGCGCAAGAACGAGATGGAAGAAGTCTGCGAGGTCTTCGGCCCGAACGGCCAGTTCGAGCTCAATTTCGTCTGCGTCAACGCTCGCCAGCGCTTCTACGATAAGCTCGCCGGCGTATCTGAGCCGGAGAAAAAGCGCAAGATCATCGGCGAAGAGTTCATCCGCGTCTTTGAAGAAGAAGCAAAGAAGATTGGCGCCGTCGATTTCCTCGCGCAGGGCACCATCTACCCCGACGTCGTGGAAAGCGGCCTCGGCGGCGAAAGCACCGTCATCAAGTCGCACCACAACGTAGGCGGTCTGCCGGATTACGTCGATTTCAAGGAGATCGTCGAGCCGCTGCGTGACCTCTTTAAGGACGAGACACGTCAGGCCGGCCGTGAGCTGGGTCTGCCGGAATACCTCGTCAGCCGCCAGCCGTTCCCCGGCCCCGGCCTTGCCATCCGCATCATCGGCGAAGTCACGCCGGATAAGGTCAAGATGGTGCAGGAAGCCGACGCCATCTGGCGCGAGGAGATCGCAAAAGCCGGTCTCGATAAGAGCATCAGCCAGTACTACGCCGCGCTGACCAACATGCGCAGTGTGGGCGTTATGGGCGATGAGCGCACCTACGACTATGCCGTGGCCCTGCGCGCCGTGACCACCACCGATTTCATGACGGCCGAAGCCGCCGAGATTCCGTGGAGCCTGCTCCAAACCGTCACCAGCCGCATCGTCAACGAGGTCCAGCACGTCAACCGCGTCCTCTACGACTGCACCGGCAAACCCCCGGCAACGATCGAATTTGAGTAATACCCGAAAGGCCAAAAAGCCTTGAAAAAGCTGGACTTTTGCGCCCGGAAATTGCCCCGTGGCAACAAAATGGCAACATTTTAGATTATCCAAGAATAAAGAGCTATCTGATTTCTGTTAGAGAAGTCAGATAGCTCTTTTTATCTGTTTTCTTAACTTTTACCCTTCAACTTTGCAGTTTCCCGCATAGGTGAACGCAATGTAGGACTTACCGCGATTGAGCTGCAACTCGTTGCCGTTCGCGTCAAAGAACTTCAGCGGGTCATACATACCGGCCTTAGACCAAGTAATCGGCACCCTCGGAAATATAGTAGCCCTTTGCATTTTCGCCGCCTTCCCAATCCACATACTTGATCACTTCATCACCGGGATATGGCTTGATCTCCGTCTCAAGAACGATCACATTTTCAAACTTGAGCTGTTCTTTGGAAATGCCGTCCATATGCGGGCTATCTTTAAAGTTCTTGAGGTATTCATGATTTTCTTCATCATAAGTAAAAACACTGTAAT
>OLFX01001082.1_pt1 | contig 34948 bp, 37 predicted proteins | sample 1605091 | NCBI WGS metagenome assembly OLFX01 (sample SAMEA3888906, study PRJEB22519) | human gut metagenome | biome: human gut; feature: human-associated habitat; material: faeces | place: Denmark | collected 2012 | reverse complement strand
CATTTGCTTTTGCAATTTTTGAGCTTGCTTCATCATATTTTGCATATTCATCATAAGATTTTCTAGATTCCTTTCGTATCAAGGGTTTAGACCCTGTTGCTTAATTTTTACTGCCCACTTCTGCCCATTTTTTTTTAAAAATCGTCAAATGCGTTAGCGACTTCTTTTTGTTGTGATGGGAACAAATGTGAGTAGATGTTTATTGTTGTATTGATAGAACTATGTCCTAGTCGTTTCATCAGAGTGAAAAAGATATAATCCTTTCCTTCTCCTCTCCTCAATCCCTGATTTATCAAAAAGGCTACATGTGAATGCCTAAAATCATGGTTTCGAATCAATTTGAAGTCTTCTGGCAATCGTTTCTTGAATGCTGCTCTAAAGTTAGAGACATTCGGAGCAGTCATAGGCTCCCCTGAAAATTGGAAAATCTGCAAATCATCTGTTGAATCAGTTAGCTTAGACAGTCTCTGACTTTGTACTGACTTCCAGGTTTTCAACTCATCCACAAAAGCTTTATGGATATAGATTTCTCTATTTGATTGAGTCGTCTTTACAGATCCAATATGTATTTTCCCATTGCGATAATAGGCTGACTTACGGATCTTAATATATCCCTCGTCAAGAAAAACATCTCTCCAAGTTAAGGCAAGTGCCTCCCCCATACGAATTCCCGTAAACATAAGTACACGATACAGAAGTTTAAAAGGATACTCACTTTCTTCAAAATAAGATTCAAACTCCTTGAATTGTTCAGGAGTATAATAAGACATTTCTTTATGCTTTTCTGGAAGTTTCCGAATGGCATCACATGGATTATCCTGTCTATATCCTTTCGAAATAGCAATATCAAACAACTTATGAACAAAAATCATTTGTTGGTTAATATGCATTGGTGTAAGTGTCCCACCTTTTACACTTGGCTGTTCAATTAGCCAATCTCGATATTTTTTTACATCTTGAATGGTAACTGAAGACATATCAGCGTATTCAAAGAATCGCGATACATATTGGGTGTAGTATGAGTTCTGGGTATCTACTGTACCTTTTTTATTTCCACGAAGCTCATCTTCTTCTTTTAACATTACATAAAGAGAGGAAATGGTAAGTTTTTTTGTATTCTGTATCTGATTTAACTTATGGATACGGTAATAAGCCGCATATTCCTCTGCTTCTTTTTTTGTTAAAAAATTAGATTTACGATGTCGTGTACGTTTGCCAGTTAAGGAACTTTTACCATCACTAATATCAACTAGCCACAGTCCATCATCCTGTTTAATTACCGCCATGCTATTTTTCTCCTTCAGTCATGACAGCGTTTTGAAGGTTCCCCTCAATTATATCATTTTTTAATTGTATTTGAAAACCAAGAATGGATTCAACTGTGATAATTGGTACACGTCCAATGCGTTTGTTCTTATACCATTCAAATCCTTCTTGTACAAGCTGGCTCTTAGCTTTTCGTATTAATTTACTAGCTTGTGTTTCAGAATATCCAATCAATTCCATTAAATCATTTTTATCTACAACTTGAATCATCTATATCTATTCCTTTCTAATGTCCTATTACATAGGTAAATTGTTTGGCAGTTTCTGCATCAAATGTGCGGTAACTAATGATACCCAACCCTTTTACATTACACTCTGAGACGAGAATTGAACCATCTGATTTGACCTGTTCCACAAATGAAATGTGTCCGTATATTGGATCAGCTCCAGCTTGTCCAGGGCTAAATGATAGTGCAGAGTGTTCTGTTGGTGTATGGGTTGTTGTGAAACCTGGCTTATTCATCCATTGTCCACCATTTCCCATAAATGGATCAAAGTTAACTCCGACTTGTTTTCCACGGTTGAAGACATACCAGGTACATTGTCCCCAAGGATAGGTACTAGTGATATATCCTGTGGTATCAATAGCTGTTGTCAAACTATAACCTACAGGTATATCATTTGAAGTGACTCCTCCACCATCTCTAGTTTTTCCTGTAGTTTGTTCGGGTGCTTTTGGTGTTCCTCCATGTTCATCAATGAAGGCATCCAGTTTTTGCATGGTTTCTGCACGTCTTTTCCCTGATCCGGTAGTATCTGTGAAATAGACTCCACCATCAGTTGCTGGATTGAGTGTTCCATTCGCAAACTTTTTAGCCTTGTCATCTTGAATTTTGAAGGTTTGGTTTTTATTTCCAATAATGGTTTGTTGGGTTAGTCCGACAACAGCAACTTCATCATTAAAGTTATTGGCATATTCTGGATTGGAGTCATAGGCTCCAAAACCAAACATATTGGCTCCAGGATTAGTGGCTACCCCAGCAGTTCCAAGGGAGCTTTCATTCAGTGCGATCGCAACGATTCCACGGACATCAAGATTAGATTTAGCTTCCCATTCGAGGAGCTTTTTCCCATTAATTCGGTTCTTATCATAGGAGATTCCTAACGTATCTAAAAAGCCGTCTAATTGCTCTGCTGTAATGCCGAAGCGATGAACCAGTAGGTTGTGAGTATAGGGATCTCCATCTGACCAGTGATCCGCATAAGTCACTCCATTTTGGGATTGGGGTGAGCCATTCGTTCCACCACCTCCGACAGCCCCCATAAGGATAATGATAATGAGGACCGGTAGAAAGAGAGGAATGAGACCGGCTAATAGAAACCATTTTAGTTTTTTCATCGAATCTCCTTTCTAGTTAATGTCTTATATAAGCAGTGAACAGGACAGTCCCAAAACGCCATTTTGCATCTAAAACGACTGAATAGGACTTAACCTGTAGGATGATTTGGTCTCGCTCTTGTTCTGTGACTGGAAATAAAAGAAGGAAATCGACTGAGCGTTTTCCTTCTTGATAGGCTTGATAAAGAGTTTCTTCAAGAACTCTTGAAAAAGAAGTTCTTGAGCGTATCTTGGTATTCATATCATTCTCCTCTGAGTTGTTTTAAGCGTTCTGTTAATCGGTCTCTTCGTTCAATATTGGCTCTCAATTTATCGTCTCGTGTCATAGTCTTTCTATAAGCACGAGTGAAAGCATTCGATCCTTGGGCTTTGTACATGGCTTGTGGATCTTTATATTCCTCTAATTTGCGTTCAATACTATTAATGCGGAGTTGTTTAAATGGCGAAATCCATTCTTCTTTAAGCGTTTGGAATTCTTCGCTTGAACTTGGTGTTGGCTCCACCGTGATTGGAGATTCCATTGAAGGAGTTGGTGTTTTTTCTTCAACTGGTTTAACACTTTCAAGCATTGCCTTTGTTTTTGGAATGTTTGGTTCTGGAGTATCTGGACTTGTTGGCGTCTCATGTGTTTCTGCTGGGAGCACTTCATCAGGTTGGTGCTCTGATTCCTTATTGGTAAAGAAAGAACCAACATTTTGGAAGTGACTCTTGGCATTCATCGCCATTCCAGCTCCGAAACCAGCACCTGCTAAGGCAAAGTTTCCAAGGTGTTGAGCAGATGAAAGACTTCTCGATGGTACTTGTGAAGCCACTTCTCTAGTCTTTGTGACTCCTTTTTCAACTTTGTTTCCAATGTCACTCGCCACCATTCGTGCTTTAGATCCAAGAATGAATTGGATCAGCTCAGCTTTGTATTTCCATAGAAGGAAATATACGAGTCCTTTTGAGACAACTGAAATGAGTAGTTTAAAGACAAGGCCAAAGATAATTAGGGATGGAAGTGTTTTAAGGATGCCATCAAAGCCTGTAATGACGATATTTTCAATCATTTTCTCAATGTAGAAGACTAATAGAGTTAATAGACTCGTGATAGCTGGGAAAAGCAGCCCACCAAACATGACTTTCAGAACTCCGAAAATCAAATCTTGCATTCTTGGTACAAAAGACATCAATAGCACAATCGGAAAGAGCAGGATCATCATCAAGACAAGAGTTTGTGCGATTACGTTTAACATCTGAATCAAAATAACCGGTATCGCTAATACGAAGGCTTCACAGATTTTGAAGATGACATAAAACATGCGAGTAAAGATGAAATCTGGCATAGCAGAAACCCAACGGTTCTTTTCACCATCATCATTGGCTCCGTTTCCTAGTTCATCTAGATATTTATTACGATCTTTCGATTTAACCGCTTTAAAGTTTCCATTCTTATCGCCTGTTCCTAATACCTTACTATCGTCAAAAGTTTCTTGTTTCCCATCTTGGCTGTTCTTATATTTCCCGTTTTCTTGACCTGTGTTGACAAAGACATAGGCTTTATAAGAGGTGTCTGCAATATAGCTATCTGCCATGGAATCGCCAATTTTAATGGATTTATTATTTCCATACTCCACCTTGATATTCGTGATATTTTTAGTGACATCTTGAGAGACATGGTTGATAGTATCAAGTAGATACAGACCACCCGATGTTCCAGCAATTGTTCCAAAATATCCAAAACCAAGTATGAGAACGAGAAAGACATGAAGGAGAGTTCTTGAAAAAGCTCCCTTAGAAAAGAAAAACTGGTAAAAGAGATAAAATGCCAGAATCAGAAGCAACATTGAAACGAGTGATTGTTTTGCGACTCCACCAGAGCTTGAACCGATGAATCCTTTCCAAATATTCATTGCTCCATTAAACACATAGTTCTTGTAGTTAGAGTAGAGATCAATCTTTTCGAGAATCCGAATCAGCAAAGAAAAGAAGCCCACCACTGCGTTTAGAATGAAAAAGAAGAAGTTGACGAAAAGCTCATTAATCAGAACCCAAGCCCCGTTAAAGGAAGCGAACCCAGTAGGCTCCATGTAAGACTTGAGAGAGAAGATATCGACTCCTCTTAGTTTGTCAAAAGCTTCTTGCATGGATTCACCTCCTAACTAGCGTATTTATTTTCAAGGCTTGATGATACCGTAGCTTTCATTGGTTTTAGAAGCATATCAATATCTTCAAAGATGTTGTGTACGGAAATCATATTGAGATTGCCATACACGTCATAGTATAGGCATTGACCAGAGATCATATTGTCAATCCATTCGAGATTGCTTTCAGTGACTTCGAGATTGACATGTTTTAAGATATCTTCTCGTTCAGACTTTTCATAGAAAGCAAAGATAGTCCCAAATCCCGTTGTATCATCGTCATTTTCTGCATCATGTACAGATTGAGTAATCAGTGCCAAGGTATTGTTTTTGGAGCGTCCAATCCGACGCATATTTTTGATAACGGCTTTTCCTTCTGCGGACTTCATAAGAATCCATGCTTCATCAAAGAACTCAATGGTATCTTCATTTTCATTTCGTTCTCCAAAGTGGGTACAGAAGGCACCAAGCGCAAACATGAGGGCAATAGAATTGCGTTCATGATCTGAAATTTTTGTGGAATCGTCCTTTGGTAGTTTGAGGTTATTGACCTCTAGGATAGTTACTCGTGATTCATAGTTAAGCCCTTGAGTAGTCCCATCTGAAAAGGCTAGTTCTAAGATAGAATTCGTCACAATTGAAGTCAGATATCGACCAACCGAAGCAATTTCAGAGGAGGTAGAGTCTCTCAGCACTTTTAGGACGTGCTTAAAGCCGACTTTCTCACCAGCGACTCGTTTTTCTACAATCGCATTAATAGCTTCTGTGATAGCTGTTTTCTGGTCCATTGTGACATCATCTACGGCTTGTAGTAGAAACTCAAGCATGTTTTTTGCGACCTCTACAGCTTGTTCTTTATCTAGAACGACAATAGGATCTAAAACTCCGTGGTTGGATGGTAGTGAGCTATCCAGCGTCACAAAGTTAAAGTTCTCAATCTGTTTCTTGCGTTCAGGATAGAGACGTACGAATTCAGGTGAGTTGATCACTTCTTGGTAGTGATTTCTAAGTTCACGTTTAGGGTCAATATAAAGTGTTTTAACATTTTGTAAAGCCACGCTTAAAAAGATGATCTGAGCAAGAAAGGATTTTCCTTGACCTGTTGCCCCCGTAATAATGATGTGTGGGTTCTTGGTAATCTTTCCAGCGATATCTTCTTTATTTCCTACTGTCGCATTGTAGAGAACAATGTTCTTTGAGGAATCAATAGCTTTAGCGATATTGTCCCAACGGCCTGTCCAGTTATCTACTCGGCCAATATACCAACCGATACGGTTTCCAGAAGAGGTATTGGTGAAGGGCATGAGTTCTGAAAATCCACGAGCTGTAACCATATGTGTCCAGGTGCGAGTTTTCTTTTGGAGGTTTTCTCCATAGAGCAGAGCTTGAAAGAGATAAGGTCCGTCTTGAGAGGCCTCACTGATTTCAACGCCCATATCATCAAAGTAGTTCAAAACCACTTGCCGTCTTTGTCGGAGTTGGTTCACGCTAGAAGCAGAGACGATCAGATAGGCTCCATATTCGATGATATCTTCCTTGTTTCCGACTTTCTTCATTAAGTCCTTTAGGGAGATGGAACCCATGATGATCTCGTCTTGTTGGACAGTATCTGTATTTTCTGCCTCTTCCATGATGTTTCTGTAACGTGTATTCGAACGTCCCATTCGACCCTTGATTTTACCAGTATCAATGAATTCTGCCTTGATTCGTAGTTCAACGGGAAAGTTCAAACGTTGGATAAATTCGCCCAGATGAAAACCGTTGAATTGAACAGGAAATTTACCTACAGGAAGAATAGTTACAAAGGAAGATCCATAAGGGCTTTCTAGCTTGAGGAAGCCACCTTTTAAGACTTTGATCAAGGTATCAGTGATATTGAATTGAGCACGATTGGCCAGTACCTCCTTCTTGTAGTGAGGGATATAGCGGAGGTATTGCATTCGCTGGTAATAAAAGAGTTCTTCATTGGATAACCGTTTTGCCCGAAGGACAGAGAAGGCTTGGAAAATGGTGAATTCATCACTTTTGTAGTCTTCATACCAAGTGGGACTTAATTCATATTCATAGCCCAGACCCTTTGCGATCTTTTCAGTGAACTCATTAAAGCTCTCATAGGCCAAGTCTTTAACGGTCGCTCCATGATTTTGTTTGCGTAAGGTCACACCCACGACCCAATCAAACTGATAAGGAATCTCCATTTCATCTGTTAGACGATCCACCGTGTAAAGAAGCAGTTCTTCTCCTAATTCACGACTGTCATCTGCTAGAGCATCTGAGAAGTCCCGCATTTTCTCTTCTAAGAGATAGTCTTTAGGGATCAGAGATATTTCAAAGAACTTGTTTTTCTGGAGCTTCTTCATCATTTGAGCAACAGTGATTTTGTGTTTGCCCTTTTTTTCATCATCCGTAGTCGTGATAGGAGTGTTTGGAATACGATAATAAGCAACGACGGTTTGATCTTTTTTGAGAGCTAGGTTTTCATGTGTTTCCCTAATAGGATAGGTTAAAGTAATACTCATAGGTCCTCCTTTTCTATAGATTTGTTTTTTCAAAGACAATTTCTTCTACAGGCTCTATTCGATCTTCGTGGTAGATAGCTTTTTTGTTTAGCTTAAAATCCCAGAAGTAAATCAGGTAATCTCCTATAAAGACGTGCATCTTTTTACCGTGAGGCTCGTATTCAGTATAAAATTTGGCCAATTTGTACGGAAGATACCAATAGAGCAAGAGAGAAATTGAGTGAGTGATTTTTGCGAGTGGCACAAAGATAAACCCTCCAAAGAGTAACATGGCCACAAAAACGATGATAAAGACAATGAAAAAGGACAACTGCATAGGTGTCGCAAAGTACCATAATCGAGTGCCCTTTTTTGTCTTAATTTCTTGGATCCAATAAGGTGCATTTAGGCCCTTACTGTAATCATAAAGTCTTTCTTCTTTCATGATTAAAGTCCTGTTTCAACTCCAAAAAGACGCAGGAACCAGCCGACTGGTTTTAGGATTTCTTGTCCTTTAGCCATCGAAACAATGACGGCATAGAAACCAACGACGTAGAAAAGCTGGAGCCAGGAACTATTTCGCCAAGCCTTTATAGCTAATGTTACAGCAATGGCTGTCAGGATCCAAATTCCATCGCCCTGGAGGAAGGTTCGTAGATTGTCTGTATTCATAGAGTTCTCCTATTCTTTATTATTTGCATAATTCAGTGGAATGGTGTGTTCTAGTTTAGTGACATAGTAGGTCTTTTCTTTTTCTGAGAGGGTAAAAGTGAAGTTTTCTGAGTGGGTGGTTCCTCCGACCTCAAAGGTTGCCTGGACATAAGCGATTAGATTTTTTCCATCTTTTTTTAGATAGGTATAATCAATCGTTTTGAAAGTGGTATTGGCTATATTATCCACATCCTTAGCAATTAGATTGAGGTTATCTTGGTTAGTAGTATAGTTGGTAAAAAAGATCTTGAGGAACTTTTCAACCTTCTTACGCTGAGTATCTGAAAAGTGGTCGTTAGCGGTTAATTGAAGCTGATCGTCTTCGCTAAAGTGTCCAGCTTGTGAGGATTCAATGGCAGAGAACCAAGGAAGGCCAGAAATATAATATTTCCCATCTTTTTCATCAAATGGAATATTGAAACCCGTCACAATTTCTTTTTCTTCCGTGTTATTGTCCCTACGGATCGTTTCCTTGTATTTGATCTTATAGGTCGCAACCTTCCCTTCTACAGTCACTAACTGAGAATAGAGGAGTTCACTAGGATTTCGAACTTGACCTTGCGCTTTCACATCAGGAATGAAGTTGTAAAAGCTATTTAAGTATTCCACTTGAGCTTGTTGTTTATCCCCTTCTTGCGGGAGGGTGAAGTAAGCATAGACATAGTCATTCAAGTAATACTGGAGTTTATAGTCGTATTTTCTACTAGACTCTATAGGCTGTGCTTTTTGTTTTTTAGTAGCCTCTACTTGAGCTTGTAGTGTACCTACCTTATTTGAGAGTGTGATAGCACGGATAGATCCCATGAGACCAACAAAAAGGAGGAAAGAAATTCCTCCTATGACTGCAATATTGACGGTCTTTTTATTGGTGACTTTTAGTTTTGGTGGACCTCCTTTTTTCTCCACCTTTTTAAAGTGTGAGAGATATTCTTTTGCTTGAAGCAAGTAGCGTTTTGCTTTATCCATAGGTCCTCCTTTTAGAGAGCAGCTAGTTCAATGAGCTTTGAGCCTTTTGCATAGAGGCGCTTATTGGCTTTTTCGATCTCGCCATTAATGTAATAGTAGCCTCGTAGCTCAGTTTGGAGTTGTTCGATCAGGTCAGGTTTTAGGTCTTTGGCTTCTTCTTTTTTAAGGAGACTATTTAACTCTCCAGCCTTGGTCCAAGCCTCTCTGTGATCTTTCTTTTTAAGCAATTCTCCCAGTTCATTCGTGACTTGAGAGACTTTCTTTTCAAAAATAGTTTTAGTAGCCATTTCAATTTCCTTTCTAAATGTTTCTTGATTGTCTTTGATGGTCTTTTGGATATAAGTAATGAGTGAGGGACGCATTTTTTTATTTACGCTCAACACTTGACCATCTAGCGTGAAACAGGCATGTTCATAGTCATAGAAACCTTTCGCATCTGGTGGTTTTTCGGTAGATCTTCCAGCGCATTCATAGTAGAAGTCCTTTCCTTTTCGTAAGAGGACGTACATATGCCAGAATTCTTGTTCTGGAAGAAGCAGAAAGTCTGCTTGATAAATCTTCTTTAGCATCTCAAGAAGCCTCAAGCAGATCATCGTAGCCTAGAGCTTGGTAGATAAAATCTGAATCAAACCAGAGCCAGTCATTGATTTGTCCTTCTGTTGGTGTATCACCAGAGAAGATATCTTCACAAATGACGGTTAGAGTATCTACTCCACCACGTTCACGGACAGTATTCAAGGTGGTTAGTCCACCAGACCAAGCTTTAAAGTTTTCTAGTGAATTGATTTGAACTTTGTATTCCATATAGTTTTTCCTTTCTAGTGTTCATAGTGTTTATTGGCTTTGAGAAGTCGTAACATGGCTTTTCCTCGATCAGTGATCTCTCCGCTATTCTGAATCATCTTCATGTATTCTGTTTGCAGGATTTTATCTGCTTCAGTGACTAGTGCAAGGGAGTTAGCAACTTGATAGGTCAGCCAGCGAATGGTTCGCTCAATACTGTATGGTTGTGGGTTGGTTGAGAGTTTTAAGGGTTCGACACCCCCAAAGAGCCGTTGCCATTTTTCGTCGGGTTTATAGGCTCCAAAACGAGTAACTCCATCATAGACTTGGATTTCTTTATTGATGATGCCTCTTGCGATTTCTCCGAGATCTACACCATTGATGTATTCCTCCACAATGCCTTGAGCTTTCTGATCTGAAAAGCGGAGTTCATAGCGATTCCAGATGCCAAAAATCTCCAAGGATTCGTCCAAGGAGATGTTTTCCATTCGAGCAATTTCATAGCGCTTTTCATAAAAGTTGAAGTAGAGTTGACTTTGACGGCTCCCAAAATAAATGGACAAGCCGTGATTAGCTTCCATGTCTTCATTATCTGTAAATGATCCACCACCAGTGATATTCCATTTCTTGATCGTGTCTAGGACAATCTCTTTGGAATAGAGTTTATCAATCAATTTGGGAATTTGAATTTGTTCGTCCTCGTGACCGTACCCCTTATAGAGTTCATCTAGAGCGATATCGAGTCGCTTCACCCGAACATCTTCATAGGAATAAAGAATATTTTGAAGAAAGATCTGCCAAGTGATCCCCTTGTCTTCTAGAAGCAATTCCAGCTCACGACATCCTTGACCGGATAGTTGAAGACAAGTTTGGTAGTCATTAGTCACAGACTTATCAAAGAAATCAAAAATCCAGATATTTCCTCGTTGCCACAAGTGGGTATAGTTCATGAGACGGGTTTCTTGGTCTGTAAATTCGCTTAGGTGACAGTGAAGGAAGTTTTCACAGAAAGCGTCTAAATCCTTTAATCTGGGAAAGGTCAATCGGAGATAGTCGATCTGAGCCCGAAGTCTGTTTTTATCGCAGTCTTGATAGTAACCGAGTCTTTCTTTTAGTTCCCTAAACTTATCAATCGTTAGCCCTCTTTCGCCTGTTTCATAAGAGCGGTAGGTTCGTGTAGGAAGATCAACAGCTTGTGCAAATTCTTTTTGATTCAGTCCTGTTTGTTTTCTGAAATTCTTAATATGAAAAGGACTAATTTTGTCCATTCATCGCAACACCTCTTTCTAACAAAGTGACACACTTTTTTGACGAAAGTGACACACTTCATAAAAATTGAAAACCCAACTCCCATAAGGAATGAGGAGGGGTGGACTTGGCGTTTTTGCCAAATGTAACCCCCCTATTAGAAAACGGGGGTTGAAGTTTCATCATGGCCTAGAGACTTCGGGCTACGGTCTGCGCCTGACCTGCGGTCAGGCTTGCCCTTGCCCTTGTCCTAGCCCATGATGAACAATCGTCGCTTCAACTGCTTTTGGATAAGACCTGCGTCCTCCCTCTTCAAATTGAGCGAGGATTTCAAGAAGAAGTTTTTCTTGAAAAGGATCCACTAGAATAGCGGACGCAGTCCGTTCAAAAATGATCCCTTGTTCTGTCAAGAGATAGATAATCTTGCGTAAGGTTGGCATTTTAAGATTTTGTTCGTCCGCAAATTCCTTGAGTGGTCGCTTGTTTGGTTCGTTTTCTATAGTCTCCTCTTCCTCTATAGGATCAATTGTTTCAAGCGGTGGTTTATATTCTTCAAATACTGAAAATTCTTCTCCTTTAAACTCCATGATCGGAATGTTAGAGTAGGCATCATAGAAGGAGAAGCCTTGATCAAGCGGTACATAAGGAGAGAAAAACTCACCAGCCAGCTCACCGTTGTTTGCGATATAGCCCCGTCCTTTGACCTTTACTCCATTAATTTCATCTAGCTTTTTGAACTCTTTTGTTTTATTGGCATCCCCAAACATCATGTCATATCCTGTTGATTCTAAATGACCGACGGAGAGACGCTTCATAAAGTTATCCCGAAGAGCAGTTTTGATAAATTCCCCATCGGGCCGTTGCATAGCAAAGATGATAAAGACACCTGCTTGACGGCCTTCTAGAACTAATTGTGAGAGGTATTCCATGAGTTCTGACTGTTGGCTATAGTCACGGTCAATTTTTGCCATAAGAGCTGCCCACTCGTCTACAAGAATGAATTTCGGTTTCATATCATAATGAGTAAAATTCTTTCCAGCTTGAAATTTTGGCGAAGTAGACATCATTTCATAGCGTTTTTCCATGAACTCTACATTGTCCTTAAAACAGTTGATGATATCTTCCTTACTTGTGTAGACTCGACCATGAAAGACTGGAATTTTCTTTAATCCAGCCAGGTCCGAATTCTTTGGGTCACAGATATCGACAAAGCCAATTTTAGCTAGAGCGTAGATAATGGTCATGAGAACAACGGTTTTACCTCCACCTGTTCCACCACCGATGAGAAGATGAGGTTCTTCAATATAATCCCAAGATACATCTTTCATGAGCTGGAGTTTGGATCCCTTGACTTTTACTTCATCGATGGTGATCCGGCTATCAATCCGATTAATAGCAATTTCATACTTGATAAAGCGATTATCAAAGGTTTTATTGCGAAAGTCTCCGTTAAACATGACTTCAAGCGTAGCTCCAAGGTTTAAAAAGCGATCTTGGAACTTATTGCCCTCCAAAATAAAACTCACTTCAATCTTGTAGCGAGACTGTTTGATATACACTTGAGGTAAGGTGATTTTTTCAATGATCTTGTTTTCACGTCTAACCTTTTTAACGAGATAGAGGTTATTCTCTAGCAAAAAGCGAGAAAGAATTCGAAGGCTGTTGAGCTTTTGAAAAAAGAGCAACTTTCTGTAGCAAAGCCGATTAATAAACCAAGAGAAGATTAAAGAAAAGAGAAGCCCAGCTCCTAGAAAATATCCTTGGGGTAAGGGATGAACTTTTAATTCTTCTAAATGTAAGTAGCTGTAGTAACTAATAGCCAATAAAAAAGGGAACCACCAGATAAACCATGTGATTCCCTTTAGTTTACGATGAAAAACTCGAACTCTTTTTCCACGATAGGTAAAGAGTTTCATCCTGCATCACCTCCTAGTTTTCCTTCTTATTTTCTACTGGTTTGTTTTCTTTAGTTGGTGCACTTCCAGTTTTTTTCTTGATTTTAGAAGCAAAGAGCTTATAGATATCATTACGATTGACGTGGGTATGAGTGATAACAATATCTTCCAATTCAACCTCTTCTCGGTATTTAATACCTAGGTCTTCAATTTCAGACTCAGACATATCTGCGATAGTGAAAAAGAGGGTTTCGTGCTGGACAGAAGAATGAATCCCTACGACAATTCCACGGATCTCACCTGTATTGACTTGGACAAATGATCCATCAGGATTTCGTTGTGAGCGATCCACTTCAAAGATGATATCAGGGCCCTCAATGCCTCGGAAAGACAGTTTTCCAAGGACAGCTGGGACATCTAACCCGTCTGTAATGACACGATAAGTCTTGTCAGCAATTTGTAGTTTTTCTCCGTAGTTTAATCCAATTTTAGCCATGTGATTTTCTCCTTTTATTTCTTATTTTTTAATTACCAATTTTTCCGCAAAGACATTGAGGTAAGGTGCAACAGTATTGCCATTTAAAGCAGTGTCTGGGAAAAAGATTGGGTTAACCGCTTCTACTAGAGCATCTTCTGGAAAAACCGTTGTAGAGGCTGGTGTAATGACATGAAAGGCACCGTGCTCTGCGCTGTTTAGAATGTGACGTTGGTATTTGCCTTCTTTTCTAAAAATAAATTTAGGAGCATCTCCTAAACGTTCGTAGTAAGCAGGGCCAATAAATTCTGGTTTCATTTTAAGTGTTTCTGAGATCATAAGATTTTCCTTTCTGAGTGTAAAATAAAAAGAGTTAAGCTAGTTGCTTCACTCTTGAGTAATAGTGGGTAAATAGTTTTCGTTTAAACATGCGACTATAAATATCAATATCCCCATGAGCGTAGCCATTTCTACGAGCATCTTGAACCAAGTGATCTAAATCTATTTGAGCTTGAGCATAGAGTTTAGCCTGTAGTTTATCAGATTCACTAAACATGCCATAGGTGAATTCATAGTTATCATAGAGTCGTTTACATTGTAGTGCGAAAAAAGTTTGTCATATTATTCTCCTTTATTGTAAAAGCAAAAAGCTACTAAGTGAAAAAAGGAAAGAACTTAGTAGCTTGAGAGTAAGTCTATCAATAATGATAGACAGCAGTAAAGAAAAGTTATTTGGTTGGAAAGATCCCTCTTTCCACGGTGGCAACGTTTAGCAAGGTGCTTTGCGTGAATTACCATCGTTTTCCCAGCCAATCTCTTTAGGTAGTCATGATCATGCCCAAAAGATTCTCTTACGCCCTTTGGCGAAGCCAGTTCACTTTACTATTCGGAAAAGTGCGAAAGTCCGAAATGCGTGGAAGCCCACAAATACTTGTTTTATATCTTCACTTCAACCATAAAACGGACTTGACTTTTCTTATCAAAACATTTACAATAAAGGTACGAAGTTTATGTGTTGTTCTGATGATCAGTCCTCTGGTTGTCAGACGCACTTTTTATTTAATTGTCAATGATCTAAACCTTCTAAAATAAGGTTATTATTTTTAGAAGATATATACTCTTTCGAATATATTTATATTATATACTCGTTTGAGTATATTGTCAAGAGATTATTGCAAATTGTTTTAAAATTTTTTGAGGAATTAGAAATGGGATTTCCAGAACGATTAAAAGAACTCCGTTTAAAAAAAGGATTGACACAAAAGGAAATTGCGGAAGAATTTGGTATCAAGCAACCTAATTATCAGCAATGGGAAAGTGGAAAAAGAAAACCCTCGTCTGAAACTTTAGAGAAATTTGCGAATTTCTTCGGAGTTACAATGGACTACCTTGCGGGAAATGATGAAGAGTTAGATAATGTTGAACTCCTTTTCCGTATGAATTCAAAAGGTTTAACTGAGGAAGAAAAGAAGATATTTAAGAAGGAATTGATTGAGTTTATGGAGGAGAGGAAAAAGTTGTTTAATGAAAAATAATAAACCTATTATTAAACGTGGATTCAGTTATAATAATATGTTCTCAGCTTTGGATGAGAGTACAAAAAAAAGAGTCATAAAAATAGAAATTAGATTGATTCGTTTAATAGAACGATTTAAGTTAAAGAATGAGAAAGTAAAGCTTAATAAAAAGGCCAAAAAAAATATATTTCAGGAAGAAAAGCTTCTTAAAAAATATAAGCAGAGAATAAACAAAAAAGAAATCACCCGTGTTTATGGGGATCAAAAAATATTATTAGAGTTTTTTTATGATAAAAAGAATGATAAATTATTTCTAAATAGTATTTATATTTTTGATAAAAAGTTATCAAAGAAAAACGATAAGATACTATTAGTATTACATTCTTTTGTTTTTCTACTACCGATAGGATATAGTATTTATTTATATCATAAGGAAAAACTGCCAAATGATAAAGAATTAGAAAAAAAATTGTTGTACATATTCGGCTCCTACTCTTTATTAGGAATTATATTTCTTTACCGCAAAATAAAGTTACATTTAAAAAATGAATATAAGCTAAGAAAAATTAGTTTTTTTGAAAGTTTGAATATAAGTCAATATACTACAAATTACAGTAGTGTAACAGGATTGATATCTTTGTTGTTTTTTTCTACTCAATTTTTATTAGTGAATCTTTTGGCTATGAAAAAGTATCCAGATATTAATTTCAATATAATTTTACTATTAACTATTTTTATAGATTTGTACTGTTTAATTAATCTTCTTATTTCATTCTTAGTTACGACGGGAGCAAATTTTACATTTTTGGTACTATGTTTAGCTTTGACATTATTTTTAGGGATAATCACAAGAGACAACTGGGTGTTAGTTACTTTATTTCTCGCTATTATTTCTATAATTATTTCAAAAGATATTTGGAGAATATCTGAGGATAGAGTAAATCCGTTAGGTGGAGCACATGATACTAGTGCTAATAATGATATTGTTGATAGAAATGTATATGTATTGAAATTAATTTTAGGATCATCTTCACTGATTCTATATTCCATTATTTCAATCCTTGGAGATAACACAATAATTTTAGATTTCTATAACAAAAACTCAATTTCTGCAGCTAGAATCTGTAAAAATTCATTTCCTGGCATTATTTTTATAGGTTTTGATAGAGTATTATTTATGCTTTTCTGTTATGTATTTATACATCTTATAAATGTCATATATAAGATTTTTTGTAAACGTAGTTTAATTGATATCTTAAAATGTTGGATGAGTTCAATTGTAAAAAATATATCAGCATTAGTATATAGAGGTATAAAATGAACGAATAAAATCTATCGTTTATATATACTAAAAGTGTATAAAGTGGACTTTCATCCACTTTTTTAAAAAAACAAACTAAACCAAAATGGTTTAGATAAAATGTAAAGAAGGTAGTATTGCTTGGATCAGTTATATATAAAAGTAAGTAACAAGACAAAACAAGTACTATATAAGTTTATGCAGGATAAATCCATATCTATATTAAACTATCATTTTAAATATTTCTTCCAACACTGCATAGATAAATATACAATCAAGGTGAGTAGCCATCATTTCTCAAATCATAAGATTGAAGGATTAACTGTTATTGATGAATTAGGTATTAGTTTTTCCTATGAAAAGGATAATCCCATTGTGAAGCAAAATTTTACTCTGTGTCATGAGCTAGGACATTTTATCCTAGAGCATGAAGGTAATTATTTTGCAGAATCTATTGATAATCAGGAGAACCTACTAGAGCGAGAGGCCAATATCTTTTCTGCTATAGTATTAATGCCTGATATTGTTTTGTTGTCAAAGATTTATTATAGTTGCGACACCTTTCAACACATTCAAAATAGCCTGGATGTTTCAAAACAGGCATTGTTTTATCGACTTTTAGATCTTCTTAGAGAATATTATCCTGAAAAAGAAAGTACCATTAAGCAGGCTATCGATGCTTATATTGATGGACAAAATGCCACACTACTCCTTTTGTTTCACGATGTCAAAGATCAGATTATAAAGGAGTTCAACAACTATCAGACTTCTTTAATCAATAAGATAGAGCGATCTTTGAACAAAAGAGGTTTAGTTACCAGTCAAGAATATCCAGAACTTCTAAACCAAGAGAATTGGAAAACAATAAAGACTTACGGTGACAATCTAAAAGTGTGGCTCATTTATGACAGAGGAAAATCTATAGCTTATGTTTGGGATAAAAATAAGCTAACGGACAAAGAGGCAAAACAAAAAGCTGAATTGAAATTACTATTAATGTGAGGGAAACGATGTACCAACCAGAAAAACTAAAGGCTCGCAGAAAAGAGCTAAAAATGACTCAAAAAGATATTGCAGATCAATTGGGTATTACCTACCAAGCCTATTCTGCATGGGAGCGTGGAGTAAAACAACCATCTAGAGAAAAAGTAAAGCTTTTGGAGCAGATTCTACATGCTCCAAAAGGCTATTTTACAGAGGTCGCAATCGTCCGACTATATAATATTTTATCAGATGAAGCTAAGGATCAAGCGCTTAGTTATGTCAGAAGCTTAGCTCAAAAAGAACAATGTAAGAATGTTGTTTCGATATCGGAAAAACTATACGAATACCATGTTTACGAAAAAATGTCTGCTGGTATTGGTTCATCGGTTTATAATGATCAGAACTATGATACTGTCTATTTTGATAAAGAACTGGCACATGATTTTGCATCATGGGTATCTGGTGACTCAATGGAACCCAAATATCAAAATGGTTCTGTGGCTCTCATTCGTGAGACAGGATTTGATTATGATGGTGCAGTTTATGCCGTAGTCTGCAACAATCAGACATACATTAAAAGAGTTTATCAGGAAGAACAGGGCTTACGGTTAGTTTCTATCAATCCAAAATATGAGGATATTTTCATTTCTTATGATGAGGAACCCCGAGTTGTAGGAATCATTGTAGGAAATTTCTTTCCGGTGGAAAAATAGTTGATAGTATATGTTGATTGTTAAAAAATCTTATGAACAAAGTTTAACTAATAAGCCCCTTTATAGGTTGCTTTTCAAAAATGTACTTAGGAGAATGCTTTGTAACACATGAAGAAGGTTATCTCGAATTTCCTTTCCAAAATGTGTCCAAAATATTGACAGAATTCCAAATCTCCTAACCGGCAAGGTATAGGGATAAAAAGTAGTTATGATCGGACTATGAAATTGAAGGGACATTTAAATATTACTGTTCAGTCAAATCAATTTACTGCATTGGTTGTGATTCCGTTAAGGATGAACTGAGTCTTTATTGGGAAATCTATATTCAAACTCTGCTAATGGGCAGAGTTCTTTTTTTAGGGTGTCTTACAGATGGTTTGTTGGTACAGTATGAAAATCGTGTCTTTTTTGACAAGATTTAATAAAAATATTATAATTATTGTAGTACGTTTAGCGTACTACAGTAATTTATTTAAAGTAATTAAGGAGATATTGTTGGAAGGTTACCATGGCACTACTCCTCTAAACGCAAAGGCTATTATTGAGACAAATAAAGTAGAAATTGAACCATTTTCTATTAAAACCGATGTTGTGATACCCACGGGTCAACGTTTACCAAATGATCTAGGTCAAGGATTGTATCTATTTTTAGATAATGAATCACAAGGATTTGATGGTAAAAAGTGTGCGAAACAGTATGCACAGAAATGGAGAAGTGAAGGGAGTAAGATTGCACTTATCCAGTTTTACTTTGATGAGGAACCTCTCTGTATTTTAGATTTAAATCTTCCAGAGAATACTACACGATTTATAAAACTTCGTGATAAGTTATATCAAAAAATAGAACAGAGCTTAACGACTTTTAAAGAGAACAAGTCATTGGAACGAGCTAATTTAGATGGCATATTTATAGAGTATCTTGTTCAGCATGGTTTAAAAGTTAAAGTTGACGGAGTCATCAAAGATACCTACACCCCTTTTTATAGTTCAAGAAACACGCTATCTAATTTTCCGAATGGTCGAGAATTTTGTTTGAGAAGTACTAGTGCAATAGATTGGGAAGCAACTAAGGAGGTAAAATAATGGCATATAAAAATATTATTTTAGATGATTCAATTCTTGATGTTGATTCATGGTTTCCCCAAGAAGCAATCGATGAGATTGTTGAAATTATTAAAACTCATGCTAATACATCAATTGACAATCATTCACAAATGTCCAAGGGATATAAATTAGATAGTTTTTACAAGAATACTTACAAAGAATCTGCTATTAGAAGGAAAGAATATTTAAGTGATATTCCTAAATTTGTAGATTACCAATTAGCTGGAGGGCAAGTAGCATAGTGGCTGTAATATCATTTGAAAATTATGTAATAGATGAATCTTATTATAAGGTTAATGATAATTTTGACTATTCACAAGATGAGTTGAACATGCCGGTGACATTTTCAGCTGAAGTTGGAGTTGATAAAAATCAGGAGAAAGCCTATGTTATTATAAATATTAACTTAGGTAATTTGGAAGAAGAAAACGTATCAGCGATTCCTTTTACTTGTAGAGTTTCTGTTAGAGGAATTTATGGGTATGATTCAGAAGATTTTGAAACAGATGAGAACTTAAAAGAAATTTTAAGTAAAAATGCTGTAGCAATTCTTTATCCTTATGTGCGTACTTATATTGCTACCCTAACTAATTTGGGTAATCAATTTCCTGCCTATACGCTTCCTGTTATGAATTTTGCTGAAACTATTCAAGAGAACGATTTAGTCACTTTTGTTGGTTTTGATAGCTAATAAGTTTCAGGTTTGTTGAGGTATAATGTTTAGAACTATAAAAGGAGGAGTGTGTATCAGTCGCTTCTCCTTTTGTCTTAAATGACTTCTGCAGATGCTGATATCTAGGAAAATTTTAAGTTGACATGGCACTAGTACAAAGAATTATAGCCAGTGCTACAAGTTAGAAATGAACTAAATACGGTTTCCCAATTACATAAGCTCCGAAAGCGTATTTTTGATAACCTTTTGATAACCCTTAATCTGGAATAATAGGTTATAAGTGATAAGAAACGAATAAAGTATCTTATGGCTGCCTGTTATTGTTGATATTTATCAAAGTATGATAAAAGGAATAAAAAGCCAGGTCTCCAAACGTTAATTCGTTACTGGACAGCAGAATACAAACGAAAACACTTTGCATCTTGCAAGGTGTTTTCTGGTATGAGAACTGGCGGGGTGCAATTAGGATAGCTCTAGCTATTTTAGTCGCATAGAGATATGCTATGCACAGCTGCCACAAGAAAACGAGCGAATTGATGTTTAATTGAGTGGTAATCACTGAACTCAAAACGTTAATCAAGATAAGCTTGCTCTTTCTCGTATGGGGTGAAATTTTCCCTTCTAGACATAAAAATACCTCTTAAGTAGATTTTGGTTATTTACCATGTCTACTTAAGAGGTATCATATCAACATAACTTGTATAACTGTTTACATATTATCTATATATTCTATCTACTTCTAGTCCACAAACATATAAAAAAGAGGCATTTAAGCCTCTTTTACTCTCCTCCAAACACTCTGTCACTGTCCATTTACTGTCCAATATAATATAATATTATTGAATATCGTTAATTTTTTTTGAACTCTAAAGCCTTTAAAATAAGGATTTCTAATGATATCAAGACCTAAAGAATCTTAAATTAAGTCTTCTATCTACTTCATCTCGAGAATTCCATAGTCCTTTTAGATGTCGCTTTATATGCCAGATCGCTCTTCTAATATTTTCTTCTTTTAAATTATTCATGAATACATTGTATAATAAAATATAATCCAATCTCTTTGATTAAACTAATTTGCATGAAATATAAACTATTCGGTTAAGAATAAGCTTAAAAGTTTTTTGAAGTAATCTATTCAGCACAAAAAAACACCTATTCGGTAAAATAGGTGTGAATGATCTTATTTATATCCATATTGTTTTAGAGCCTTCTTATACGCTTCGCTACCTTTAAGATAGTAGTCATGCTTAACTCCACTAATATCAACAGAAAAGACCCCATCTTTAAATGAATATTCTTCTGTTCGACTTGCTATATTTTGTCCAGTTAATTCAATCGTATTCTTTTGTTTGTTAATGGTAAAGCTGTCGGCTTCTCCATGCTCAATGGAAGCATTATTTCCTTTAACAGTAAACGCTAACTCGTTTCTTTCATTTGAGATCCAATAATACTCACCATCTAAAGATTGGTAGTTGTTTTTAGAGCAAGCAATTAACGTAATTATTGATAATGAAAGTAGTAGTATACCTATTAATTTTCTCATAACCTGTGCCTCCTTCTATAATTTTAATTATACCAAAATAATATTACAAGAGTATGTCAGTGTCTGTTATAACGGAAAAATGAAGAAATGTCTGTTATAACAGCAAATAATAACTTTCGGGAAGTTATAGATAAGGCCTTTTTTTACTTGAAATCAATAATACATAAACATTTTAATTTTTAAACAGCTTGGGATAAATGTGTTAATATATATTTTGAGTGGTATAATAGTTTTAATAGCAGTAAAATTTATTTCTTAATTCAGTACAGTCTAGATTGGAGCTTTAAATAAAAAATGCCTTTCAGGAGAAAATATGAACGACTATAGAGAAGTTTGGGAAACAAATAAAGAAAATAGAGAAGTCAGCATTCTAGAAACTCAATTTAACAAGAATATCTCTAATGAAATACCGATATTAGATTACAGACCACTCTTTTATAGATTTATGGTTAATAGTCAATTAAAGCATTGGAATCGTGATGGTTTTAATTTCTTACTAAAAAAAATTTACGAACTTGAAGAATCATTAGGAAAAGAAAGATTTTTAAGAACTCTTCTAAATAATTTCAACTTGTTTACCTCAATGTATGAACAGTTAAAAGATATTGAGGAACGAATTAATCTTATGGAGTTATTCAATGGAAATGAAGAGTTGCGGGTAAAACTATTCGCTGTTGGTATTTATAATGATCTTCTCAATACAGCATACAGCAATGGACTTAAGTTGATAATAAAATTTTATGGAGAAATAAACAACAAAAATCAAGATCAAAAAACACTGACTCCTCAAATTGAATATCTTAAAAAGCGAAATTATAATATCATCACAGATGTGTCGGATTCAGACATTCGTAATGCAATATCTCACGGTGGTATCATATATAATGGAAATTCTTTAAAATTTCAATTTACCCAAGGAAATAAATCAGGAAATAAAGAGGTTTCTACATACCAATTTAAGACGGACATTAAAGAGATTTTTGATATTGCTAGTAGCATGTGTCTATCTTGGATATACTATTTACAAAACAATATATCATTTATAGATCTTCATAATTCACAATATTTGTCGGAGGAATCTAAAATTTTTATTGATAGGATTTCGTTATCTACTCTTTTATTCGAATGTAAAAGAATAAATTCTGTAGTTCCGTTATCTAATAAGGATAGTAGACAATATAATCTCGAATTTACCCATAATAATTTGAGTATAACTGAGAGGCTATATTTGGGGATTGAGTCTGCTACAAAATTTGTAATTCAAAAAAAATTGCAACCTGGAGACTACATACATGTTTCATTTGAATCACCAAAAACTGTTTCTTCATTTTTCACAATACCAACCGAACATTTCATAAATTATTCAATGGGAGCTATCAATATTGAAGAAATTGTAGATTTAAATAAAAAAGAAATGTTGATGGGTGAGGTAAATGATGAAAATCGAAGCGAAATAGAAGATAAATTCCGTTCATATTTAGATATTAATAACGAAGAATATTCTATTATTGAAATTGAGGATATCAGCTTAGAAAATGTAAAACGATATTCTGCAGTTTTAATTAGAAATAAAAAATCTACTAAATTTCAGTTAAAAGAAATGATAAAAAAAGCTATAGAACATATAATTTCAATAGAAAATTATGGGTTTACTAGCCATAAAGTAAAGCATGGTGATATGCCTGCTGATATTGTTTATCTCACTGTCTACAATCAGGAACTACGAAGACGTAAAAAAAGAGAACTTTCACCAGAAAATGATAACTTTATTTGTTATGTACAGTATGATAAAAATAAAAAATTTCCAATTCGCAATAACTTAGTAGATCCATATTTAAAAAAGAATAGAGAGGGAAATTTTGAATTTAACTGGAATCCGAATTATAAACATCAATAAATGATATTCGTTTTTGGGATAAAAATGGGGAAGAAATTCATGTTGAAGTTAAAGCATCAAAATTAAAGTTTTCGGACGGTTTTGAAATGAGTTCTAATGAAGTAGAAGCATCCCGAAATGGATATCCGTATAAAATCTACTTCATTTATGATCTAAATGTGGAATCGAAAAAATGTAAACTTAAGATTTATGATGGACCAATTACGGATGACTCATTTAGGCTAGTTCCTAGTTCATACAAGGTGTTTTTAAACTAAACTCAGATTTTTGTATAGTAATAAATGTTAGATAATATTACGAATCTTTTATTTGTTACCTGGTATAGAAAGTATTGATATTATTTTTTGAAGAACTGAAATATTAAATCTATAGATGAAAAGTTAAAATAGTATAGTAATAAGAATAGTTGGGAGTAAGATAATAATGGCAGAAAATGTCAAAGAAGTTTTAAAATCGGTGTTGATTTTCTTGAAGAATTTATTTATATATAAGCCAATGAAATTGAATTACATTTTAACATTGATTGCAGAGTTTCCTGTTATAATCTATCTAAGTTGGAATATATATATAAATGGAAATAATGATGCACTTAAAGTATTTTTGGCAATACTCCTGCTAGCACATACTGTAGGAAGCATCGTATTTATGATCGAGAACAAAGATGATCTTAATCAAAGAATGGGTAATTTCATTGAACAATTATATCTTGAGCAATCGCCAAAAAGTCTAGAAATTTCTAAAAAAATATTATTATATGGTTTTCATTATATCGTAATTATAATATGTTTCGTAGAGATATCTGACCATTTTATCTTAAATTTACCTGATTTTTTCTTGCGAAATCAAGTTAATATATTATTTCTGGCTATTCCAATACTCTTGTCTATTGTAAGAATTCTGTATGTTTCGGCTCGTATCTCCCCTTTTATTATTTTTGTTTTAATAATTGTACCCGTTGGTTTATTTTCTGTTATAGGAATAAATAACGGAATATTAAAATGGACTTTTTTGGTAATGGTTATAACAAATTGCATATTTCCTCTATTCGATACTAGTATTAAATACTTGTTACCAAAAAGATTTGAAATGTATCTTGATGATGAAAAGGTCAAGAGGAGACTTCAACGAAAAAAATACTGGTTATTATTTTATTTACCATTTTTATACTTGGCGTTGCAATTTTCTGAATTATTTACTTCGAGTGATTCTTTCAAAAATCTGATTAACAATATCGCTGGAAATTCAAATTTATATTGCTTATCTTATACAGTTTATAGTTCCATCGTAAAAATGTTGGCTGTCACATTTTCTATGATAATACTTGATATACCTATAAGAAATTTATTGGAGAGGCTAGCAAGACTCTTGCTGAATAATCCATCTCATATCAATAATACATTAATTAGTAAAAGAAAATTCTGTAAGACATATAATGGAGGTAGTCAAAGAAAACGAAGTCATAAATAAAATAATTTTTAAGATTTTGATCTATCTCTTACAGATCTAAACTATTCCTATGTTTAAAATATATTGATTCATATTTTATGAAATTAATAGGTATATATAGTTCTGAAAACACAAGGTATTGCATTGTTTTTAGTTCAACTGAAAATCATTCTTGTCAAACCAGGTCTTAAGAAAGCTCGTAAAGCTTCACAATTTAGTAAACGTTAAAACTTATTTACATTTATTGAAATCATTTCGTATCCAAAATACGGGATGCTTTTTCTGTCTAGCTTAATTTTATAAATTGGATTACTTAAAAGGGTTGCCATCCGATATTGACTTCATTGACATGAAGGTGTTCATTATACTAAAAAAGCAAAGACGAGATAATTACTTCGTCTTTGCTTTTTTACGATTTTCCACTATACATATAGTATGTATACTTCTCCTGATAAAATTCTTTTTCTTATATTTTAGTGAACTCCATGTTGAATCACTGAGTCAAACAAGTTCTAAAATTCTGAAATTCTAACAAATGCAACGTCACGTCATCGTCATCTAAGACTGTCACAGTCTCGCCTTTAAAACAATGTGGGATAGGGACAGTTTTCTTTTGAAATGAATGTAAAACAACCATATCTACTAATTTATTGTTGAAAATTATATGCAGACAAAGGATGTCATCAATATGATTTTCAACTACTAGATAAGTTTATAACTCTAGATGATTGTACAAATTTGGCTGTTGTGTCATATAGTATTCAAAATTTTCATCCTTAAACTTCCACTTTCTTCGTCGTTCTATAGACTAAAATGATTGTCTCAGTTGCGAGTGAGTAGACTAATTTACAAAAGCTGATTTCAACGAGACAATTCGATCACATTGTTTCGCATGGTCTAAATTATGTGTGACGATTAGAATTGTTTTTCCAAACTGATCTCTCAATGACCGAATTAAGTCAAATGATTTTTGAGCCATATCAGGATCCAATGAACCTGTTGGTTCATCTGCCAAGATGATATCACCTGGTTTTAGAATAGCTCTCACGATGGCGATTCTCTGCTGCTCACCTCCAGATAATTCATTGACCTTGCTATCTAGTCTATTTTCCAAACCAACAAACCGCAAGGTTTCTTTAATCTTTTTCTCCTTCTCTTCCTTAGAGAAATTAGTAAAGGTCATAGCAAGCATGAGATTATCTTTTACACTGGATGTAGAGATGAGTGCATTTGATTGAAATAGATAGTTGATAACATTCTTTCGATAGTTAACCGCAGAACGCGAATTCACTTTTGGTAAGATCTTTCCGTTGATTAAAATCTTACCACTATCAATATTATCCAAAAGGCCAATCATATTAAGTAATGTAGATTTTCCAGAACCAGATGGCCCTACTAAAGCTACAAATTCATTTTCCTCAACATCAAAACTTAAGTCTTTTAAAATCTCACGTGACCCAAATTTTTTTGACACATTTTGTACGGAAATCATAGACATTAAATCACCCCTTAAACGATTGTATGAGACTTTCTCCTTCTTTACGGAATAGATTGAAGTAAAGAAGTAATAATTGGAAAGCAAATGTAACTAGTGTTAAAACTATTCCCAACTTAGAGCCTAGTAAGATAGAAACTAGTAGTTCTATCACAGAAACACCAACGACAAGAGAAAGAACACCGCTATACCTCTTCCAAGGAGAAAAGCCCATGAAGTATTGTACATACAGTTTTTCTTCGAAAAGCAAGCGATAAATCAAGACAAAACTCCAAAAGATAGCCATCATAGTAAAGACAATAATAGCAATGATACTTCCAAATAGGTAGAAAGTATAGCCGAGATCTTTCTGAAGTCCATTGATATAATTCTTAACCGTTGTAAATTTCAGTGCATTGTCTGATAAATCAGGGAACTCATTTTCTAAAATTGATTTTACCTGATTCATTGTTTCCTTATCACGAACTTTCAAAATTCCGTCATATCCACTCACAGATAGGTTTGCTGATTCCATGAAGTACAAGTTTTCAGGAGCTGCTACAAAAATAACAGGTTCTTCACTAGTTACACCTCGATCGATTGATCTTGACCAAGTAAAAATGGACTTAGATGGCTGATAGGTTCTAAATAAAAATCTTGGATTTTCTGTAAACTTAGTCCCTATATCCCCTGGTTTTACTCGAACAACTTCTTGTAAGTAAGCCTTCATGGTTTCAACATCCGCTGAACCTAGAGTATCAGGAATAAGGTACAATCTGGCACCATTACGTATTTCGGATAATTCTTCATTACTTAACTCAACTCCTAGTTCAGATAAGTAATTATAAGAATAGGTTAAATACCAAAATGGTTTTTTAGGAACATTTTGATACGTACCATAGATTGTATCAAGGTATTCTTGCCCGAGATATTCTCCCTGAGCAATATAAACACCTGGAATCTCTGAAATTCGTTGGTAAAAGTGATACATGCTGCTTTCTAATGAATTTGTATTACCAGAGTAGGTTCCTATATCATCCCCTTCTACAAAATCCGAAATAACATACATATTTTCAACACTTTTCCACTCCCTAGCTACTTTGACATTATCAAAGAACTGATTCATTGGCGCATCTAAGGAATGACTAACTGCTATTAATAAACCAGCTACTAAAGTATAGAATAACAAACTGGTTGCCATTAATGGTTTCATTGGTAACCGTTTATGAATTGCAGCTAATGGAGAAACCAAATAAACAACAATACTTGGAATAATTAATGTTAGCAATAGTAACAAGATTGAAAGACTTGTACCCGCAAAGACTAACACAAATGATGATAATCCAAAACTAGCCCAACCTGACAAAAACCAAGTTGCTAGTGCGGAAACAGGTGCAATATAAATAGAAAACAGAAGAGAATCCTTGAAGAGGGCAGACCACAACTCCTTCCTATCCCATCCAAGTAGTATCAATGTCCCAAAATGTTTAAAGGATTGTAAAACACATATTAGGAAAAGAACAAGAAGAACCATAGCATTTACTGCAATACTAGCAGCTAAAACGATTGGCACAATTCCCTCAACAGTATTACTGCCAAAACTCTCTTTAATCAAGTCTTCAACAGAAATCCCAGTAATGGATGAGAGATTTGATAAAAACGTTTCTCTTGAGAGGTTGTCCTGAAGACCATTGATATGATATATCCCGTTTATTGTATTTGTTTCTTTAAAAATATGGTCTAACCGATTAATAACAACAGGGGTTGTAAATAACAAGCTCGGTAATTCATAGAGCATATTATCAGTTCCCTTATCAAGTCCAATAGTCAAGTTATTGTCACTATGGGATAATAAATCCGAAATTTGTTGGTGTGATAAAATTATTTTACCACCGTTTGTAAAATCTGAAAAACCTTCAGGATTGCCAAGAACATCTAAATATATTCTATTTATTGAACCATCCCTACTACTATTTGTAGTACGTTTCGTCCAAATAGACAAGTCACTTTGTTCCAAAAAGTATTGGTATACACTTTGCGACTGTTCTTCAGATAATCTTTGAAGATAAACTGTAACTGTCCCAGAATTACGGTTATAACTTTGCCATGACTCCTCATACTGAACACCTGTAAAAAAAATTGCCATCAGAGCAAGTAGTACGCTCTGAATGGCAATCAAAAACAGGATTAAGTACTTCATTTTACCTAATAACATGTTTTTGTATGTCATAGGCGCTTACCTACAATTCCAGTAACATTGTGCTGTACCAGTTCCAATATATTTAGATGCACGTGCTTCAATTCCTGGCCGTTTCCAACCTGAGAAACCTCCGTTAGCACTTGCTGCGTGTTCATACACACCAGATTGAACGTGTGAGTAACTCCAAAGTCCTACTGTACGACCATAGTTCCAATAAACGGCAGAACCTTTATAATAAACTGTTGCGGCAGAAGCAATTGAACCACCTGCACCAGCTAGGGTAAGAGCAAGTAACGATGTTGAAATAATCTTCTTAATTCTTTTCTTCATAACATAGTCTCCATTTCATTTTTGACTAAAACTAACAATTACAACTCTTTTTTAGTAACTTATGACAACTTAGTACATTGGAAACTATCCTTTCTTTGAACTGGTAATACTACCAGCTTATTCATAAAATTGTACAATTCATATTTTAAAATTTTACAGAATATAATTCTCCAGGATCAAAGCCTAAAGGGGCGGGATCGGGATTTATCGATGGTTTACCAACAATAACTAATAAACCCGCTAATAAAACTGCGACAACAAACTTTTTAGTTGCTTTCTTCATATCTTGCAACCCCTTTCATATTCCTTGATTGTATTCTATCATGCAGAAAATTATTTGTCAATTATATTTATAAATATTTTTTTATTTTATTTTTTTATTATGAATAAGTTTATTTTAACCGTAGAAATAACTCGTTCCATGAGAGATGTTCCAATAAATGCATATAAAAAACAACACAGTAAAGACTGAGTTGTCTATAACAATTATGCTGGGAATGTTTCATTGATAAAACGCTCAAGGTCTAAAGCCATCTTATCATTTCCCTCTAGCAGGTATGCATGCTGCGCTGTTACAAAGTACTGTTTAACGGCATCTTTATTGGCAAAACCTTCACTAACATTCCCAAGTAAACAGTAAAGATTAGCTAAACAGTAGAAACTATTATTTTTGAGACAAATACCAATCGTTTCAAAAGTCTCACTTATCGCTCTCTCTGTTTGCTGGTTTAACCATAGATACCGACAAAAGTTATACCGACATTTAATCAGAATTTCAAGTTCATCAATTGTCCGAACCTTAACACTCTTAAAAAGATTGGTCATGCGATTATAGACTTCTTCAAATTTTGAGAGTTCATCCGTCTGAAAGTAAAAGTGTAATAAACTATTTGAGATATTCAAATATTCCCAATCATATTCGCTATATTTTGACAAAATAGCTTCTAATTTTTTGATCGCTTCATTCTGTTTAAGGTCATGGTTAAACAACACAATAGCCTCTATCCACTGAAGGTATAACTGATCGGAGAGAGGGAGTTTTACTGTCTTCGCAGCTTCTAACTCATAGATATATTTTAGTGAATCATAATCTCGTAAGTCTAAGAATTTCTTAGATACAGCACGAAATTGAGTCAAAAACTCCGATTCGACATGGATATCCTCGTCAAAAAAGTAGTCCATTGATACATTTAGCTTTTTTGCAAGGGCATATATTAAGTCTGAGCCAGGACTATAGTCTGCATCTCGCTCAATTTTACTGATTTGGGCCTGTTCACAGATACCAGCAGCCAATTCAACCTGAGACAAATTCAGTTCTTTTCTCCGACTACGCATTCGGCTCGCCAATAGTTTCCCCATATGGCCACCTCTATTCTATGTAATATTTATCTTTATATCACAAATTATAACATTATGACTTTTATTTTTCAATTATTCATACTCACCTAAAATCAAAAACTAATCCAACTTCTATGAACAATAGATTTTAGTACTGTCCAATGCAAGCTCCTAATCACTTCTTGCAACTTATCAATGACTTCATTGAGAGTTTTAAACATCTTGTTCTTGAACCCTCGCTTCCGAATCTCTGCCCAGACTTGCTCAAGAGGTAAATTCTTATCCCCAAATTCATGGAATTTCATATTTCAACTCCTTACTGTAGGACTTTCACTTGCTACATCCCTAGTTTGATGTTATTGTACTGATATTTTTAGACAGAGTTTTTATTATCCAACCTACAAAAAAGAGAGAACTTGCCACTCCTTTCTGAAACCTATACTTCCACCTATTTCTCCAGTTTTATCACCTTATCATAGCGCTTCAAGTCCTCTTCACTATAGTGATGAATCACTTCTACGAGTGCTTGAGGGAGCGAGAAGAGAAGTTGACTGATTTTCTCTTGATTTTTAAGGTCCAGATTGGCTTTGACTTCATCAGCTAGGATAAATTGGCGATTGTGATAGAGAGCACGTGCAATTTCTAACCGCTGCTTCTCACCGCCTGACAGAGTCTGGTTACTAGGGGTTTTGCTTTGAAGAGCTTTCAAACCAGTTTGTCGCAGGATTTCATCCATCTTTACGGAATCCAGTTCTTGTCCCAAAGCAATATTTTCCTCTAGGCTCAAACCATCAAAGATATGACTAGACTGGAGAATGTAGGCCCCTGCCTGATAAAGTTCATCCGAGGTTAGCTCTTGCCCATGGTAGCGAATCCGACCATGACTGGGCTTAATTTCACCATAAATTAGGTTCAGTAAGGTGGTTTTCCCAGACCCACTTTCTCCGATAATAGCAATCTTTTCGCCTTCCTCAATAGTTAGGTCACAAGGGGCTAGAATTTCTTGACCATCACGCACTACACTTACTTGCTTTAACTGGATAGGAAAGACAGAACCTTCGAGAACAGAAGGCATTTCAAAGCCCACTCCCAGCAATTTTTGATATTTATCACAGAGAGACTTAGCTGATTTTCTAGTATTGATAAAATAAGACAACTCCTGAAATTGATAGCCAATATTATACGATACTAGGTAAATCCCTACAAAGCTGGCTGCAGATAGGTAGTTATAATAGGTCATGAAACCACCAATGACAATAGGCGCGACCGAGCAAAAAGCATCAATTCCATTGATAAAGAGACTATTTATGGTCCGTTGCTTCTCATAGGCGATTTCTTCCTTTAGAGTCTTATGCAAATCTTTAGAAAACAATTTGAAAAACAAACTTTGTCCCCGATAATACCGTATGGAACGAGCACCTGCGATCATATTGGTTGCTTGAGAGACATAGACTTGGTTCGCTAGGGACTTCTCCTTCGTAATTTCATCCAAACGTTTAGAGCCAATTCCACTACAAAGAGTAGGTATCGAATAAAAAACGATAAAGAGCAAGCCAAGATAAAAATTAGTCCAAAGAGCATAACAGATAGAGACGGTTGTAAATCCCAAAGAAGAAATGATAATAACAGTCGACTCAATATAATTATCTTCTAGCTGTTTTACATCATTTTCCAAGTCTGACAAAACTTCCTCATCCGCAATCCGACGACTATATAAGAAAGTCTGAAAGATATCCTTCTTAATACCCAACTTGAAGTCTGTCAGTACTCGTGCATAGTAATAACGTTTCCCCGCCAAACCCAGCAAGAGAATCAAATTTCCAATAATCCCCCAAACCAAGACTTGCCATAGCAAATGCAACTGGTGATTGGTAAAACTAGAGACAATATACTGAATCAAAGCTGGTGTAATGATAGCCTCCAGCCAAGTAATCATAATCGCCACAAAATAGAAGAATAAGTTCTTCTTGGTTACATAAGATCTAAGCATAACGTATAAACCTCCTGAAATTATTTACCAACTTAGATAGTCGCTCTTTATCTCTAGAAAGGTATATAATTTGTTGTATGCAGTATTCCATAAGTTCTGGCTTGTGGCATTCTATGAATTCTCCATTCTCGTTAATGACAGTGGAATAACCATCAATTACATTGGCAACACATTCTATACACATACCTCTACACCAGCAATCTTTACACTTAGAAAAATTATCCTTATTATTAAATGTTTCAACATTTGGACTATTATGACTCCCCCAGAATCTAAAGCACAACTTCTTACTTCCATCTACGTCAAAAGTAATTGTATTGGAAGGATCAATATCATCGCAGAAAGTATGGTTTGTACTCTTGTAAATCATAGATATTAAAACATCGTATAAGATTGGGCTAATAAATGCTTTCTCATTACAATCAATTACATTCTGAATAGATGTATCTATAAAAGTTTTTCTTTCCGATAAACTTTTTTCCATTTCTTTAACAATAAGTACTTTATTTTTACTGAAGACATCATTAACATTAAAATGAACATCCATCTCAGTAAAATATTTGAAAATAGCTTCTCTACTAATACCATTTTTTTGATGAATACGAGTATACGTTGATGCAATTTCGAAATTATCATAATCAATACTTTTTAAATACTTAATGAATCTCAGAGTCTTTCTGTGACTTCCTTTTCCCCTTAACCTATCATGAACAACCTCTGGTCCATCTAAACTAATTGTTAAAAATGGATGAAATTTATTTAACATATGCTTTACTCGATGATTCAAAACAGTACCATTAGTAACAGTCTCAACTTTTAATATATTTAAAAATTTAGATAATTTCTCAATAAAATATACAAACAACTCAATATTTAAAAAAGGCTCTCCTCCAAAAAGTATTAATCGATTAATTTGTTTTATTCCCTTACTTACAATTTCCTGAATTATCTTATCAGCAGTATCAAAATCCATTACTCGATTGTCCATGCCATAGTTTCCACCATCAGCATAACAGTACGAACACGATAGATTACAGCTATTTGAAATATTTATTACAACTTTCTTCAAGATTCCATCATCAAGATTATCCAAAGTATTAGACGTATTTTTATATTCAGGTGAAGAAGACAAAGTAAAAGAAATGGAATCAAAATAATATGTACCAAAATCAGTATCAATTTTTTTAATCATAGCAATCCTCATTAATGAAAACAGAGATGGGGAAATTTTTCCCCACCTCGGAAGAAACTATCGACCGCCACCACAAGAATGACTTGGTCCACAGTTATTATTAACAACATAACCTTGATCAAACTCTAAAAGCTCTTCAAGGTCAATAACTTGTAGTTCTTCCATTATTTTCACCTCCTATGTTTTATATAGATATCATATTACCATTTTAGGAGCGCTATAAAAAATTCCCTTTTACACAATTTATTCTAAATCGTTCAACACTTGTTCTAAATGATGTTCAAACGTACATGCTAACTGTTGACTATTTACTAATTTCATTGCTGCGATACATTTTCTCATCTCAATTAAAGCATATTGATTATGAGTTTTCTTTAAATCGTACAAATTTTTCGCATAATGAAACACTAGTTTTTCATAAATTTCAGTTTCTGAGAAGTTACAAAATTTTAGTTGTTTTTCAAAATAAAGAGCATCTATTAGCTCGTTTCGTTCAATACATGTTATATAGGCATTTAACAACATGGTCGATAGTAAACGACGATTATTTGGAATATCTCTATAAAATTCAGAGCGATGGCACATTTCTTTTGATAAAACCATCATAGTTTCATGATTTAAAACATCTAATGTATTCATAAACAACAACAATTCATAACACCCCCAGTATTCTACAGAAAATAAGTACTCACTGATAAAACTAATATCTTGATCTGTCACATAGATCTTTCCTGATAAGTCCTGTAAACGAATCTTAACCAAAATCGTATTTAGCTCATAAAAAGGGTCTTTCTTCTCTTTTTTTTCCAACAAACTAATCAGTAAATTTTCCATACCAACGATATCTCGCTTTGCTACTAATAAACGAATTTTCTCTAACAATTCATTAAAGTCATCTCTATGAAAATCGCGCGCCGCGTATATAAATTCTTCAATTGGCATATTAATTGCTTCAAGTGCTAAAATGAATTTTGTAATAGTTAAGTCAGCTTCTTCATGCTCAAACCTTGACAGGTGAGAACTTGATACTCCACATTTAGAAACATCTTTTAGTGTCAGTCCTCTTGATTCTCTAAATTTTTTAAAAATTTTTCCGTATTTCATTTAAAGTACCTCTTAAATTGTGTATAAGGGAATTTATTACAATATCTTGAATAACATTATATCATAGGAGAAAAAGAAAAGAGGTTGCTATTATGAATAAAAAATTATTTTTTTACTTATCTTTAGTAATACTTGGAGGAATCATAGTTATAGGAGTTGGATAATTTCACTCTCTTATAAAAAGAGGCTGGGACAAAAGTCCTAGCCTCTCAATTGTCTTTGGATTGTCGAGCAAGACGCAGTGGTTGAGTGGGCTCTACTACGCTGATTTCATCAGCTTTTACAGCCCTACTCAACTGTGCGGAGGTGGGACGATGAAATCGAATTCTAACGAATTACCGATTTCTGTCCCACTCTCTTATTATAGTGTTTGACGTGCAAATAAATTAACCTAACGAAAACTATCTTTTTAAAATCAATTATTTTAAGGGTCTTATTTATATCATTCGTAAAGTCAGGTAATGTAAAATAAGTTGGGTAACTGTTACATATTATCTATATATTCTATCTACTTCTAGTCCACAAACATATAAAAAAGAGGCATTCAAGCCTCTTTTACTCTCCTTCAAACACTCTGTCACTGTCCATTTGCTGTCCAATATAATGTAATATTATTGAATATCGTTAATTATTTTGAACTCTAAAGCCTTTAAAATCAAGATTTCTAATGATATCAAGACCTAAAGAATCTTAAATCAAGTCTTGCATATTCATCATAGTAATGACATTCCTTCCAACTTCTGAAATTTACAGTTCATTATACCATTTTTTAGACGCTT
>OLFX01001077.1_pt1 | contig 35054 bp, 17 predicted proteins | sample 1605091 | NCBI WGS metagenome assembly OLFX01 (sample SAMEA3888906, study PRJEB22519) | human gut metagenome | biome: human gut; feature: human-associated habitat; material: faeces | place: Denmark | collected 2012 | reverse complement strand
GGGAAGACGAAATCTTCTCTCGCGAAGAACTCATCAAGCTCTTTGATGAAAATCGCCTCAGCAAGTCTCCAGCAGCTTTCGACCAAAAGAAAATGGACTGGATGAGCAATGAGTATATCAAGAATGCGGATCTTGAGACTATCTTTGAAATGGCCAAACCATTCCTTGAAGAAGCAGGACGTTTGACAGACAAGGCTGAGAAATTGGTGGAACTTTACAAACCACAAATGAAGTCAGTGGATGAAATCGTTCCATTGACAGACCTCTTCTTCTCAGACTTCCCAGATTTGACAGAAGCTGAGAAAGAAGTCATGGCTGGTGAAACCGTTCCGACTGTCCTTGAAGCTTTCAAGGCAAAACTTGAAGCCATGTCAGACGATGAGTTTGTGGCTGAAAATATCTTCCCACAAATCAAAGCGGTTCAAAAAGAAACTGGTATCAAAGGAAAGAATCTCTTTATGCCAATCCGTATTGCCGTTTCAGGTGAGATGCATGGTCCTGAATTGCCAGATACCATCTACTTGCTTGGACGCGAGAAATCCATCCAACACATTGAAAGTATGTTGGAAAAAATCAGATAATTATCAGAAAATCCCCTATTAAATGGGGCTTTTTGTTTTACTTCTAAAGTCAAAGTATTATAGGATTTTTTCAAAAAATTGCCCCGACTTGACAAATCGATCCTACTGAAAACGATTTTATCACTATCTAAAACAAAAATTATAAAAAAATAGCAATAATTAAGAATAATTACTTTCAAAAATCGACAGATTAGTCTATAATGTTAGGGAAATAAAAAATGTAATAAGGAGACAGAAATGTTTTTTAAGCGTTCGAACGGTGAATTCCGTGAAACGGATCGTGTGACTCGTTTTAAATTGATCAAGTCGGGTAAGAACTGGTTGCGTGCAGCAACTTCTAACTTTGGTCTTTTGAAAGTCATCCGCGGTCAGGTCGAAGAAACTGTAGTAGCTGAAGTTCGTGAAGATGAAGTATCAGCAACAGAAATGACAAGCCGAGGCTTGCTCAAAGGGATCGTGGCAGCAGGGGCTGTTCTTGGTGCAGCTACAGTAGCGAATACTGCTAAAGCTGATGATAATGGTTCAGACGTTGCAACAGCATCTGAGCTTTCAAGCCAAGCTCTTGTAGAACGAGGAAGTACTGTACTTGGTACAACTTCAACAACTGAATCTCAATCTGAATCAACTACAGAATCAACAACTGAGTCAACTACAGAATCAGCTAGCGCTTCTGCATCAGCAAGTGCTTCAACATCTACAAGCGTATCTGTATCTCACTCAGCTTCATTAAGCGAACAAGGTTCAGCAGAACTTTCAGCAGCTCTTAGCGAATCAACTGTAGCAGCTGGATCTGAAGCAACTTCAGAAGCATCGACAACTGTTGCTAAAGCTGATGATAAAGTTGTTTTGGAACAAAACACTTCAGAAGCAGAATTGTTGAACAAGATCGCAAGCGACTACTCAGCAACTGTTTCAACACCAGAAAAGAAAGCAGCAATTGAAGCTGCCATCGCTAAAGTTCAAACAGAATTGACAGCAAGCAACAGCTTGATCAACGCTAATGCTTCAGCTCAATCATACGTAGACCAACGCGAACGTTTGAGCAAGTCAGTAGATGACATGATGGCAACCTTGACTGCAGCAGGATTTACTGGAAACACAACTGTAAACGGTGCTCCAGCAATTTCAGCTCAGTTGGCACCAATCTCAACAAGCACTACTGGTAGTGTAGATACTAACCCAGTTATTACAGATGCGAACGGTGCAACGATTGAAGATGCAGCTTTCAATAAATCTGGTTATGCTTTGGATCCAAACGCTGATCGCTATACATTTGGTGTATGGCAATTCCTTAAAACAAACCATACTACTGGTGCGAAAACAAACTTTGATTATTATGCTACTCTTTCAGTAGACCGTTCTGCCATCACTGGTAGCCTTTCAGCTAACCCAGATGTTTACTTGCGTATTGTGAAGAAATCTGATGGTACAGAAGCTTACACTCGTACTATTCATGCTGGTGAAAGCAATATCTCTCTTCCAAGCTACATCACAAACAATAACTCTGATGTAACCAATACTTTGACTTACACAGGTGCTAATGGAACTGATCCAGGTAACGTAACCTTCTCATTGGTAAATGCTAACCTTGAGTACGAAACACTTCAAATCCGTGATACCAACTACCCAGGTAACGAAAACGAAGACAAGCCAAACGTTCAAACTTCTGTTCCTTATGCTACAGTTGATCAAACAACTCACTATAAAGTCGTTGACAGCAGCAAGTACAAAGAAGGTCAAACATACACACCAACTGGAAGTGAAACAGATCTTGCAAGCTACACACAAACAGGTCTTGCAGGTCAACAATTTACAGCTTCAGGAAACCGTAATATTGAGGGGTACAAACAAGTTCCAGCAACAACAGATACAACTCAAAAAACATCTGGTATCCTTGGTAAGGGTGTCGTTGGTCAAAAACTTGTCGAACTTCAAGGTGGAGCAAACCACTACTACGTGAAACGTATTTCCGAAGTTGTTGATACGGAAGGTTCAACTGTTACAAAATTCTATGCTCTTGACCCATCACAAGTAAGTAACTTCAGCGCAAGTGATGTTGGTACAGAAGATGTATCTAAATACACACTTATTTACACATCATCTGTAAATAAAGCTGGTGATACTTGGAAAGCTACTGAATCAAAAACGACTACTGTAAATAGCAAAAACGGTGATTACCATATTGATGTTGTCGAAACTGCAGGTAGCAATTCCCTAGTAATTACTGGTTGGCAGTCTAATACGGAGAAAGTTTATCTTACGCACGAAGAAACCAAAGTGACTGAAGGATACGCAAAACCATTTACAGGTGCACCAGATGTATCATTAACACCAGCTGGTCAAGGAAATAACAAATGGAACTTGATTGCTGGACGGAATGCTGACATTGTTGCGAAGGACAAAGTAACAGATTCCACTGGTAAAGTTACTTACAAAGAATTGAAAGGTTTCACTTCATTCTCAAATAACTACTCAGTTCCATCTGCAGTTAAACCTTCAACTGATGTGAACTATTACTTTGTTAAGTCAGACGAAAAAGGAAGTGTTTACGTTCACTATAAAGATACTGAAGGAACAACTATTAAAGCTTCAGTAACAGATGAAGATAAACAACCTATCAACAAAGCATATGACACAGTAGTAGATAACCGTCCAGCTACAATTGAGTACAACGGTAAAACTTATGAGTTGGTACCAGCAGGTACATATACTGTTGGTCAAGTCGACTCAGATGGTCACCTTACAACTTCAGATGATGTTAAAGGTTCAGTTGCTAAAGAAGATAAGAATGTAACCTATATCTATAAAGTGAAAGAAACACCAAAAGAAGGTGAAGTTGTTATCACTTATGTAGATACGAAAGGGAACGAAATCCAAAAATCTCGTCAAGATACACCTAAATCACCATATGATACACCATATGATACAACTGAAAAAGGTGAAAAACCAAATATCATCAAGACCACTGATGGTAAGACATATAAAATTGTTCCTAAAGGTGATTACCCAGTAGGAGGTGTTGATGAAAATGGTCATTTGAAATCTTCAGATCCTATTACTGGTAAAGTTGACAAACCAAAATCTACCATTACTTACGTTTATGAGGAAGTTGGAAGTGTCTTCGTTCATTATAAAGATATTAACGGAAATACGATCATGGGATCTGTTATTGATGAGCAAGATCAACCACTTGAGAAGGATTATGATACTGTAGTAGATAATCGCCCTAAAGAAATTAAATTTGAAGGTAAAACTTACGAACTTGTAGAAGCTGGTAATTACCCAGTAGGTCAAGTTGATAGCCAAGGTCACTGGACAGGTGATGATGATACGACTGGTAAAGTGGCTTCAGGTGAGAAGAATGTTACTTATATCTATAAGTTGAAAGACGAATCTCAATCAGATTCAGGTTCAAATTCAGCATCAGAATCAGCTTCACAATCGTTATCAGAAGTTGTATCTAACTCACAGTCTGTATCAGAACAAGCTTCTACATCATTGTCTGAATCAGCTTCCACATCATTGAGCCAATCAGCTGTTGAATCAGCAAGTGTGTCTGCGAGTCAATCATCGTCATTGAGTACGTCAGCGCAAGAATCAGCTTCTGTATCAGCAAGCCAATCAGCGTCATTGAGCACATCAGCTTCAGCATCAGCATCAACTTCAGCAAGTCAATCAGCATCATTGAGCACATCGGCTTCAGCATCAGCATCTACTTCAGCAAGCCAATCAGCATCATTGAGCACATCAGCGTCTGAGTCAGCATCAGTATCAGCAAGTCAATCAGCATCATTGAGCGCATCGGCGTCTGAGTCAGCATCAGTATCAGCTAGTCAATCAGCATCATTGAGCACATCGGCTTCAGCATCAGCATCAGTATCAGCAAGCCAATCGGCATCATTGAGCACATCAGCTTCTGCATCAGAATCAGCTTCGCAATCTGTTTCAGAATCACAATCAGCTTCAACAAGCCAATCAGTTTCTGAATCAACATCAGCGTCTGAGTCTGCATCAGAATCAGCTTCAACATCAACGTCTGAATCTGTCTCAGCATCTGAGTCAGCGTCAGCATCATTGAGCGCATCAGCATCTGAGTCAGCATCAGTATCAGCGAGCCAATCAGCATCATTGAGCACATCGGCTTCAGCATCAGCTTCTGTATCAGCGAGCCAATCAGCATCATTGAGCACATCAGCGTCTGAGTCAGCATCAGTATCAGCAAGTCAATCAGCATCATTGAGCACATCGGCTTCAGCATCAGCATCTACTTCAGCAAGCCAATCAGCGTCATTGAGTACATCGGCTTCAGCATCAGCTTCTGTATCAGCGAGCCAATCAGCATCATTGAGCACATCAGCGTCTGAGTCAGCATCAGTATCAGCAAGTCAATCAGCATCATTGAGCACATCGGCTTCAGCATCAGCATCTACTTCAGCAAGCCAATCAGCGTCATTGAGTACATCGGCTTCAGCATCAGCTTCTGTATCAGCGAGCCAATCAGCATCATTGAGCACATCAGCATCTGAATCAGCAAGCGTATCTGCAAGTCAATCAGCATCATTGAGCACATCAGCTTCAACATCACTTTCTACATCTGTATCACAATCAGCATCTAACTCTTCATCAAATTCTGAAAGTGAAAAACCTCAAGGTGAAGTTATTATTACTTATATCCGTGAAAATGATGGTAAGGAAATTAAAGTCCAACGTCAAGATACTCCTAAGTCAGACTACAACACGCCTTATGACACTACTGAGAACGATGAACAACCTAAGTACATTGAGTTTGAAGGTAAGAAATACGAACGTGTACCGGCTGGTGATTATCCGGTAGGTAAAGTTGATAGTGAAGGACATCTTGAAACTTCTGATCCAATCAAAGGTAAAGTAGAAAAACCAGTTTCTAAGATTACTTATGTTTATAAAGAGGTTAAAGAAGATCCAACGAAACCTAAAGAAGGTGACGTAATCATCACTTACGTAGACGAAAATGGTAAAGAAATTCAAAAACCTCGTCAAGACACACCAAACTCACCATATGACACACCATATAACACAACTGAGGAAGGTGAAAAACCTAATACTATCAAGACTCCAGACGGTAAGACATACAAGATCGTACCGAAAGGTGACTACCCAGTAGGTAAAGTTGATGGCGATGGACACTTGGAATCATCTGATCCAATTAAAGGCAAAGTTGATAAACCACGTTCAATCATCACTTACGTTTACAAAGAAGTGAAAGAAGATCCAACGAAACCTAAAGAAGGTGACGTCATCATCACTTACGTAGACGAAAATGGTAAAGAAATTCAAAAACCTCGTCAAGACACACCAAACTCACCATATGACACACCATATAACACAACTGAGGAAGGTGAAAAACCTAATACTATCAAGACTCCAGACGGTAAGACATACAAGATCGTACCGAAAGGTGACTACCCAGTAGGTAAAGTTGATGGCGATGGACACTTGGAATCATCTGATCCAATTAAAGGTAAAGTTGATAAACCACGTTCAATCATCACTTACGTTTACAAAGAAGTGAAGGGTGACGTTTACGTTCACTATAAAGACACTGAAGGTAACACGATCAAGGCATCTGTCACTGACGAAAAAGATCAACCAGTTGATAAAGACTACGATACAGTAGTAGACAACCGTCCAAATGAAATCCAATACAATGGTAAGACATATGAATTGGTACCAGCCGGTAACTACACTGTAGGTAAAGTTGATGGACAAGGTCACCTTGAGTCATCAGATGCTACAACTGGTAAAGTGATCGAAGGACGTAAAGACGTTACTTATATCTACAAACTTAAAGAACAACCAACTCAACCTAAGGGTAATGTATACGTTCACTATGTAGATGAAAATGGTAACACAATCAAGACTTCAGTGGTGGATGAAAAAGACCAACCAGTAGGTAAAGACTACGATACAGTTGTGGATAACCGTCCTAAGACAATCACAACTGCAGATGGTAAAGTCTATGAATTGGTACCACAAGGTAACTACCCAGTAGGTAACGTTGACGGTGAAGGTCACTTGACAACAACTGACCCAACAACTGGTAAAGTTATCGAAGGTGATAAGAACGTTACTTATGTTTACAAACTTGTGAAGACTCCAAACGTTCCAACACCAAACACTCCAGTGCCACCAACTCCAACACCAAACACTCCAGTGCCACCAACTCCAACACCAAATACTCCGGTAGATCCAACACCTAATAAACCAATGGATCCAACACCAAACACACCGGTAGATCCAACACCTAATACACCAGTGAACCCAGTTCCTGAGCAACCAGCTAAACCAGCTCCAGCTCTTGAACAACTTCCAAATACTGGTGAAACAGGATCTGTAGCTTCAGCTCTTCTTGGAGCAGTTGCAGGGGTTGCAGGGGTTGCAGCACTTGGAAGCCGCAAAAAAGAAGATGAAAAATAATCTTCTACCCTAATTTGATTCAGTCATTTCAGGTATGTGGGAAATGAAAAAGGATCCAAAAAGAGAACCTCCGGGTTCTCTTTTTGTGTGCTGTTTTTTATGTTAAAAACTAGTCTTAATTAGTTACTTTTGCGGAAAATTAGTGTATAATAACTCGAAATCTTATTTTTAAGGAGCGGACATGTTTTTCAAACGTTCGAAGGGTGATTTTCGCGAAACGGAGCGAATCACGCGTTATAAATTAATCAAATCAGGAAAGAATTGGGTACGGGCATCTGTCTCGCGGTTAGGCCTATTTCGTGTCATGCGAGGTGGTGTAGATGAAAATATCGTGGTTCAATATGAAGCATCATCACACTCTATGCCTGCAGATCTGGTCAAAGGGATGGTTGTGCTAGGGGCGCTGGCTGGGGCGACAACGGTTGCCAATCCAGTATTTGCTGAGGAAAATGAAATGAATGCGACTGTTGGGTCTGAAATCAGCCCATCGACCGGTGTGGTTGGACAAGATAGCTTTGTCTTGGGAACGACGTCTACCACAGACTCTGTGTCAGCGAATCACTCCATGAGTGAATCCATCTCATTTTCAGAGTCAGCTAGTGAAAGCGTCTCTCTATCTCAATCGGTATCTTTGAGTGAATCTCATGTTATCAGTGCTTCAGCGAGTCCGTCCACTTCAGAAATTGCTAGTAGCACTTTCTCAGAGAATGATACTATTCATGTAGCTACTTCTGAAACGAGTGAGAAAGTAGCAGAGGCTCAAAACAATCGCTCGGAAGACCAGGTGAAGCGTCTGCAAGTTTTGGCTTTGGATTTATACACCTATCGTGCGCAGGCTTTGGAAATCCCTGGGACGGAATCTGCTATTGAAAGTGGAGATCTGGCTTTAGAAGCTATTCGTACTGGTTTGTCCAATCCCGCAATTCAAATCGATGCTGTAGAAAGTCAAGCAAAGAGTGCTCGCAATCGCTTGGCCAATGCGGTGCTTCGTGCGACATCTGGCCAACGGGATCCACGTAACGGGAATCGTATAGATGCTGATACCAGTCTCCGTGCACCCCAGTATAATTTAGGGCCAGCCAACAATGCCTTGATTTCTGTTTATAACTCTGATTACATTAATCAGGCTTATAATGTTGTGGAAACCATTCCTACACGAAATAGTATTAAGAGCATTGGCTACGCTTCTGGTAGTGATCGTGTGAATGGCATCAATGTGCCTCAGACGTCGGCCTTGAAAAATAGTGCAGTGGCCTTTAATATCATGGGAACTGTTGGGCAGACAGAGGTCGTAACGCCTGGGAAAATTTATAATGTTTCTTTTGTAGTGACCAATACGGCTAGGCAGTCAGTGACACGAACGCTACGCATTCAGGTTTTGCCGCAAAATGATGGCATTCGTAATCCGATTACGGCTGTGACGACAGCGACTTTTGTCAATGATACTACTAACTTGGCCCAGGCTGAAAAAGAGAAGATTTGGGAAGCGTTTAAGACTGCTAACCCCAATATTGCCACTTCAAAGGACTTTAAATCTTATTCGGTTTCATCATCTGGTGTGGTGACTATTACTTATAAAGATAACACCACAAATGATGTGACTGCTCCTGTTAAGCGCCTAGCAGCACCGATGGTTGAGACTCGCTTACTAGAGAAAGCCTATACTCAGACACCTGTAACGGTGACGGGGGCTGAGCCAGGGTCTACTGTTGTCTTATATAATAATGATGATGAAATTGGAACAGCAGTGGCGGATGCGTCTGGACAAGCGATCGTAACACCGAATGTTCCCTTGCAGACGGGTGGAGTAACAGCTAAGGCTCGCATTCTGTATGATGATCATGCGGTTTATTCCGATGCAAGTAACATGGTTGCTGTGACAGATGCCACACCTCCTGAAGTGACGGCTAAGTTAACTGTCAATGGTGTGGAACCGAAATCAACCCCTCTTGAAGGTGGTGGGAAGAATTATACCATTTATGCTGGTGATGATGCGGTTGTGACTTTTACAGCTACTGATGACAGTGGCAAGTTGAAAGAAATGAAAGTCGTTGCACGAGCAGATTTGAACGACAATGCCTTGAACGGGAATTTCTTTGGTGGCAGCCAGTATGGAACAGGTGATATTGCACCGATTACGGGAGATATTACGGCAACAGCTGCGAACCCTGCAACCATCACAACGACCATTCATCTGAAGGATGATCTTTACCATACCTACCGTAATACATGGCAACGCAATGTCGCAGCTATTGATAATGCGTCCAATATGAACCGTCCAAATGGTTTGGGTGAAATTCGGATTACACAAGGACGTCTCGCTGATCGTACACCAGGTGTTGCTCCAACAAGCACTATTCAGGTGACGAGCCTAACTGCATTGACGGATGCAGATAAGAGCAAGGTGATTGCAGCTGTGTCGGCTGTTAATCCAGAGGTGGCTAACCGCATTAAGGCCTATACGGTTAATAGTGATGGTACAGTCACCATTACTTATAAAGATAGTACGACCAATGTCGTAGCTGTGAAATTGTCAGATAGCGATCATAGTCAGTCTGTCTCAAACAGTCAGAGTGCATCTACGAAGAATTCACAATCGATTAGTCAGTCTTTAAGTGAGAAACAATCTCAGAGCGTATCGACACAGCAGAGTGTTTCATTGAGCAAATCACTGAGCTCGGTTCGTTCGCAAAGTTTGTCGGCTTCACTAAGCCGATCAGCATCGGCAAGTGTATCCGCTCAAGCAAGTCTATCTCGCAGTCAATCATTGAGCAAGGAGATTTCTCAATCTCAATCCGCTTCAACGAGTCAATCTGTATCGGCAAGAAAATCTGAATCTGTGAAGGTTTCGGAATCCGTTTCTGCAAGTGTCAGTGCCTTGCAGTCTGCTTCGGTATCAGCGAGTGCATCCAAAGTGGTTAGCCAGTCTATCTCAAGCTCGACATCCGCTTCAATGAGCGCCTTTGTTTCAGTGAGTCAGTCTGCTTCAGCATGGGTTTCACAGTCAGTATCGGAGTCACTAAGTCAATCTACTCGTGAGTCGGCTTCAAAATCAGTGAGTCAATCGCAGTCTGAGTCTGCATCAGTATCCTTGAGTGAGTCCGCTAGAAAATCAGCATCGTTGAGCACTTCCGTATTAGAGAGTCAATCAGCCTCAACTTCGGTGTCGGTTTCAACGTCAGAATCAGTGTCAACGTCTGAGTCAGTTTCAGCGTCCGAATCAGCATCTGCATCAGAGTCAGTTTCAACATCCGAATCGGTTTCAGTCTCAGAGTCAGTATCGACTTCAGAGTCATTGTCAGCCTCAGAATCAGTTTCAACGTCAGAATCAGTGTCAGCGTCTGAGTCGGTATCAGCGTCAGAATCATTGTCAACGTCAGAGTCAGTTTCAACGTTCGAATCAGTTTCTTCGTCTGAGTCAGCGTCAGCGTCTGAATCGGTCTCAACCTCTGAGTCAGCGTCAACGTCAGAATCAGTCTCAACCTCTGAATCGGCATCGACATCAGAATCGGCATCAACATCGGAGTCAGTCTCAGCGTCTGAATCAGCGTCAGCTTCTGAATCAGTGTCAACATCTGAATCAGTGTCAACGTCAGAATCAGTCTCAGCCTCAGAATCGGCATCAGCGTCTGAATCAGTGTCTACGTCCGAGTCGGTTTCAACCTCAGAATCAGTCTCAACCTCTGAATCGGCATCGACATCAGAATCGGCATCAACATCGGAGTCAGTCTCAGCGTCTGAATCAGCGTCAGCTTCTGAATCAGTGTCAACATCTGAATCAGTGTCAACGTCAGAATCAGTCTCAGCCTCAGAATCGGCATCAGCGTCTGAATCAGTGTCTACGTCCGAGTCGGTTTCAACCTCAGAATCAGTGTCAACATCTGAATCGGTTTCTACCTCAGAATCAGTATCGACTTCAGAATCAGTATCAGCATCTGAGTCAGCGTCAACATCTGAGTCAGCATCGACATCCGAGTCAGTTTCAGCCTCTGAATCAGTGTCAACATCCGAATCAGTATCTACCTCAGAATCAGTCTCAGCATCTGAGTCAGCGTCAACGTCTGAATCGGTCTCAACCTCTGAGTCAGCGTCAACGTCAGAATCAGTCTCAACATCAGAATCGGCATCGACATCAGAATCGGCATCAACATCGGAGTCAGTCTCAGCTTCTGAATCAGCGTCAGCTTCTGAATCAGCGTCAGCTTCTGAATCAGTGTCAACATCTGAATCAGTGTCAACGTCTGAATCAGTGTCAACGTCTGAATCAGTGTCTACGTTCGAATCGGTTTCTGTATCTGAATCGGTTTCTGTATCTGAATCAGTGTCTACTTCTGAATCAGCATCAACCTCTGAATCGGTCTCGGCATCCGAGTCGGCATCGACGTCTGAGTCGGCATCGACGTCTGAGTCGGTTTCAACTTCAGAATCAGTTTCGACATCCGAGTCTGAATCAACATCCGAATCATTGTCAGCCTCAGAGTCAGTTTCAACATCCGAATCATTGTCAGCCTCAGAGTCAGTTTCAACATCTGAATCAGTATCGGCGTCTGAGTCAGTTTCAACATCAGAATCAGTCTCAACGTCAGAGTCAGTTTCAGAATCTGAGTCGGTATCAACGTCCGAATCAGCCTCTGCTTCTGAATCAGCCTCAGTGTCCGAATCAGTCTCGACATCCGAGTCAGTTTCTGTATCTGAATCAGTATCAACGTCTGAGTCAGTATCAGCGTCTGAATCAATTTCTACCTCTGAGTCAGTATCTACGTCTGAATCAATCTCGACCTCTGAATCATTGTCAGCGTCAACTTCTGAATCAGTGTCAACTTCTGAATCAGTGTCAACTTCTGAATCGGTGTCGACATCCGAGTCAGTCTCAACGTCCGAATCAGCCTCTGCTTCAGAATCAGTTTCAACCTCTGAATCAGTTTCAGCATCCGAGTCAGCATCAACGTCTGAGTCGGTATCGACATCCGAGTCAGTTTCAGCGTCAGAATCAGTTTCTGTATCTGAGTCAGCATCAGCCTCTGAGTCGGCCTCTACATCAGAATCAGTCTCAACGTCTGAATCGGTTTCTGTATCTGAGTCGGTCTCAATGTCCGAATCAGTGTCTGCTTCTGAATCAGTGTCAACATCCGAATCAGCCTCAGCCTCTGAGTCGACATCAACATCCGAGTCAGTCTCAGCGTCTGAATCAGTATCAACGTCTGAATCAGTGTCGACATCCGAGTCATTGTCTGCGTCCGAGTCAGTCTCAACGTCTGAATCAGTGTCTACATCTGAATCGGTATCGGCGTCTGAGTCAGTTTCTTCGTCTGAATCAGCGTCAACGTCAGAATCAGCCTCTACTTCTGAATCAGTCTCGACCTCTGAGTCGGTATCTACATCTGAATCGGTTTCTGTATCTGAATCAGTTTCTACTTCAGAATCAGTCTCGACTTCAGAGTCAGTCTCGACGTCTGAGTCAGTTTCAGTCTCTGAATCAGCATCAACGTCTGAATCAATCTCGACATCTGAATCATTGTCGGCATCGTTGAGCACCTCAGTATCAGAAAGTCAGTCAGTGTCTGCATCAGAATCCGTTTCGACATCCGAGTCAGTTTCAATATCAGAATCAGTGTCTACGTCCGAATCATCATCAGCCTCTGAGTCAGTATCTACATCAGAGTCAGTCTCAGCGTCTGAATCAGCGTCAGCCTCTGAGTCAGTGTCTGCATCTGAGTCAGCCTCAACATCTGAGTCAGCATCGACATCTGAGTCAGTTTCAGTCTCTGAATCGGTCTCAACCTCAGAATCAGTCTCAACGTCTGAATCGGTATCTACATCTGAGTCAGCATCAACGTCTGAATCAGTGTCAACGTCAGAATCAGCATCTGCGTCCGAGTCAGCGTCAACTTCTGAATCAGTCTCAATGTCTGAATCGGTATCTACATCTGAGTCAGCCTCAACGTCCGAATCAGCATCTGCTTCTGAATCAGTCTCAATGTCTGAATCGGTATCTACATCTGAGTCAGCCTCAACGTCCGAATCAGCATCTGCTTCTGAATCAGTGTCAACGTCCGAATCAGTCTCTACGTCGGAATCAATCTCGACATCTGAGTCAGCATCAACGTCTGAATCAGTATCAGCCTCAGAATCAGTATCTACATCTGAATCGGAATCGACATCCGAATCAGTTTCTGCATCTGAGTCAGCGTCAGCCTCTGAATCAGCTTCTGCGTCTGAGTCAGCATCAACGTCTGAGTCGGTATCGACATCCGAGTCAGTTTCAGCGTCAGAATCAGTTTCTGTATCTGAGTCAGCATCAGCCTCTGAGTCGGCCTCTACATCAGAATCAGTCTCAACCTCTGAATCGGTGTCGACATCCGAGTCAGCCTCTGTTTCTGAATCAGTTTCAACGTCCGAATCGGTTTCTGTATCTGAGTCAGTATCGACTTCAGAATCAGTATCAACGTCTGAATCGGTATCGACGTCTGAGTCGGTCTCAATGTCCGAATCAGTGTCTGCTTCTGAATCAGTTTCTGTATCTGAGTCAGTTTCAACATCCGAATCTGCATCTGCTTCTGAATCACTCTCGATATCAGAGTCAGCATCAACATCCGAATCAGCGTCAGCCTCTGAATCTGAGTCGGTTTCAGCATCAGAATCAGCCTCTGCTTCTGAATCAGTTTCAGCGTCCTTGTCAGCGTCAACGTCTGAATCAGTGTCAACTTCTGAATCAGTATCAACGTCTGAATCAGTCTCAACATCTGAATCGGTATCAACCTCCGAGTCAGTATCAGCCTCTGAATCGGTATCTACTTCTGAATTAGCATCAGCCTCTGAGTCATTGTCAGCATCGTTGAGCAGTTCAGTATCAGAAAGCCAGTCAGTCTCTACTTCGGTTTCAGTTTCGACATCAGTATCTGTATCTGAGTCAGCATCATTGAGTACCTCTGCACCTGAATCAACTTCAACATCAGTAAGTACTTCAGTTTCAGTGAGTCAATCACAATCAGGATCAACATCTGGTAGCGGTTCATACTCTAACTCAATGAGCCAATCAATTTCTCATTCAGAGTCATTGTCTGCATCAGAATCAGCAAGTGGTTTACAAAAACACAGCCAATCTGTGGCCCTTCCGAATACTGGCGAAACAGGATCTGTAACATCAGCTCTTCTTGGGGTTGTTACAGGGTTAGCTGGAATTGCTGGACTTACCCGACGTAAAAAGAAGGGGAACTGATCTAGTAGGAAATATCATTTTTTTCGAGTGAATCTCATAGGAGATTCACTTTTTTACTAGTAGAATGAAGTGTTTTTAATGTGTTACAAAAAAATTTGAAAATTAAACGATAATATATAAGTTTTTTGTAGCAAATTACTTGAATCTACGTAGTATTCCTGTATAATGAATAATGACTACAATGTAAGGGGAATATCATGCAATTTAAGCGTTCAAAAGGAAACTTTCGTGAAACAGATCGTGTCGTACGCTTCAAATTAATTAAATCAGGAAAAAATTGGCTTCGGGCATCAACGGCTGCCCTAGGCCTCTTTCGCGTGGTGCGTGGGCAAGTGGAGGAGACCATCATTGCCAACGTGCAGCAAGATCAAATAGAAAATCAAAAGCATAACCAAGCCTTCTTAAAAGGTTTGATTACGGTAGGGACTGTTTTTGGTGGTGCTGTGCTTGCTACGACAGCTAAGGCGGAGGATGCAACATCACTTGCACCAACGGTTTCTGAGACAAAAGAGGAAACCTTGGCAGAAGTGGATAGTGTGGTCTTAGCGAAAATTTCAAGCCAACCTTCAGAATCCAGCTCTGTTTCAGGATCAACTAGCCTTTCTACATCTGTGAGTGTATCTACTTCGATCAGTGAATCTACTTCTTTGTCCTTGAGCGAAGTTGGATCAACTGCATTATCAACGGCACTTAGCGAGTCTGCTCAAGCTCTAGAGTCAGAAGCAGGTATTGAAGAGCCGACTAGTTTAGAAGAAGCTACTGTTTTAGAACAAAATACCTCTGAAGCTGAATTGCTTCAAGAAATTGCAGGGAATTACGCATCTAAAATGACGGACACCGATCGCCGATCAGTTGTCGAAGCGGTCATTAACAAAGTGCAGGCCGAAGTGACTGCAAGTAATAACTTGATCCACACCAATGCCAGTGCTCAAGCTTATGCTGACCAGCGCGATCGTTTGGAGAAAGCTGTCGATGAGATGATGACGACCTTGACAGCTGCAGGTTTTGTGGGAAATACAAATGTAGATGGGAAACCTGCGATCTCTGCTCAGTTGGCTTCTCTAGCTGAGGAAACATACTTGGCTGATGATGTATTGGATATGACCCCGAACCCAGAAGATCCCAATGGTGCGAGTGTAGAAGATCCTACACTTAACACACCAGGATATGCTAAGGATCCTCATCTAGATAAAGATCTCTTAAGATTTTCGCCTGAAGAGTTGAAAAATTTTTTAGGTGAACCCTACACCAATCGTTATACATTTGGTATTTGGGACTTTGTGAATAAACAAGGAGAGTCACTTGGTTACTATGCGACTATGTCGATTGATATCAGTGAGATAGATCCGGAAAAGCATAAGGCAATGGATGTTTATTTCCGCATTGTCCGAAAATCAGATGGGGCTGAAATTTTTTCACAAACTGTATCTCCAAAAGGATATGGCCAAGATATTCAATTACCAAAAGAAGTACTGATTGGTCAGGCTCCCTTTGGGAACAAGGTTTTTAATTCGGAACCTTCTACAGGTAATGGGACCTTTGGAATGCTGACGAATTTTATTCCGGAACAGGCTTTCTTATTCCGGAGTATTTATGATGTCATGACGCCTGAGAATCAAGGGCAATTGATTAGGACGTATCCTAGTATCAAAATTCCATCTATGATGGGACAACAATCGACCTTCTATAGAGAAGTGGACCCGAATGGTAGATGGTTCAATGGGCAATATGAACCAACGGGGAAAGAAAGATCCTTACTAGAGTATAGAATCTACGGATTGGAAGGCCAGCATTATACAGCTTCTAATCCACGCGAATTTCCTGGTTATGTACAGGTCCCAGCGCATACCGTATTCCCAAATCGTCAAAGTGGGGTGTTCGATAATAGCAAGAATGGGAAATCAAGAGTTGAACTATTAGGGGATGCGCGTGAGCATTTCATTAAAAGTGAAGTTGTCACCCTTAATCAAAATGGTGATTATTCTCTTCGCTACTATGTTTTAGATCCTTCTAAAATCCATGATGTTAGTAGTGGTGATGTAGGCAATACTCAGGTAACCGATGTATATACACTTGTTTATGAAAAAGAATTTAAACAAGATAGTACGGATAACCTTTCAGATTTAGGTGGAATTCGTAAAGTTGAAAGTAAAAACAAGGATTATTTCCTGAATGTTACACCAAGACGAATAGATTACCAACATTTTGAGTTGGATATCACAGGTTGGTTCTCTAATAAGGAGACAGTTACTTACACTGATGAAAAAACAGGAATAGAATATACTGTTCCAAAACCATTCACGGAACTTCCAAAATCAGCATACCTCGATAAAAATACGACCATGATCGTTGGAGAAGATGCAACACCTCAAGGAGCAGATGGTTTTTCCAACTTCAAACAAACGATCAAAAAAATAGTAGATTCATATCCCTTAACGAGTGTGAATTATTACTATCGGAAGATGACACCGTCAGAATCTGCTTCACAATCTCAAAACTTCTCGATTTCAACTTCAGAGTCACTAGTTTCAGAATCCATTTCATCTTCTCAATCTGTTTCGTTCAGTGAGTCCGTTTTCTTGTCACAATCTGTATCGACAAGCGAATCCAACTCGTTGATCCAGGAATCGATTTCTGCAAGTCAGTCTGAATCCTTGATTCAGGCCTCGGTATCTGCAAGTCAGTCTGAGTCGTTGGTTCAAGCGTCAGTTTCTGCGAGTCAGTCAGACTCGTTGGTTCAAGAATCCGTTTCCGCAAGTCAGTCAGATTCGTTAGTTCAGGCCTCAGTCTCAGCCAGTCAATCAGACTCGTTAGTACAAGCCTCCATTTCAGCTAGCCAATCAGAGTCGCTGATACAAGCCTCAGTTTCCGCCAGCCAGTCAGAATCCTTGATTAAAGAATCTGTATCAGCGAGTCAATCAGACTCGTTGATTCGAGAGTCCGTTTCCGCAAGTCAATCAGACTCGTTGGTACAAGAATCCGTTTCCGCAAGTCAGTCAGAGTCATTGGTTCAGGAATCTGTATTGGCTAGCCAATCAGATTCGCTGGTTCAGGAATCCGTATCTGCCAGTCAATCAGACTCACAATCAAAAGCAGCATCAGCATCTAAGATTGAGTCTGAAAAAGCCTCAAAATCTGTTTCGTTGAGCCAGTCGGTATCCTTATCTAATATAGCATCTAGATCAATCTCCGTGTCTCAATCTCAGTCGACATCAGCGGTTGGATCGGAGGAAGTGGTTTCTCAACTGATTTCCTTGTCACAATCTATTTCGATGAGCAAAAAGCTGTCAGAATCTGTTTCGTTGAGTCAGTCAGAGTCCTTGCTTCAAAAATCCGTATCGGCTAGTCAATCAGACTCGCTGGTTCAGGCATCAGTTTCAGCTAGCCAATCCGAATCACTGGTTCAAGAGTCCGTTTCGGTAAGTGAATCGGATTCATTGGCTCAAGAATCGATCTCAGCTAGCCAATCAGAGTCGTTGGTACAAGCCTCCGTTTCTGCAAGTCAATCAGAGTCTTTGATTCAAGCTTCGGTTTCTGCAAGTCGATCAGAGTCTTTGATTCAAGCTTCGGTTTCTGCAAGTCGGTCAGAGTCATTGATTCAGGCATCGGTATCAGCGAGTCAATCCGATTCCTTGATTAAAGAATCAGTTTCTTCAAGCCAATCCGATTCGCTGGTTCAAGAGTCGATTTCAGCCAGCCAATCCGATTCGCTGGTTCAAGCATCTGTATCTGCCAGTCAATCAGACTCGTTGATACAAGCCTCAGCCTCAGCCAGCCAGTCAGACTCGTTAGTACAAGCATCCGTTTCCGCAAGTCAGTCAGACTCGTTGGTTCAAGAATCCGTTTCCGCAAGTCAGTCAGACTCGCAGGTTCAAGCCTCCGTTTCAGTGAGTCAATCAGAGTCTTTGGTACAAGAATCTGTATCGATTAGTAACTCAGAATCGCAATCAAAAGCAACTTCTGAATTAGCATCTAAGAGTGAGTCTGAAAAAGCATCACAATCTGTTTCGTTGAGTCAGTCGGTATCCTTATCTAATTTGGTATCCAAATCAGTTTCTGTGTCTCAATCGCAGTCAACATCGGCGGTTGGATCGGAGGAAGTGGTTTCTCAACTGATTTCCTTGTCGCAATCTATTTCGATGAGTCAATCTGAATCACTGGTTCAAGCCTCAGTTTCGGCAAGCCAATCAGAGTCCTTGGTACAGGCCTCAGTATCTGCAAGTCAATCAGAGTCCTTGGTACAAGAGTCCATTTCAGCTAGTCAATCAGAGTCGTTGGTACAAGCATCCGTTTCAGCTAGCCAATCAGAATCGTTAGTACAAGCCTCCGTTTCAGTGAGTCAATCACAATCTACTTCTGATGTCGAATCTAAGTCTCAAAATACAGAATCTATGTCCTTTTCTCGTTCTGATTCAATGAGTCAGTTGGAATCGCAAGTATCGACTGATTTGCAATCAACATCATTGAGTCAATCAGAATCGTTAGTGCGAGAGTCTGTTTCAGCTAGTGAATCCGACTCGCTGGTTCAAGCGTCAGTTTCAGCGAGTCAATCAGACTCACTGGTCCAAGCCTCAATTTCGGCAAGTCAATCAGAGTCGTTGGTTCAGACCTCAGTATCTGCAAGCCAATCTGAGTCACAAGTCCAAGCTTCGGCTTCAGCAAGTCAATCAGAGTCATTGATTCAAGAATCGATTTCCGCAAGTCAATCAGACTCGTTGGTACAAGCATCGACTTCAGCGAGTCAGTCAGACTCGTTGGTTCAAGCATCGACTTCAGCGAGCCAATCTGAGTCACAAGTTCAAGCATCAGTTTCAGTAAGTCAATCAGAATCGTTAGTGCGAGAGTCTGTTTCTGCGAGTGAATCGGAATTATTGGTTCAAGAATCAGTTTCAGTGAGTCAATCCGAATCACAGGTTCGAGAATCAGTTTCTGTAAGCCAGTCAGAGTCGTTGGTTCAGGCCTCAGTCTCAGCCAGTCAGTCAGACTCACAAGTTCAAGAGTCGATTTCAGCGAGCCAGTCAGAGTCACAAGTTCAAGAATCGATTTTGGCGAATCAATCCGAATCCTTGGTTCAAGCTTCGATTTTGGCAAGTCAATCCGTATCCTTGGTTCAAGCTTCGATTTCTGCAACTCAATCTGAGTCACAAGTCCAAGCATCCGTTTCTGCAAGTCAGTCTGAATCGTTGATCCAAGCTTCGATTTCAGCAAGTCAATCAGATTCGTTAGTTCAAGCTTCTGCCTCAACAAGCAAATCAGCTTCAACTTCTAATGTCGTAGCTGCATCGCAGGTCTCAGAGTCTGTATCGTTCTCTCGATCAGTTTCAGAGAGTCTATCTGCTTCACAATGGGCATCTCATTCAGAATCTCTAGCGTCAGCCTCGCTATCGAAGTCTGACTCCTATAGCCAATCAACTTCGCTCCTTTCTGCAAGTGAATCTACTTCAACGTCGATGTCAGTGTCTGAATTCCCTTTGACGAGTGTCTCAGAATCTATGAGCGCATCATCGACAGAGAGTCAATCCCTATCGCATGAAGCTTCTGAATGGATCAGTGTGTCTTATGCGTCAAGTTTCTCTGCTATGACCAGTGTCGTGTCTTCGTTCAGCACCTCTCACTCAGAATCTCCATCAGATGCAAGCTCGCTAAATGCGACGCATTCTTCAGGACCTGCTCTTCCAGAGACAGGAGCCCAACCTTCGAACAATATCTTTGCTATAGTAGCTTCCATTCTTCTGTCTGGATTAGCCCTTTTAGGAATTCGGAAAAAAGATGGCAAATAGAACCTTAAAAGACCGGAATGAACCGGTCTTTTATTGATCTAGAATGTCTAAGAAGTTGTGAAATGTGTTATAATGAATGAGGAAGTTTTCGTTGAAGGGTATGAAAAAGGTTGCTTTGTGAAAGCTCAGTTTGCCTTCATATCTTCAGGAAATATGGGATAAAAAAAGAAGAGTCAGAGGAAAGAGATGAAAATCCATTTTACAAATTTATTCGGGCAGTCTTCTCAGAGCGTGGCCCTGATGGCCCAAAACGATATCATGAATGTCGTTCGCGAGCTTGGGGTCAATGAATTAGGGATCTACTTTTATGATCATAGCAATGAACCAGCTAGTGAATTGAACTCGCGAATGGATGGGATTTTAGCAGGCGTTGCTTTTGGAGATATCGTTTTCGTTCAATCGCCTTCTTGGAATGGGATTGAGTGGGACCGCCGTTTGGTTGATAAGTTAAAACTCCTTCAAACCAAGCTGGTCATGTTTATCCACGATGTCCCACCGCTTATGTTTGAGAGTAATTATTACCTGATGCCCAACTATATCGACATGTACAATCAGAGTGATCTGGTCGTTGTTCCATCAGAGCAAATGTACCATCGTCTAGTATCAGAAGGGCTTACAGTTAAAAAATATGTGGTACAAAAGTTGTGGGATTTGACCCACAGTTTGGATCTCTATACCCCGCAATTTGAGAAAAAACTGATCTTCTCAGGAAATCCTTCGCGTTTCCCTCATATCATCGATTGGAAATATGATACACCCCTTCATGTCTATACTGAACCAGTTGAAGGAGTTGATTATTCCAAGGTCCATATTGAAGGCTGGCGAACCAAGCAAGAATTGCTTTTGGAGCTTTCTAAGGGTGGTTTTGGGCTGGTCTGGGGAAATTCAGAGAACCCCGAGGATGAGCGAGATTACTACAAAGAAAATATTTCCTACAAATTATCGACTTACTTATCTGCAGGTCTTCCAGTAGTGGTGCCAGACTATTTGTCAAATGCAGGCTATATTCGAGAAAAAGGGCTTGGCTTTGTAGCATCCAGTCTTGAAGAAGCCAATCGTTTGGTTCAAAACTGCACAGAGGAAGCGTATGCCCAAATGGTCCAAAAAGCTCACTATACTTCTTATTTGATCCGCAATGGCTATTTTACAAAAAAATTATTCGTCGATACCATCATGGCCTTGGATGAATAACATTCAATGAACAATCCTTTAGATAAACATCTGAAGGATTTTTTGTTGAATACAGTACCAAATGGGGAATTTGAAATATTATCAAATATTAGTGACAAATGAGTTTGGAAACGTCGCAAATTATGGTAAAATAAGTTGAGATAAAATGCTCTAAAGGCACATATTAAAAGGCTATTCCCCAGGTGGAAGAGTCAAAATGAGTAAGAGAAAGTTTAAAAGAAATGTTAAAACGATCTGAAGTAGGAAAGAGATTTTGTTGGACGATATTTTTCGTCTTTATTTATGTTTTGGGAAGTAAAATTTCCTTGCCTTTTGTTGACTTATCAAAGGCCTTGAGACTCAATGAGGGAACGACAACCGGTTTACAGCTCTCAAGTGCTGTGATGGGGGGGAACCTCCGTGGAATGTCGATCTTTTCGATCGGTCTATCCCCGTGGATGTCTTCCATGATTTTGTGGCGGATGTTTACCGTTTCAAAACGCTTTAACCTCGAAAAAACCAGTTCGGAAATTGTGGAGCGGCGAAAGATGTACGTGACCTTGGCACTCGCCATTGTCCAGTCCTTGGCAGTGGCCATGTATCTCCCCTTGAAGACAGGGTTGAACTCCGGACTTGTCATTACGGTCAATACCATGATTATGGTAGCCGGAGCCTTCTTTCTAGTTTGGCTCTCAGATCTAAATGCCGCTTTGGGGCTTGGAAGTTCTGTTGTGATCATGATGGCTGGGATGGTTATGTACCTGCCAGAAGATGTGATGCAGACCCTTTCAAGTGTCAATAATATCCCAGAGATCGCTTATGTTCTGGGCGTGATTTTTATCTTGATTTTTGTCTATGTGGCAGTCTTGGTGGAATATTCCAAGTACCAGATTCCTGTCAATAAATTAGGGATCCACAACAACTTGAAAAGTTATACTTTTTTGGATATCAAGCTCAACCCAGCAGGAGGGATGCCCTTTATGTACGCCATGACCTTGGTGTCCATTCCTCAGTATGCCATGCTCTTGATCTTGTCTATGGATTCCAATGCTAAGTGGGCTGCTCGTTTAGCCAAACACTTGGTGATGGGAGATCCGATTTGGATCCTTCTTTACATTCTGATGATCGCCCTTCTCTCTTTTGCTTTCGCCTTTGTTAATGTGAACGGAGAAGAAATTGCAGATAAGATGATGAAGGCTTCCGAGTATATCGATCATGTCTATCCTGGAGCAGATACACGTCGCTATATCAATAAAATTGTGCTACGCTTGACGGTTTTTGGAACCTTGTATCTGATCCTCTTCACGGCGCTTCCTTTTTCTCTCTTGTTATGGGATAAGGATCTCTTGCGCTTGACCATGATTCCAGGAACCTTCCTCATGTTTGTCGGGATGATTTACAATATCCGAGAAGAAATTCGTGCCCTTCGTGTGAATCAACGTTATACAAGAATATTCTAGGAGTAACCATGTATTATTTTGTACCAGCCTGGTATGGAACGGACCGCATCTGGCAGCAAACAGCTACCCCTTGGTACTGGATGCGAGAGTCTATTGAATTTGACGATACCATTAATCAAGTTCGTATTTTTCAAGAAGCAGAAATGGATCGGATCTTATTGTTGCCTCAATATAGTCCACAACTGTGCTATTTTTTACACCGCCAAGATTTGTTAGAGACAGATGTCCTTTCGATTTTTGATAAGATCCAACAGGTTCCGTCTAGTTTGGCGATGCGCCCAGTTCAGCTTCAGGACATCGAATGGCCGAGTGAGACCACTTTTTCCTATACTCCCTTTTTGGTGATGGCATTTCGAAAGGGCCACCACCTAGCAAAAATTGATATGGGAGTGGATGGAAACCTTCTCTCTTTGACCCGTTATAAGAATGACGAGATCAGCTACATCGAGTACTTAGATGATCGTGGCTTTATCTCTAGTAGAATCTACTACAATGAGGGAAAACCCTATTTCCAAGAGTATCTGAGTTTTGATGGGCAATGGGTTTTGAGAGAGATGTTGATCGAAGAGAACCACTCCGTCATGGTTAATGAAGCTTTCTTTCATGCCTTCAAAAAAGAAAGCTATGCCAATATGGGAGACGTTGTCGCTGAAAAAATGAAGGAGCAGCTAGCAACCTTGGTTCCAGGACGAGATCAGTTGGTTTTGGCAGCTCATCCAGCAAATTTGGCTTTTTTACAAGATACAGCAAGTAGTGTCAAGAAAGTCTTGTCTTTCTACGGGGATCGTCAGCCCTTGTCTGCCGAAAACTTTGCCCTCTATTTTGATATGATTGATGCCCAACTCTTGATTACAGATAGTGAAAAAACCAAAGAAGCGATTGGGGTCTTTTCTCCTAGCTTGGCTCAGAAGACACACCGAATTACCTCTTTTGACTCCCGCCTTCGTTTGGGCTCTAGTCAGGAGCGCAAGGAATCAAAGATTTACTTTTATGTCAACGAAGCCGAGCTTCCAAGTAAGAGCCAGCTTAAGAAGGTACTAGAAGTGTTGGCGCAACATCCTTTATTTGAAGTTGTTTTTGCATTTTACAATGGATCACCGGAGCGTGTTAAGGAATTAGAAGGGCAACTCGAGGAATTGATCGCTAGCGAGCAGGACTTGCATCTGGTTCAATCACCAGCCCAAATGGAAGGACTTGGGGAAAACCAGATCATCGATGAAGAGTCTGTACAAGACGCACCGGACTATCGCTTTGTAGTTAAGAATTTTTCAAATGAAAATGACATTATTCAAGAGTTGGAAAAAACCCGCTTGATCGTAGATTTAAGCGAGGAACCCAACCTCTATACGCAGATTGCAGGGATCTCTGCTGGAATTCCACAGGTCAACCGCGTCCAGACAGAATATGTCGATCATTTGAAAAATGGCTATGTCTTATCAAAGGGAGACAAGGAATTAGAGAAGGCAATCACGCACTTCTTATTGGAATTGAAGCCTTGGAACGAAGCCTTGGTCTACTCGATCGAAAAAATTCAAGAATACACCGGTCAACGCTTGATCGAGAAATGGGAAGGATGGATGAAAGAACGTCATGGATAAAAAATTACAAATACCCCATATTCTCCAAATCGGCTCAAGCAGTTGGCAGGATCAAGTGGAGCTTCCTGCTGGACTAGGCTGGCACTTTTTTCAAGCTACCACTCTTCCATCGCTCAAAGAGTATATGGAAGAAGAGGAAATCTCCAAATTCAAAGCCTTGATTCTGGAAAAGCCAGAAGATTTATTTGCTTTAGGAGAAGACCTGGCTTATTTCCAGCCTTATACTGTTTTTTATGATCAAAGCCATGAACTAGAGGAGCCTTCTGACGAATTGGCTCACCTCTTAAGACTCAAGCAAGCAAGACCCTGGGATTTCTCAAACAAGCATCAATTTCTCTATGTCTTGGAGCGCTTTTTATACGACAATCAATATGGAGATGCCTTTACAGTTCGTGACCTGCGGGTGAGACCGGATTTTGCTGGCCAGCAAACGGTGCTGGGGCAACATTTTCTGAAGCTGGATGGCCCATACGGTGAAGAGTTTACACCGATTGCTCAGTGGGTCTACAACTACGTGTATGATGCTAGTCGTCCCATCAATTTTTGGTTGGAATATGAAAAAGATCCAAGCTGTCAGCTACAATTGCGGATTCAATTTTACCGCTTTGGTGCACTGGGAGAGTGGGTCAAAGATGCAGTCTTTTCAGAAGAAGAGATGGTACAACCACTAGAATTGGATGGAGCAGAACCTTATTACCTAGCCTTTTCGCTGGAAGCAAAAGGAGAAGGGACGCTTACGATCGGAGCCTTGCATAAGCGCTTGTCACATGGTCCTTTAGGAGAGATGACCGTAGGAGCTAAGACGCTACGGGACCACAAACGCCAAGAAATTTTTGCTTATTTCCATCCTGGCGATATGAAGCCGCCTTTAAACATTTATTTCTCTGGGTATCGCCCGGCCGAAGGTTTTGAAGGGTTTGGGATGTTGCGTGCGATGGGGAGTCCCTTTATTCTCTTTTCTGACCCAAGACTGGAAGGTGGATCCTTCTATATGGGCTCAGAAGAATTGGAAAATCAAGTCACTGCCTTTATTGATCAGCACTTGGACTTGCTCGGCTTTGAGCCAAAAGATATGAATTTCTCAGGCTTGTCCATGGGGACCTTTGGTGCCCTTTACTATGGTGCCCTTTATTCTCCTCATGCGATCTTGGTCGGAAAACCCATTGTCAACCTGGGGGATGTCGCTGCCAATCTGAAATTTAAACGTCCAGATGAGTTTGGAACATCCCTAGATATGATGCAGTTGATCATTGGTCAAGTGTCGCAAGAAGGGATCGGTCAGCTGAATCAACGTTTCTGGGACCGGTTTAACCAGGCAGATTTCAAGGATACGATTTTAGCCCTTGCCTATATGAGGGATGATGACTATGACCAGCAGGCTTATCCAGATATTTTAGAGGCCTTGTATGAATTGCCGGTTCGTATTATCAGCACTAGCCGTGCCGGTCGACACAATGATGCGAGTGGTCCGATCATTGAGTGGTTTGTGACCCAGTACAAAGAAATCATGGAAAGAGACTTTGGAAGAAACCAATGATAAAAATAAAAGAAAATGAAAGCAGACGAATCTACTGGGGCGATACTGTTCTAGCAGATTATCTTTGGGGGTCGACCATTCAGGCGACTGCCCAAGGAAGCGTTCAGTTTCAGAACCCCCTCATGCCATCTGGTCAAGTGCTGAAAACTTGGCATTCGCAGACAAATTTTGGCGCAACTCGTCAAATTCCGAGTCTGCCCCTGCTCAAAAGAGAGCAAGATTATGAACTGGTTATCACGATGGAAGCGACTCCCGCTCATACCGTTATGGTAGAAATCATCTTTAAAGATCGCTTTGGAGAGGTCGTTGGCCGTCGAGTAACCGCAGAAGGTCGCTTGCCGTTTACCTATCCAGATCAAGCATACGCCTATGAAGTACGCTTGCTCAGTGCAGGTTTGCAAGAGTTTACCTTCCACTATTTCACGATTCAACCAATATCGTCTGAGGGAGCAGAAGTTCTCGAATAGACGAACATCACTGCAAAAAAAGAGGATTACATTGGATTACGTTAAATTAAGAAACATCAAAAAAATCTTAAAAGAAGTCAATAGCTGGAAGGATGACATGGCCCGCTTGACGGATCGACAACTACAGGAGAAGACTGTGGAATTTCGGGAACGTCTAGCTAAGGGTGAGACCTTGGATGATCTCTTGCCGGAAGCATTTGCGGTTGCGCGGGAAGCTGATAAACGGGTCTTGGGCATGTTTCCTTATGACGTGCAAGTCATGGGAGGAATTGTCCTCCACCAAGGCAATGTCGCTGAAATGAATACCGGTGAAGGAAAGACCTTGACGGCAACTATGCCGGTTTATCTCAATGCCTTAGAGGGCAAAGGGGTCATGGTTATTACGACCAATACCTATCTGGCAACTCGGGATGCAGAAGAGATGGGACAGGTCTACCACTTTTTGGGCTTGACTGTTGGAGTTCCCTTGAAACAATCAGAAGACGAAGAATTAGATCCAGAAGTCAAACGGGAGATTTACCGGTCAGATGTCATTTATACGACTAATACTAGTCTGGGCTTTGACTATTTAACAGAGAACTTGACGGCTTCTGCAGATGGCCAGTTTTTAGCAGACTTCAATTACGCCATTGTCGATGAGATTGATTCGGTGCTTCTAGATAGTGCCCAGACTCCCTTGATTATTTCTGGTTCTCCTCGGGTTCAGTCCAACCTTTATGGGATTATTGATACCCTGATCCAAACCTTCAAAGAAGGGGAAGACTTCAAGTTTGATGAAGAAAAGAAACGAGTTTGGTTGACTCGAAAAGGAGCTCATGCAGCAGAAGCCTTTCTAGCCATTCCCAACCTCTATGATCCCCAATACCGTGACTTGGTCCGCCATATCAGCCTAGCCCTGCAGGCCAATAAAAACTTTATTAAGGATAAGGATTATGTCATTCATCCCAATGTTGAAGGGCAACCGGAGATTGTCTTACTAGACCAGGCGACGGGTCGCTTGATGGAAATGACCCGCTTGCAAGGAGGACTCCACCAGGCGATTGAAGCCAAAGAGGGTCTCAAGCTGACCCAAGAAACACGGGCCATGGCTTCTATTACTTACCAAAACCTCTTTAAGATGTTTCGGAAGTTGGGAGGCATGACCGGGACTGGGAAGGTCGCTGAGGCAGAGTTTCTTGATACCTATGCTATGTCAGTGATCAAGATCCCAACCAATCGCAAGAAGATCCGCAAAGATTTGCCGGATGAAATCTATCAGACCTTGCCGGAGAAAATCGTGGCTTCTCTGGATTATGTGAAGAAGGTCCATGAAAAGGGTAATCCGATTCTGGTCTTTGCCGGATCGGTTGAAATGTCGATTCTTTATTCGAATCTTCTTTTGCGGGAAGGGATCCCTCACAATCTTCTCAATGCTAACAATGCTCCTCGAGAGGCCCAGATCATTAAGGAATCAGGTCGAAAAGGAGCCGTGACGGTTGCGACCTCAATGGCCGGTCGGGGAACTGATATCAAGTTGGGACCAGGAGTCGCTGAGTTAGGTGGCTTGGTGGTTGTTGGGACTGAGCGGATGATGAACCAGCGGATTGACCTTCAAATTCGTGGACGTTCAGGTCGTCAAGGAGATCCCGGTTTGACCAAGTTCTTCGTCTCTTTGGAAGACGATTTGATGAAAAACTGGGGGCCAGACTGGATCCAGGATACCTATCAAGACTATGATGTGGATGAGCGGATTGGTTCAGCCAAAGCTCTGACCAAGCGCAAGTATAGAAACTTGGTGGAACGGGCCCAAAATGCTAGTGAAAGTTCTGGTCAGGCCAGTCGTCGGATGACGTTAGAATTTGCGGAAAGCATGAACATTCAGCGTGCCATCGTCTACGAAGAGCGCGACCGCTTGATCAAACAAGAAGGACGCTTGGATGATATCGTTGAAAAAGTGCTTCGTTCCGTCTTTTCAAGTGTAGCCCATAAAAAAGAATACAAGGAACCGGTAGCTTTTTATCGCTATATGTTAGACAATGTTAGTTACCAAGTGGATCCGGAAAAGGCCCACCAAACCTTCCGTAGCAAGAAAACCAAAGAGAATTTCTTATGGGAGATTGCTAAAAGCGAGTTGGAAGCTAAGTATGAGATCTTAGGCACCGATGAAGTGATCGCCCAATTCCAGCGCATGGCCATCCTAAAAGCTATCGATGAAAACTGGGTCGAGCAGGTAGACTATCTGCAACAATTGCGCATGGCGCTCTCTGGTCAGTACACCAGTCAGAAAAACCCTTTGGTAGAATTTTTCCAAGAAGCCTACCAATCCTTTGAACGAATGAAAGAGGCGGCCAAAGAACAAATGGTCCGCAATCTCTTACTGAGTCGAGTAGAAATCAATAAAAAAGGGGAAATTGTCTTGCATTTCCCATAAAAGAGGACATTATGACAGTATACAATATCAACCTTGGAATCGGTTGGGCCAGCAGTGGTGTTGAGTATGCCCAGGCCTACCGTGCCCAGTTGTTACGCAATATCCATCAACCAGCCAAGTTTGTTTTTATGGATATGATCTTAGCCGATAATATCCAGCATTTAACAGAAAATATCGGTTTTAAAAATGATGAAATCATCTGGCTCTATAGCCATTTTACAGATATAAAAATTGCGCCAACGACCTATACCATTGATCAGGTCTTAGCAGGTTTTGCCGGAAAACCGACTCGGGAAGAAGTCGACGGCAAGATCAAGCGCTTCTTTTATGAGGACCAGGACAATTTTTTGACCTGCTACCTGCGCGAAGAAAACAGTCCTTATGTCGAACGCTGCGAGTACGTGTCTAGAGGGATTTTGGTGAGAAAGGATTATTTCTCCTATACCCGCTATTGTACAGAGTATTTCATTCCTAAGAACAACCAAGCCAACTTGATTGAGCGCCGCTTTTACAATGAAGACGGGACGGTTGCCTACAGCATGCAGATGGCGGATGGCCGCGAAATCTATCGTTTCCCAGATCGCTATCTAGTTGGTCGCCAAGAATTGATCCGCTACTTCATGCAAACCCTTCAATTGACCAAACAAGATCTGGTGATTTTGGATCGGGAAACCAATATCGGTCAGCCTATCTTTGAAGAAGCGCAAAAAGCCCGCCTGGGTGTGGTCGTCCATGCAGAGCACTTCAGTGCCAATAATGTTGACGATCAGTATATCCTGTGGAACAACTACTACGAGTACCAATTTACCAATGCTGACAAGGTGGACTTCTTTATTGTTGCGACCGACCGTCAAAAAGAAATCTTAGCCGAGCAGTTTGCCAAATACACCAACCATCAGCCAGCCATCTATACCATTCCAGTTGGGAGTCTTGCAAGCTTGCCACAAAACGAAAATCGCACCCCATTTTCTATGATTACTGCCTCTCGTTTGGCGACAGAAAAGCATATTGACTGGTTAGTGCGAGCAGTGGTTCGCGCCAAAAAAGAATTGCCAGAACTGTCTTTTGATATCTATGGAAAAGGTGGAGAAGAAGGCAAGCTGCGTTCTCTGATTGATGAATTGGGGGCGGCAGACTATATCCATCTCAAAGGGCATGCCAATCTAGAGAAAATTTATAAGAATTATGAGGTTTACCTGTCAGCGTCGACTAGTGAAGGCTTTGGGTTGACCTTGATGGAAGCGATTGGTTCTGGACTTCCGATTATCGGTTTTGACGTTCCTTATGGCAACCAGACCTTTGTCACAGAAGGGGAAAATGGCTATCTCATTCCGCCTTCAGCAGATCAAGTGGTCGACCAGATCGCTGCTGCCTATGCGGAAAAAATGATCCAGCTATACAAAAAAGATGATCTAGCCAGCATGCGTCAAGCATCTTATGCGCGTGCAGAAGACTTTTTGACCAGCCGAGTAGAAGAAGCTTGGGCACAATTGATAGAAGAGGTGACACATGCTGAACGTATTTGATAGTTATTCTCGTGAAAGCCAAGACTTGCTCCACTCCATGAAAGAGTCTGGCTTTGACCACCCGACCGTTGTTTTGGAGCCAAATGGTTTCTTACCAGACGGTGTCGAGTCTCCATTTATCTATTTCTTAGGACAAGCAAAAGGAGAGAAGCGCGGACGCTACTTTAATGAAGTTCCAGTGCCTGATTTCTGGGAAGTTTCTGGGGATAACAGTTCGGGAAAAGTGACCTACTATGGTCAGGAAAAAGCTCGAATTGTGTACCATGCTGCTTCCTATAAACGCATCGTTGAGCGCTTAGAGTGGTTAGATGACAAAGGGCAAGTGGTCATGGTTGAGCACTATGACCAATACGGTCGTAAGATTGCTGTAACGACTTGTGGTGATCAAGGTCAGTATTTGGTGACTACTTATTTTGAAGGGGATACCGAGCGCTTGACAGAAAATCACCAAACAGGGGATTTGATCTTGACCTTGGACCATCAACCCATGCGGATTTTCAAGAATCGCTTAGATTACTTTGCCTTTTATCTAGAGTATCGTGGTTTTGATCTAGATGGTTTGGTCTACAATACGCTGGCTACCTCCTTTAGCATTAGTCTCCAGCTAGGCAATAAAGGCATCAAAGGACGCGACGTCTTGGTGTGGCAGGAGCCTCTTCACGACAGTCTTCCGGGGAACATGCAGTTGATTCTAAAGAGCCCAGAAATCCGGACCAAGAAGATCTTGATTCCGCAAAACGCGACCTATCATCGTGCTTTGCAGTTGACCTCGCAAGATCAGCATAGCTATTTCGGTCCCCTTGGCTACCTGTATGATTTCAAGGTGAAAGACGATATCCGTAAAGACGCCTTTGTCTTGACCAATTCGGATCAGATCGAAGCCTTGACCTACCTAGTAGAGAACTTGCCGAATGTGACCTTCCGTGTGGCAGCTTTGACGGAGATGTCTGCGAGCCTCTTGTCTATGGTCCGCTACCCAAATGTGGTCTTGTACCAAAATATCAGTCAAGAGCGGATCAAAGAGTTACTTAAGGTCTCTAGTATTTATCTAGATATCAACCACTATGCAGAGGTGCAAGGCATTGTTCGCAAGGCCTTCGAACACCAGCAAGTCATCCTTGCTTTTAGCCATACCCTGCATGACCGCCACTTCCTCGCACAAGCCAATATCTTTGATCAAGGAAAAGAAGCAGATATGGTGGCTCGTATCCAGGAAATCTACCAATCTGTGGATAACTACAGAGAAGCCGTCGCACAACAAATTGCCCAATCAAGTAGCGTTGAGCCAGCTGTTTTCAAAGCTCGCTTGCAAGAAGGGATAGGTGGACACAGTGAGTGATCGTAAGAAAGATTTATTTTACAAAGAAGTAGAAGGACGGATGGAGTCTCTCAAACGCCGTCCTGCCGAAAAAGAAAAGACGACACGTTCTGAAAAGATCAATGTCACTTTTAATGTGATCATTGGTTTGGTGATTCTGCTGGGAGTTATTTTTACCCTCTTCAGAGTGTTAGGAGGATCCTAAGATGGAAATGGTATTTGCAATCGGGATCTCGATCTTATCCCTCGCTCTTGTGGTTCTGATCACCCTGCAGCCTCGCCAACAACAATCGCTTTCAACAGATGCGACCAGTAACCTAGGAAAGCCAAGTTACTGGCGCTCCCACCGTGGACTCAAGCTAGCGACCCTCGTTGTTAGTATCGTCTTTCTCGTATCCTTATTTCTTTATATGATGGTCGTACAGGCCTAGTCTTTAATAGAATGGATAAAAAGAAGTTAGAATGTAGACAAACTATTTTAAATTAAAATAAGTTAAGCGATTCTGCAAAAAAACAAAAATGAGTTCCATTTTTAAAATCGATTCAAGAAAATACCGAAACTTTCCGCTGTGAGAAAAGTGCCTGAAACAATAACGTTTCAGGCACTCGGAATTATTGAGACCTTAGGCTCAATAATTAGTCATGGAACTTCGAAGAAGTTCGCTGACGTCCGTACTCACCTAAGGAAAGTTTTTATATGACTTTATCTTCAATCTGAACGAAGTTGGTATTCTCCAACTTCGTTTTTTGATGATGTTGCCTTTGTTTTTATGGTATACTGAAAGCGATAAAATGATTGGAGCTCCCGATGAAAAAGATCCCCTTAGTATTTTCAGGCTGTCTGTTAGGACTGGTTGGCGCTGGAAACCTTCTTGCAGACTCGCTACCCTTCCTTGCTCATGCCTTTAGTCTGATAGGTTTGTTCTTCTGGTTTTTCTTTGTGGTTTATCATGCCATTCGCTGGCAAGAAACCAAGATAGAATTCCAACAACCAGCCCTTTTATCTGGGATGGCGACCTTTCCCATGGCAGGGATGATTTTATCCACCTATCTTTTGCGCCTCTTTCCCGCCTTTGGAGGTCTATCACAGTTGGTCTGGTGGTCTGCCTTTCTCTTGGATCTGGGCTTAATTCTCTATTTTACCAAGACCCATGTCCTAGCGCGACCAAGAGCCAATGCCACTCCAAGTTGGACCGTTCTCTATGTGGGCATTGCAGTAGCAGCCTTGACTTATCCAGTTGTAGGAATCAGAGAGATTGCTTATCTCGCTTTAGTGATTGGTTTTGGTTTGACCTTTCTTCTTTATCCCCTTATCTATCATGATTTGAAGAAGTCCCCCTTGCCCAGTCATCTGTTGGGCCAAGAAGGCATCTATTGCGCTCCATTTTCCCTTCTTTTAGCAGCTCTGGTTCGTGTGGGTGGAGCGAGCCTTCCTGTCTGGTTCTTACTGATCATGGTAGTTGCCTCACAAGGTTTTTATTTCTTTGTTTTGACGCGTCTACCGAGAATAATCAAAGAAGGTTTTCAACCTGCTTTTTCAGCCCTGACCTTTCCAACAGTCATCACAGCGACCTCTTTGAAAATGGCCCAAGGCTTGTTGCAACTGCCTTTCTTGACAGCTCTCGTATGGCTGGAAACTCTTCTTTGTCTCTTGATTTTAGTCGCTGTCCTAGGTGGTTATGTAGCCTATCTCAGAGAGTAGGAAGGCATCCTTTTTCATTGAAACCTTGTCACGATTATGGTAAGATGCACTATACGATTTGTCAGACTTTATAGGAAAGGTATCTATGAAATTCATCAAAGGAAAGCTCTCACTGCTTTATCCCCTCTTTCTGCTCTTGTTTTATTTTTATGTTCGGCCTCAGTTTCGCCCCTTGGCCCAGTATGTCTCCAATAGTGTAGCAAGCGCCAATAGCTATTATTGGACCTTATTTGGCCTAGAAGGCCTCTATGCAGTCTTTACAGGATTTTTGGTCTATCGTTTTTCTAAAAAAGCGCAGTTTAAGCTGGGGAAGAACCCTCTTCAAGCTCTGATAGAAGCCGTTTTTGCGGCCTGTTTGGTTTACTGGCTGGACTACTTCATCAGTGGTTTTGTCCAAGGACGGGCAGCTGTTTTGAGTCTGTTTCCACGGGAAATTAGCCCCACAGGAGTGCTTATCCTGGTGATCGCAATGGTTGTCATCCGGCCAGTGACAGAAGAGCTGATCTTTCGTGGAGCCTTGGTGAATGCCTACTTCAAAGGCTGGAAACTCTATGCTGAGATTTGGCTTCCAGCCCTCATCTACAGTGGCCTACATTTTCTCCACAATCCCTTTTCGCTGGGAGCTTCTATCATCTATCTCCTGCCGAGTGTGATTTTTGGGATCCTGTATTATCGGAGTAAGACGCTCCTTGCTCCTATTTTGGCTCATATCTTGCTCAATCTCTACTACACCTTGCCTTTACTTTTATCTGTATTTAAGTAGCAACCGATTTCCTGAGTGAGATTGGTTTTTTTTGAAAATATGGTATAATAGAATAAATTTAATAGAGGGAGTTGAGGTTTGAAAAAAAGCTACCGCGTCAAACGTGACAAAGATTTTAATGCTATTTTTAAAAGTGGTCAAAATGTTGCCAATCGAAAATTCGTTGTTTACCGCTTGCGCAAAGACCAACCGCATTTTCGAGTCGGCCTGTCTGTTAGTAAGAAACTGGGAAATGCTGTGACCAGAAATCGCATCAAACGTTTGATTCGCCATGTTTTGATCAAACACCAAGCCTTCCTTACGACCGATGATTTTGTTGTCATTGCTCGTAAAGGAGTGGAGGAGCTCGACTTTCATCAAGTAGAGAAAAATCTTGTACATGTCTTAAAATTAGCGCATGTCTACCAAGAAAGGGAATAATGTGAAAAAGAAACTGAAGTTAACTGGATTATTAGGAGCGGCCTTATTGGTCTTGACAGCTTGTGGAACCTCTCAAGTGACAGCTCAGTCGACAGGTGGTTGGGAACGCTTCGTCTACTTCTTTGCAGAAGCTATCCGCTTCTTGTCCTTTGGCGGAAGTATCGGTGTAGGGATTATCGTCTTTACCATTGTCATCCGAACGGTCCTCTTGCCTCTCTTCCAATATCAAATGAATTCAACCCGCAAAATGCAGGAAATTCAACCCCTCCTCAAGGAATTGCAAGCTAAGTATCCTGGGAAGGATCTTGATAGTCGGACCAAGCTTTCTGAAGAGATGCGGGCCCTATACAAGGAAAAAGGTGTCAAAACGTCTTCAGCCTTCCTTCCTCTCTTGATCCAGATGCCGGTCTTGATGGCCTTGTTCCAAGCGCTGAGCCGTGTCGAATTCCTTAAAGTCGGTCACTTCCTCTGGTTGGACCTTGGTGCGATCGACCCGACTTATATCTTGCCGGTTCTTGCCGCACTCTTCACATTTTTCAGCAGTTGGTTGACCAATAAAGCCATGCCAGAGCGCAATGGTAGTGCGACAACCATGATGTATGTGATGCCTGTGATGATCTTCTTCTTTGCCTTGTTCTCAGCCAGCG